>Ga0164311_10002013_pt1 | contig 10322 bp, 7 predicted proteins | sample GuaBasSedimGuay2_FD_121796 | JGI IMG/M metagenome (GOLD analysis project Ga0164311, IMG submission 121796) | Subseafloor sediment microbial communities from Guaymas Basin, Gulf of California, Mexico - Guay2, Core 4569-9, 9-12 cm | ecosystem: Environmental > Aquatic > Marine > Hydrothermal vents... | reverse complement strand
TAATAAGCCATGTGTGTGTTGTTGATGATGGTTCTGATGATGGTACAGATGAGATTGTAAAGAGTAACAGAGGTGTTTTTTTAATTCAGCATCCCAAAAACCGAGGAAAAGGCGCTGCTCTGCGAAGCGGGTTTTCTTATTTTATTCGCAAAGGTTACGATTTCATATTGACCATGGATGGCGATGGCCAGCATCGCCCGGAAGATATTCCTTCGTTTTTGCAAAAGATTAACCATGAATATTTTGACTTGCTGATTGGTCAAAGAGAGCTTTCTCTACGATTGCTACCACTGGATCGTTATTTAAGCAATAAACTTAGTTCCGTTCTAATATCGATTTTGAGCAACTTTTCGGTAAAAGATAGTCAATCTGGTTATCGGCTAATTAGCACAAAATTACTACAAAGGGTCACATTAAGTACATGTCGATATGAAACTGAAAGTGAGCTGCTCCTCAAAGCATTACGAATTGGAGCTAAAATAGATTTTGTACCAATTCCTACAATATACGGCAAAGAAAAAAGTCACATTCATCGCCTGCCAGACGTGATTCGTTTTATGCGTATGGTTTCTAAGATAGTTGTAACATTTTACTCTTACTCAATCTTTTTCCCCCTAAATTAGTCGGGGCGTAGCGCAGTCCGGTAGCGCGCATGGTTCGGGACCATGAAGTCGGCGGTTCAAATCCGCCCGCCCCGACTCTATTTTTTCCAGATCAAACTCTTTCGGACAACATTAAAGGAGAAGTTGTACATATGGGCAGCTACCCTTTCGAGGAAATTGAGCACAAATGGCAAAAACGCTGGGAAGAACTTGGTCTGTTCAAGACCCCTGAAGTGCCCAAGAAAAAAATGTATATTTTAGAGATGTTTGCTTATCCTTCTGGAGATATTCACATGGGTCACTTTCGAAATTACACTATCGGTGATGTAGTGGCTCGATATTATTTGATGAACAATTATGACATCCTGCATCCTTTTGGCTGGGACGCCTTTGGACTCCCAGCTGAAGAAGCTGCTATTAAACGTAATATTGACCCTAAAACCTGGACCCTCAATAACATCAATATCTCCAGAGCAACTTTAAAGCGTGTGGGAATTAGTTATGACTGGGATCGGGAGGTCATCACCTGTAATCCTGACTATTACAAATGGACTCAATGGATTTTTTTGAAACTTTACGAAAAGGGATTAGCCTATCAAGCAGAAGCTGCTGTGAATTGGTGCCCAAGTTGCAAAACAGTACTGGCTAATGAACAGGTAGAAGCTGGGATCTGCTGGCGATGCAAATCACCAGTAACTAAACGTACGTTAACACAATGGTTTTTCAAGATCACAGCCTATGCCGAACGTCTACTCAATGATCTGGATAAATTGTCGGAGTGGCCAGAAAATGTCAAAATCATGCAACGAAATTGGATTGGAAAAAGCCAAGGAGCTGAATTTGATTTCCTTATCGAGGATTCAAATAAAAAATTTACAGTGTTTACCACTCGACCTGATACGATATTCGGGGTTACGTTTGTAGCAATTGCACCTGAACATCCCCTAGCCACAGAATTAGCACGAGGAACTCCCTACGAAAAAAAAGTAACGGATTACGTTCACCAAGCACAACTGAAAACTGAAATTGATCGCACCTCGGAAGTTACGGAAAAAGATGGTGTTTTTACCGGCAGATACGCACTCAATTTGATTTCCGGGGAACGAGTGCAACTTTGGGTTGCAGATTACGTGCTACCCTCTTATGGCACTGGAATCGTGATGGGGGTTCCGGCACACGATGAGCGAGATTTTCAATTTGCCAAAAAATATCAGATACCTATTAAAGTTGTGATCAATCCGCCAGGTGAGAGTTTAGATGCCACCATGATGGAATCGGCCTATGTGGATCATGGAATAATGCTGAATTCTGGCCAGTTTGATGGTCTACCCTCGGAAGAAGGAGGTAAAAAAGTTGTGGAGTACGCAATAGGGAAGGGGATCGGACGGTTCCAGGTTAATTATCGATTGCGTGATTGGTTGATTTCTCGACAGCGATATTGGGGAGCACCTATTCCAATGATTCATTGTGACGATTGTGGAGTCGTTCCAGTTCCAGAAACAGAGTTACCAGTTTTGTTGCCGGAAGAGGAAAAAGTAGATTTTATTCCTAAAGGTCGTTCTCCCCTGGAGGATGTGGAATCGTTTCGACGAGTTAAATGTCCACGATGCGGAAAGATGGCTTCGCGCGATCCCGACACCATGGATACCTTTGTTTGCTCCTCATGGTACCATTTGCGCTATGTTGACCCACACAATTCTAAAGAGCCATTCAGTAAAGAACAAGCTAAGCTCTGGCTTCCCATTGACTTGTACATAGGTGGAATTGAACATGCTACTGGGCATCTGTTGTATTTTCGGTTCATTACGAAAGTCTTATATGACAGTGGCTGGTTACCCGTGGATGAACCTGCCATACGTCTGTTTAATCACGGAATGGTACTGGACGAAAACGGCGAGGTAATGTCTAAATCGAAGGGTAACGTTGTTTCTCCAGTTTACTTAATGGATAAGTATGGAGTGGATATTCCTCGAATTGCCATGCTTTTTGCAGCTCCTTCGGATAAAGAAGTTCGCTGGACTGACGAGGGAGTTAGAGGTGCAACGCGATTTGTAAATCGAATCTACCGAATATATGAACAGTATGCTCCAACTTTAGTGCAATTACCAGAGGTGAGCAATAAAAAATGGCTTGAACAAGACTTAAGCCCCGCAGAACAGCGTCTTTACCGTAAACTCCACCAAACTCTAAAGGCGATTACTCATGACCTTAATACGTTGGAATTTAATACAGCTATTGCTGCTTTAATGGAACTTTTGAATCAGTATGATCGCACCGAGATTAACCACAAGGAGTTCTTAAAGTACTTTCTGAGAAGTTTTGCTCTAATGTTGGCACCACTGGCTCCACATCTGGCAGAGGAACTCTGGGCCAAACTGGGTGCGGAAACTCCCAGTATTTTCAAAGTGACGTGGCCAGAATACGATCCTAAAGCAATTCATGAAGACGAGATTGAACTGGTTATTCAAATCAATGGCAAAATTCGGGCACGACAAAAAGTAAGTGCTGATTTATCTGATGAAGAATTAAAAAACATAGCCCTCAACCATGAAAAGATTGAGAAACTGCTTGACAATAAAAAAGTCAAAAGAGTAATTGTTGTGAAAGGACGTTTGGTAAACATTGTGGTCTGATAACTGAGATGCTGCTTAAAGAGCAGCGATATTTTTTTAGCTGGAAGTATACATAATATATCTTATGTGCAAACGTAGAAATAAAAAAATTACGCTTGGCTGTACGATGCTGCCGCAGACTGAGTTACCAATTCTTGGGCAGCCTTTTTCAATGGAGACTCCAGTGGGAAATTTATTATGAAATCTATTTGCTCGCGTGCCAGGTTCTCATTTTGCTTTTTAAAATAGGCTTTTGCCAATTCAAATCTAGCATGTAAATTGTTCTTATCGAAACGAATAGCTTTCTTTAAATGAGCAATAGCCTCTTCATATTTACCCAGTTTTAAATAATTTTTTCCTAACAAAGTAAAAACAACAGCGTCATTTTCAAAATTTCCAATCTTCAGGGCCTTATTCAATATTTCTATGACGTCCTGTGCTTCACCAATCTTATCAAGTAAAATGGCTAATTCTTTGTAATACAAGACATTTTTAGGATTATTTAAAATCGCATTCCGAAAAGATACAAATGCCTTCTTAAGCTGGCCTGCTCGTAATTGCGATTCTGCCAGAGCGTAGTGAGCTAAATCATCGCGAGGTTTGTAAGTGAGATAATTTTGGTAATTTTTTATTGCTTCATGATAAAACGAACCTAAAAAGTAGCGAAATCCTTCTGCAAATAGCTGGTCAATGTTTTGACTGTCTGCTAAGTCTCTGGTGCTTGTTGTAATGGCTTTTTTAGCATAATTCCCTAATGGACTATCCGGTTCCAGTTCAATCACTCGCCGAAAATATTCATTTGCTTTTTCAGGATTTCCAGTAAGAGTATAAATTTTCCCCAATCCTAATAGTGCCCTGGTCTCTTGAGGATTTAATTCCAATGCCTTTTCAAAAAACTCAATACCCTGCTCAAACTTTCGTTGGATACTATAAATTGCTCCAAGATTCAAATAAGCCAGAGTATTATTAGGATTTATTTGGAGGCTTTTCTTCAGATACTCTTCGGCTAATTCAAATTTTCTCAATTTAATATATGCAGTGCCAATGACCATTAAAGCCTTGTAATGATCGGGTGAATAAGCAGCGACTTCTTTTAGATAATCTATAGACTCCTGGTAACGCTTAAGTTCAAAAAGTACCAATCCCAGGCTGTACATGATTTCAACTTCATGGGGATCAAATTCAAGCGCTTTTCGCCATAGTTGGATTGCCTCTTCGTATCGATTTTGTCGATAGCAAGAAATAGCTTTAGAATGGATTTTTTTTATTCGTTCTTTCATACTATTTATTCTATCATCTCAAGTAATTCTTGAAGTTTGGTCTCAAATTTATCTAACGGCTCGATGAATGATTCGTTTGTTTTTCGCAGTTTCAGTTCAATACACTGGTTTTTTAGATTCTTTTCGCCAATAATAATCTGAATTGGCATTCCTAACAGATCAGCATCCTTGAATTTAAATCCAGGGCTAACCTCTCTATCATCAAGCAAGGTGGGTATCTTTTTTTGTTCCAAATTATGATGAATTTTATCAGCAATTAATTGAACCGTTTGATTTCGATAATTGATTGGAATGAGGTGAACTAAGAAGGGCGCTAATGCTTTATTCCAAATTATTCCTCGAGCATCGGCGTGTTGCTCAATAAAGGCGGCAATAATTCTTTCTATGCCAATGCCATAACTTCCCATCACGATTGGTCGCTCCTGCCCCGTCGCATCAAGGAATGTTACTCCCATACTTTTGGAGTATTTGGTTCCTAACTTAAAGATATGGCCAAGTTCGATTGCATGCACAACACGCAATGAATAATCGCACTGTGGACAACCGTCGCCTCGGTTAACGGTTGTCACGTCAATAAACTGCTGAATTTTAATATCTCTTTGGACATCAACTCCCTTGAGATGATAGTGATCCTTATTAGCACCTACAATAAATCCTCTTTGATTCTTAATTGTATTATCGGCATAAATTGGGATACTCTTTATTAAGCCAATTGGGCCGATAAAACCAACTTTGGCACCGCAGATTTCCGCAACCTCTGCCTCGGTAGCAGGACGAAAATTATTCCCAAATAACTTCATCATCTTACTTTCATTGACTGTGTAATCGCCGCGAATCAAAATCATTACGGGACTACCATCAATTACATACATCAGCGATTTAATCAAATTATTTGGTTCAACATTAAGAAATTGAGAGACTTGTTCAATGGTGCGTTTATCAGGTGTGTACACCTCTGTTAATTCGCCATCTTGTTGAATTTTAGTTTTGAGTTTACCAGTAGCCACTTCGATATTGGCAGCATATCCACACTGATCGCAGATGACAACTACGTCTTCCCCTATTTCAGATTCGAGCATAAATTCTTGTGAGGCTGAACCACCCATTAAACCGGTGGAGGCGCCAACAACAAAAAACTTCAATCCACACCGAGAAAATATCTTCTTATAAGCTTGAGCATGGAGTTGATAACTTTTGTCCAATCCTTGCTCATCAACATCCAGACTATAGGAGTCTTTCATGATAAACTGGCGGGCTCGCAGAACCCCAGAACGTGGTCGAGGCTCATCTCGGAATTTGGTTTGAATTTGATACCAAATTTGGGGTAAATCTTTGTAAGAACGGATTTCCCCACGGGCAATATCACAAATGATCTCCTCGTGGGTAGGCGCTAATACAATAGTTCGATTTTTGCGATCTTGAAAGCGAAACATTTCTTCCCCGAAATCGCTGGCACGTTTAGTTTCTTCCCATATTTCAATCGGATTTAACGCTGGGAGGTAAAATTCTTGAGCTCCAATAGCGTCCATTTCTTCTCTAATTATCTGAATAACTTTTCTCATTACCCGCCAGCCAAGGGGAAGATATGAATAAATACCAGCAGCCAGGGGACGAATTAGTCCGGCACGAAGCATTATTTGATGGCTCTTAACTACCGCATCTGCAGGGATTTCTTTTAACGTAGGAATAAAATATCGAGACAGTCTCATAACCCACTCCATTTTAATTGAAGTACCAGACAAAAAAAGTGCGCCAGAGAGGGCTCGAACCTCCAACCTGTGGCTCCGGAGGCCACCGCTCTATCCGATTGAGCTACTGGCGCAAAAATAAAAATATGTCAGATTAATAAATGAACATATCAGTTTAAAGTTTCAGCCGCGATGACGGTGTTTTTCATCAACATTACAATCGGCATCGGTCCTACCCCACCTGGCACTGGAGTGATGGCTTTTGCCTTTTGTGAAACACTGTTAAAATCAACATCTCCAACCAGCCGATACCCTTTGGTGGTACTGGAGTCAGCTACCCGATTGACGCCGACATCAATAACCACCACTCCTTCTTTTACCATTTCTGCCGTCACTGCTCCAGGTCGCCCAGCAGCAACTACAAGTATCTCTGCCTGACTGGTAAAATAACCAAGATCAGTAGTTCCGGTGTGACAAATTGTTACTGTCGCATTGCATCCTTTTGTTTTTTGCAACAGCAAGTTAGCTAATGGCTTACCGACGATATTGCTTCTACCCACAATTACCACATGTTTACCATCCGGGTAAAAACCGTAGTGATGTAGCAGCTCTAAAATTCCGGCAGGAGTGCAGGGCACATATCTCGGCTTGCCGACCATCAATTTTCCTACATTGTACGGATTAAACCCATCGACGTCCTTGTCAACACTGATTCGAGCAATTACAGTTTCAGTATCAATATGTTTAGGCAAAGGCAATTGTACTAATATCCCATGAATGTCTTTGGCGGAATTAAACCTGTCGATCTGTCGTAATAATTCTGCTTGAGAAATGTCTGCTGGCAAACGAGTAGTTTCACTATGGATACCCAATTCATCACAAGTTTTTTGTTTCATGTTTACGTAAACTTGTGATGCAGGATCTTCACCCACAAGGATAACTGCCAAACCTGGCACAATACCTCTCTGCTTCAACAGGGTAATCCGATCGTGTAATTCTACTTTGATTTTGTTAGCTACTGCTTTCCCATCGATAAGTGTAACAGCCATTTGTTAGTCTATGGTATTATGATTCGTTCTATGTCCACTGCTTTACCAGTTTCCTGTTCCACCGAAATTACAACAGCGCAAAGATGTAAATTATCTTTTGCTATTTCGTACTTTTGCGGTGTTTGATGAAGAAAGCGATGAATTGCAATTTCCTTTTTCATCCCAATAACAGAGTCAAATGGGCCGGTCATTCCTACGTCGGTAATGTAAGCTGTACCATTTGGTAAAATTCGCTCGTCAGCTGTTTGTACATGAGTATGGGTACCAATAACTGCACTTACTTTGCCGTCCAGATACCATCCGAGAGTGGCTTTCTCGGCGCTGGCTTCAGCATGAAAATCTACAATACTAATTTTGGTATCTTTGTTAATTCGCTGTATTTCCCTTAGACCAACGGTAAATGGGTCGTCCAACGGCTGCATGAAAGTGCGTCCTTGTAAATTCACTACCCCGATTTTAGTTTGATTTGCAGTAACGAACACAATCGAACCATATCCCGGAGTACTTGCAGGATAATTCAATGGACGCAGTAAATAACGATGATTGTTAAGCACTTGGCTAGAATCTTTCCTGTCCCAAATATGATTTCCACTGGTAATAACATCAACCCCTAAAGATTTCAGATGACGTACAATTTTATCAGATATGCCTTTACCGCCAGAGGCATTTTCTCCATTAGCAATGCAAAACTCAATATGATATTTTTGTTTCAAAGAAGGCAACAATTTCTCAGTAATTGTTATGCCTGGTTGCCCAACAATATCAGCAACAAACAAAATGTGAATGATTTTTGACATAAGAGAGTATCTAAAATATAAGCGGAAAAAGGAAAAAAATCAATCCAAAAGTTTACCAAAACTATTTAGCAAAGTCGATTGCACGATATTCTCGAATTACCGTCACTTTAATTTGTCCAGGATATTCGATTTCGGACTGTATTCTATTAGCAATATCGAGTGCTAATTGTTCAGCTTTGGCGTCATCAATTTTTTCTGGTTCAACGATTACTCGAATTTCTCGACCGGCCTGAATAGCGAATGTTTTCTGAACTCCATCAAAAGCTTGAGCTAATTGTTCCAATTTTTGCAGTCTACGGATGTATTGTTCAAGAATCTCCCTACGCGCGCCGGGGCGCGAGCAGGATATTGAATCGGCAGCCTGAACAAGTACGGCGATAGGTGAAATAATTTTAGTATCTTCCTCATAGGCTGCGATAGAATTTTGTACAATAGGACCCTCACCATATTTTTTGGCTAACTCGACTCCAATTTGAGCATGGGTACCCTCAGTGTATCGATCCACGGCTTTGCCTATGTCGTGCAGTAATCCGGCTCTTTTAGCAAGCATGGAATCTAAGCCAAGTTGTGCTGCCATTAGACCTGCTAAATGAGAAACTTCCACACTGTGGTGCAACACATTTTGGCCATAACTGGTACGATATTTCAATTTACCCAAAAGTTTTACTAGTTCCGGGTGAACCCCATGAATTCCGGTTTCCATTAGGGCTTGTTCACCTGTCTCCAAAAACTGCTCTTGCAGTTCTTTTTTCGCTTTTTCTACCACATCTTCAATGCGTCCGGGATGAATTCGACCGTCGGCGATTAGCTTTTCCAGAGCAATTTTAGCTATTTCACGCCGCAGAGGATCAAATCCCGAAAGTAATACTGCTTGGGGAGTATCATCTACAATTACCTCCACCCCGGTGGCCATCTCAAATGCACGAATATTACGACCCTCTCGACCAATAATTCGCCCTTTCATTTCATCATTAGAAAGTTGCACTACTGAAACCGTGGTTTCGGCGGTATGGTCCACTGCTGTTCTTTCGATTGCCTGAATGATGATTTCTTTTGCCTCACGATTCGCCCGTAGACGGGCTTGATCACGGATGTCCTTGACAATCTGCGCAGCTTCTTCTCTAGCCTGCTGTTCCATGCTCTCCATCAGCAATCTTTTAGCTTCTTCCTGAGTAATTCCAGAGATCCTCTCCAATCGGGCAGTTTGTTCTTCGATTTGCTGTTCCAACTGCCTCTGTAGTTCAATTGTTTGTTGCTCTTTTTGTTTTAAGTTTTGCTCTAAAGAAGATAGCTCTTTTTCCCTTCGTTCAAGTAGATCAGCCTTACGCTCCATATTGGTTTCGCGGCGTACAAGCTGAGCTTCAAGCCGCTGCAGCTCATTCTTTCGTTGGCGAGTCTCTCTATCTAATTCCTGTTTAAGTTGATACCACTCATCTTTAGCTTCAAGTAGTTTGCTCTTTTTAATATTTTCGGCTTCGTGTTCTGCTTCAGAGATGATTTTTTTCGCTAATATTTCTGCATCGTTTAGCTTACGTTGACCGATTTTTAGTTTAATTATCCATCCCAAAAAGAAACCAGCGCCGACACCGGCACCAGCAATCAATAACCACAAATAAGTTTCCATCTCCATCCCTCCAGAAATAAAAAACCCACAGTCAAGAAGAAAAACCAATCACGCTCCTTCCCTCTCGGTGCTTGTTATGGAAGGAGAAGGAGGTGATTAGCAACTAAATACTTCTCTGTGGGATGGAACTTTCGAAATCTTCTGATATTATTGGCTTGGTTTAGTTTTTAATGAATCTTCTAAGCGTTCTAACAAGCCCTTAATTTTGTTTTCGTAACTTTCGATGAGTTCTTGTTTTTCTAAACGTTCTCGAAAAAGTTCATCAGTAATATTGAGTGCGGCCAAAATTGCAACTTTGAGCGCTGATTTTGCTGAAGCTCTCTGATCGATCTGGCGCATCTTGCTGTCAACAAAACTTGCTACCTTCTGAATGTACTCGATATCGGCTGCTCCACGAATAGGATATTCTGTACCATAGATATTGACTCTTAAGGTTTTTTTTTCTACTTCTTCCATGGCTTTTTATACAATACTTTCTAATTTCTCCAATTTCTCCAGCATAGCCGAAACTTTCTGACGAATTTGGTTTTCCTTTTCGCGGAACTGCTCTACCACATCCTGCTGTTGCCGAATTTGCTGGATCTGCTCCTCCAGATTCTCAATTATTCGATTACGCTCCTCCAGCATGGCGGTCAAATTTAGATTTTGTTTCCGTAGTTCAACGTTTTCC
>Ga0164311_10002012_pt1 | contig 10325 bp, 10 predicted proteins | sample GuaBasSedimGuay2_FD_121796 | JGI IMG/M metagenome (GOLD analysis project Ga0164311, IMG submission 121796) | Subseafloor sediment microbial communities from Guaymas Basin, Gulf of California, Mexico - Guay2, Core 4569-9, 9-12 cm | ecosystem: Environmental > Aquatic > Marine > Hydrothermal vents... | reverse complement strand
TTTTTCTATCTCTTGCCCAGATTCTGCTGAAAAATGGCAATTTCACAGAAAACGTGCTCCATTCTACCTTGTAGGAGGCGTCTCCAGACGCCAATGCAATCGGGCTCTGGAGAGCCCTCCCACAAAAAATAAGTAGGCAACGTTTTTATAAATAGATAATTACCCCTTTGCGATCTTTGCGACTTCTTGGCGAACTTTGCGGTTAAAAATGCTTTTTGATACACCCCCAAAATGTTTGTAGCAAATAAGACTAGCCGTTTATTCGAAGTCCCTTTAGGAACGATATGTCTTTCTTATTTTTCATAGGTTTTCCGAATCTGGGTTGAAATAACTTTTAAAAATATTAGTAACTTTTGACATAAAAATCAAGTTAAAAAATTGCATTACTCACAACTGATCTGAGTTTAACCTATTGTCTGGATATTCAATTGAGTCAGCTTTCATGCGCTGTAACTCCCATAATTTAGCATACTTGGTGAACACATACATACTTGAAAACACCGCCAGCAAAAATCCTTGAAATCCGTCTAAAAAGCCCAATTTGAAGATGTACATTTTACAAAACACGTGGACTGGTCGCAACAATAAATCAAATACATGAAATTTTTTCCCCTTTTCCAGCAAATCTTCGGCAGCTAAAGAAGTATAAGTATTGAACTTTTCAAAATAATGAAAAATTGTCCAATCGGTAAAATGCAACAAAGGTGTTTTCAATTTGGCTACGTTAGACGGTGGTTCGAGATATTCATGTACTCGAGAGGCACAGAAGCGAGCTTGTTCGCGACGTATTAAACGCAACACGTAACCTGGATACCAACCAGAGTGCTTGATCCAGCGTCCAAGAAAGAAGGCACGCCGTGGCAACAGAAAACCGTCAATCTCTTTAGCCTGGTGAACTGCGGCCCGGATCTCTTCAGCCAACTTCGGCGATACCCGCTCATCAGCATCCAGCCAAAAAACCCATTCACCAGTAGTCTTTTCCAACCCCCATTGTTTAGTACCCGAATATCCTCGCCACTTTGTGCTAAAAACCAAAGGAGTGTACTTTCGAGCCAGAGTAACGGTCTCATCAGTACTTCCCGAGTCGACTACTACAATTTCATCAGCCCAGGTAACCGTCTCCAGACAAGCCGAAATATTAGCAGCTTCGTTTTTAGTAATAACAAGAACAGAAATTCGACACAAAGCACACCTCGATTACCGTTGGTAATAGGCTTTGACTCCTGCAAAAATGACATCAAGGTCAAGTTTATGGATACATTCTAATGTTTGACAGTTAGGATTCCAACAAGGACTGCAAGGCAACTGAGACACTATTTTCTTCCCTCGACCGTAAAAATCAATCTCCGCAGGGCTGGTAGGTCCAAACCAGGCAATAACATATTTTTTTAAAGCAATACCAATGTGCATACCCAAAGTATCCCCTGTAATTATCACGTCACAAAGATCTTCCAAAATGATTCCTTCGCGTAGTCCCAGATTTGTAGGCGTTTCGATAGCCATATCCCCTACTTTATCTTTAATCTCCCGATTACGCTCGGTATCCTCCTGGCCACCTAAAAGCAAAATTTTCACTTCTGGTAATTCAGTAGCAATTTTGCGAATCAGGTACACATGTTGCTCGACGGTCATCTTTTTGTTGGGAAAACGCTGGGAGCATCCCGTATTGAAACCAACCACCAAAGGTGTTTGGGAAAGCCCATATTCCTGGCGGTAATTTTGTACCCTTTCTCTCTCCTCGGTAGTCAATTTTAACACATATTCATCGCGCTGATAGTCTAATTTAAAAGTTTCAGCTATGATATCCTGTTTGGAGCGCTGGTTGGTTTTAAATTTCAGTCGGTCATCGAGACCTAAGCGATAATAGTATTCAGCTTCCGCATTCAAAGGCACAATAGCACCAAAAGCATTGAGTCCAAACCCCAATTTCTCTGCCGCATTAAGCTGGGCAGTGAAGGCACAGGAATTTAGGTTCTTATCAGCATTCAGCACCAGATCGAACTTCATGGCCTGGAGTATTAATCTATTCTCATCATTCCACTCCAGTATCTCATCGAGATAGGAATTGTTCAACAGCAAAGGCAATGCGTTTCTGCGGGTCAGCCAGCGAATAGTACTTTGAGGATATTTTCGCTTTAAGGCAGGAAGAATGGCAGTAGTGACCAGTACATCACCTAAAGCATCCAGATTGATAAGTAAGATATGGACCCCGGTAGGGACTCTATCTTGACAACCTTCACATTGTTTATACGGCTCACAGGGTTTGTAACCAGTAAAACGTTTGCAATCGGGAATATTAATCAAACTCTGCCTCACATTTTCGTTCAATTCAATTAAATACTACTTTGTAATCCCGGTAAAATTGTTCACTGCGAAATTGAAATTTGAATAACAATATCTTTCCCCTGCCTTCCACTTCGATATGTTTGGGCAACCAAATACCCTCCTGCACCGGCGCAAAATCTATTTTCATTACAAGCAATTTAACAAACTTTGGATTTTTTGCCGGACCAAAACTCATTCGCCGGACAACGTAACTTTCAGCATCCACCCAAACTGTTCCCTGAATTAACTTATCGTCTTTCCGTAAAGGAATAATCTGCAACTTCAATGTAGCTCCCTGGTCCTCGTGACCTAACAATTTAAAGTTGTAATTGCCCCGTTGTTCAGGCGAAAAACAATCGAATGGAGAAAAATTAGCCTTACTATTTTGCTTCTTCCCCGCTTTACTTTTAGAAAGTTGCCTGTCTTTATCTGCCGAAATCAGCTCTCCATTTTTGTCCACAGGAATCCATTTCTGTTGTTCGTGTTCATAAGTAACCATAAAATAGGTCGTATCAGTAGATTTGATCTTCCCGGTCTTGGTTAACTTTTGGCTAATATTAGTTACATGGCAGGTGTAGCTTCTGATTTTCTTTTCCATTTTACTCTGTGTAATATTAATAAAATCAACAACCTCCTGAACACTTTGAGAAAGGGCTGACAGGGGGATAATAAGAAAACTCACCATAATAATCCAAGGCAAATGTTTTAATAAACGAGCTCCAAATAAACCTAAAACTTTCACAATTTTTACCTCTAAATTCAATGAATTCCTTCTTCTTTAATTCCTGGGGATAGACTTTGCACTACCTCGTCCACTACTTTCATCACATCTTCTACTTCAAGATAATTCATGCAATCCATCAGTGGACAAACAAGACGATTGCACCCCAAACAGGGAATTTCCCACTTAGCAACTGCCCGATTTCCTTTGCCGTACGGTCCTTGCAATTTTGCGTTAGTGGGACCAAAAATGCCGACCGTTGGCGTGCCAACAGCAGCAGCAATATGCATCGGCCCGGAATCATTCCCAATAAACAAATGGGAGTACCTCATTAGTGCAGCCTGTTCAACTAAAGTTGTGGGTGGATGCACCCAAACACTTTTGGAATTTATCAGATTAGACAATTGTTGAACTATTTTCCTTTCGCCGGGTCCCCAGAGGAGAATGAGGTGTGCATCGTATTTTTTAATCAACTCTTGACCTAATTCTGCAAATTTCACCAGTGGCCAGCGTTTCGCCGGCCAACTTCCACAGGGATTCAAAGCCACCCGAAAACTACGCTGCCATTGCTTGCTTTCAATCCATTTCCAGATTTTCTCTTTCTCTGCAGCTGCTAATGGAAAAACCGGATCAGTAGAACAAATAGGGATTCCTACGCGCCGTAAAGCATCAAGATTAAATTCAACTTCATGTACCCGATCACTACGAGATTCTACTTGAACATTGTAAGCCCATTTACGACCTCGAAACCGGTAGCCAACCCGGTATTGCGCTCCTGTTAGCCAGGTCATTAAAGCACTACGAGGATTACCAAAAAGATCAAACACCAAATCATAATGTTGAGCAAAAAGATTGCTCAGAAAACGAATATTCGAGATTGTGGCATGAAGCCAGGGCAATCCTGCTATTTCCTTTCGAGGGTAAACCCATACTCGATTCAGATCAGAATTATTTGCTACTACTGGCGCAGCTTCTTGTTCCACCAAAAAATCGATTACCGAGTGCGGAAATTGCTGACGCAAGTTGCGAATTACTGCTGTGGCTAAAACCACATCCCCGATAGCCCGTAGTTTAATAATCAAAATTTTTTTAATATCAGTAAGCACGTTAAATTATACAAAATATGATAGACTTTCGCAAGCAAAATTTCTCATGTGGAAAAAAGACCAGGTGTACAATTTTGAATCAATACTATAGATATTACCACATCGAGCCGATATTTAAAATAAAGATCCCCTTAAGCAGCAATACCTTATTTTTCCAATATTTACTATCTTGGAAGTACGCTAACTTTAATATTTGTGGAAGCTATCACAAAAAGGCACAATATTTGCAGGGTAAAACAGTGAACACGGGAGACTATTCATGGAAGACAAAAAACAAACGGAAAAAGTCGAAGAAGAAAAAAATACCAACAGAATAGAAAAAGAAAAGCCCCCGGTGATCTATCGTAATTACACCTTGGGACGACGTTTGGGATTACGTTAACAAAACCTGTGAGGTTCAAAATGAGCGAGTTATGGCTAAAGCTTCGCCTCTGGAGCTTCAGAATCCGTTATCATCGCATCAAAAAAAGAATCTACAGTGTATTATTGCGTAGTGTCATTAATTAGACAAATTTGTTTTTTCCACTACCTGAAATGGCACTTCCAAGTGACGACCAAATTTTTGCGCTTCAGCAGCAGTAGAAAATTCCCCTACCCAGACCACATAATACTTTCGTCCGTTTACAATCTTGGTCTGTACTTTAGCACTATGTCCTTTCTTTAGAAAATCATCCCTGCAAATCAGAGCATTCTTCAGTAAACTAAAAGCCCCAATCTGGACCACATACGATCTATTTTTTGTCGATTGCTGCAAAAGCTGTTCATCGTTCCCGTTTCCGTTGATTTGTTGCAAGTCCAATTTTGCCCAAGTAGCATACTTCGAATTGGAATACACACGTAAGAAAACCTTCAACACCTGCTTGGCAGAATCAAGACTCCCCACAGCAGCCCAACATCTGGCTGAGTAATAAATCGCTCCTTCAGCCGTTTCAGAAGAAGGAAATCTACGTACAATATCAATAAATTTTTCTTTCGCTCCAATATATGTTCCCTGAGCATAAGCATATTGCGCAATTCGAAACTGTGCCTCCGGTACAAATACGCTGTGAGGATTTTTTCTAACAAAATCTTGCCACTTTTTTAAAGCCAATTTACCATCAGTTTCTAAAAGCGCTTCCAGATATTCTACTTCATCATTATTGGGATACCGTTGAAGTAAATCAGGCAACAGGTGGCGCAATTTCTCGTATTCACCATTTTGCCATAAAGTTCTGTAATCGATCTTTTGCTGAGCAAAACCATACCCGCAACAAAGCACTATAACTATCAAACAATTCAGAAACTTACTAACCATTGTACATTCAATTGATTTTAAATAACCGTCGCTCGATATTAAAAGATTTCCAGGCTCCACACTTGGGACAGTGCCAAAGTGGCGACTGACTTCTGTAGCCACACACCTGACACTCATAAAAGGTAGGAGCGCTCAAATTCTGCTGAACAAAATCCATAGTTAAAGATAATGCTTTCGATTTGTCACCTTTGCGAGAATAGAGACGAATGAGATACATTCGTGCTCTGGAAGAATTAGGGTCTTTTTCCAAAATCTGTTCGCATAAATCAACTGCCTCACGAATAGCACCTTTGCTTTCTTTAAGTTCCACCAAAGCAAAAGCCACCTCTTGATTATCAGGATTTTCGGAATGCAATTCTTGAAGAATAGTTTCTAATTCACCAAAGCTGCCGATACGAAATAACACTTCTCTGAGACGATCAAATACCAAATGAGAATATTGCGGTAATTTCCTGACAAATTTTCGCCATACTTCAATAGCATCCTCAGCACGATTTTCGCGAATGTAAGAATCTCCCAGATAAAAATAAGCAGACACACAGACAGGATCAATCTTTAAAGCCTCGCGCAAACGGATACGCCCCTCTTTCTCTTTCCCTTTCCTGAAAAGCTTTTGCGCCGCCTCTACTTTATAAAGTGCCAACAGATCATCATACTGCTCTTTCGCTTGCTTGAGCCTTCTCAAATTACGTAATGCCTCAAACGCTTTGTCCCAATCTCCCTTGGCCTCGTAAACCTGCAACTGCACCTCCCGAGCCCAAAGATCCTTGGAATCCAATTTAATTAATTCCTCAATAGCTTGAAGCGCCTTATCGTAAAAACGAGATTCTTTGTAGTCTTCGATCAAGCTTCTAAGAATCTCCTTACGCAAGGGTAAGGTAAGCTCCTTACGGATCAACAACTCTCGATGAATCTTGGTGGCTGTTTCTAATCTATTCTGCCTGCGCATGATATCCCCCAATTTGATATAGGCATCAATATTATCAGTATCAGCCCGAACAGTCGCCTTGAAACATTCAATGGCACGCTCTAAATCCCCCTCGATCATGTAGTTCAAACCTTTAACGTAAGCAGGAAGTATTTCTTGGCCTTTTTTCTTTTTCCTGCTGTGTAAAACGACCAAAGAAATACCTATTGCTAACCCTATCGCCACCACTGCGATAATGATAATTAAATACTTGATTTCCATAATTAAGCTCCGATTTACGGAATTTAAGGATTACGTTTCGGATGAAGACTTTGGTTCAGAAGCAATCTCTTCCTCTATAGGTAAATTTCTCAGCTTGTTCAATTCTTCTCGTAAATCAGCATTCTTCTTTTGAATTCGACGAATTTCGGTTTTTAGTTGCAAAATTTTTAAAATTGACGCAACTAACCAAACCAACATACCAAAAGCGAAAGCCAAATACACAACGGCGTAAAGTGGCATCTCTGGAGATACCCAGCCGAAAATATGTATTTGGACCATCTGATGTTGATTTTGCAAGGCAAAACCCAAGATTGCTAATATCAACAACGCAGCGAAAATCCACTTAATAACCCACATACATTATCTCCTCAGTTTTGATGATTTACACGACCAAAAAGCGTTACCCCATCAGCCCCCACAATTGTTACCTCTACTAATTTACCTTTAGGGAGAATCGTGTTTGGAATCACTACAATTTTATTGGTTTCCAGGCGTCCCATGACGTCAGTTTCTGACTTTTTACTACGTCCCTCAACTAAAATCACCCCCCGTTGTCCAATAAGCTGACGATTTTTCGATTTGGTAATCTCCTTCTGTAACGTATTTATTTCTTCTAACCGTCTGGTTTTCTCAGCAGCACTCACCATGTCATCAAATTGAGCAGCGCGGGTACCAGGGCGTGGAGAATATTTAAACACAAATGCACTATCAAACTCTACCTCCCGAACTAACTCGACAGTCTGACGAAAATCGTCCTCTTCTTCCCCCGGAAATCCAACAATGATATCAGTAGTAAGTCCCACTGGATTAAGATACTTACGAATCATCTCCACCTTAGCCAGAAAGTCTTCTCGCGAGTAATGTCGATTCATCAGTTGCAGAATGCGTGTAGAGCCAGACTGAACCGGCAGGTGAATATGGTTACAAATCTTTTCATTCTCGGCAATAACACGTACTAACTTTTCTGACAAGTCCTTTGGATGAGACGTAGCGAATCGCACTCGTTCAATCCCTTCCACCTTTGCCACCATGGCCAACAGATCGGCAAAATCATGCTCACCGTCCCAATAGGAATTTACATTTTGGCCAAGTAGCGTAACTTCCACAAAGCCCTCATCTACCAGACGACGTATTTCTTCAATTACATTCTGGGCGCTACGACTCCGCTCCCTACCACGCACATAAGGCACAATGCAATATGTGCAATAATTATTGCAACCACGCATCACTGCCACCCATGCGTTCACTCCCCTAACCCTAACAGGACAAACATCAGCATACGTTTCCTTAGATTCGTATTCATTAAGGAAAATTTTGGGGGAAGATTCTCTCTGTTCACTATGGACTCCATTTAAAACCTGCAAAATATTACGATACGAATCCGGCCCGATGACAAAATCAATAAATGGCTTTTCCACCAAGATTTTTTCGCCCAGACGCTGTGCCATACAACCCAATACACCGATTTTCAAATCGGGTCTCTCAAGCTTTAAAGCTTTAAAACTATTCAGACGTTGTAAAACACGCTGTTCTGCATGTTGGCGCACACTACAGGTATTGACCAGAATAACATCTGCATCTTCTGGCCGAAGCGACGGACAGTAGCCAGCTCCCTCCAAAATCCCAGCAACGAGCTCGGAATCGTATTTATTCATCTGGCAACCGTAAGTTTCAATGAAGTATTTCATGGGCAAAGTACAAGAACTATTATTATTCTTTGGGCCAACCTTTTCTGTATGACGACATGATTGCTTTGAAGTCCTCATCCGCCCAAACTGAGAACATTCTGATTCTCGGATGTTTTGTTTCCTGGGTAAGGTGCCTAACAAATCTATTACCAATGGATTAACTAAACATAAGATAAAAATTTTGAACTAAAATGCAATATCTTTTTTTGGCAGCTTTTGGCTTTTTCTTTAAGCTGGAAATATTCAAACGCGACTTTGGAACTCTTTAGTTATTCTCCTTGACAACAAAAAAACGATTTATTATATTGTGTTCAAATGCTTTTAACAGGTTGTCAATTTATCGTTGTAGGAGACCAATATGAAAATACGGTATTCACTATTTCTGTACTACGCGAGCCTTATTTTGTTCAACACCTCAAGTAATGCTGAAACGCCAAGAGAAATCGTAAAGAAAGCCAACGAGTTATGGCATGGGAAAAGCAGCATTTCTGTGTGCACAATGACCGTCATCAAACCCGGCTGGTCACGGAAAATCTCAATGAAATCCTGGATGTTGGAACCTGATTACGCTCTAATATTAATCACCGGCCCGGCCAAAGAAAAAGGAATAGTGACCTTGAAACGAAAAAATGAAATCTGGAACTGGATTCCGACGGTACAAAGAATCATTAAGATTCCACCATCAATGATGCTGCAGCCATGGATGGGTTCTAATTTTACTCATGATGATTTGGTACGTGAATCCTCTATTGTGGACGATTACACTCAAAGTTTAATCGGTGAAGAGAAAATTCAAGGATACGATTGCTACAAGATTAAATTGATACCAAAACCAGAAACTGGTGTAGTTTGGGGAAAATTAATCATGTGGATTTCAAAAAAATCTTATTTGACACTTAAAATCAATTTTTATGATGAAGATGGAACCCTGGTGAAGTCAAGGATTGCCAGCAATATTAAAACAATGGACGGGAGAACAATTCCCACTCACCTGGAAATGATTCCAACAAACAAACCAGGCGAAAAAACAGTGCTGGACTATCAATCTATTCGGTTTAACGTAAAACTCAAACCTTCATTTTTCTCTGAACGAAATATGAAGAGAATACGGTAAAATTCCCAGGAAGGAAACAAACATGTACATTGCCCTTAGCTGGCGAAATCTGTGGCGGAACAAAAGACGGTCGCTTATCGCTGCAGCTTCTGTATTCTTTGCAGTCCTTCTCGCCGTAGTAATGCGCTCCGTGCAAAATGGTTCCTATGCTTATATGATTCACTCATCAGTAAAGTTTTATACCGGCTACCTTCAGATACAGGGAAAAGGTTATTGGGATAATCGATCACTGGATCAAAGTATTGTTATTAATAAAAAACAACAACAGGAAATTTTAAATATTCCACATGTTATCTCTGCTGTGCCACGGTTAGAAGCTTTTTCGTTGGTATCTCATGAAAAGGTAACCAAAGTGTCGCAAATCATCGGGATTGATCCCATTTTGGAAAACAACATGACAGAGTTAAAGAAAAAATTGGTAAAGGGTAAATATTTAATAGATTCACCGGATGGGGTTCTCATCGGGCAGGGATTAGCCGACATGCTGAAGGTTAGTGTAGGTGACAGTGTTGTGCTTTTTGGACAGGGATATCATGGGGTGATTGCTGCAGCACGCCTGCCAGTGGTGGGCATTGTTAAATTCCCGATTTCTGAAATGAATAACGCCATGGTCTTCCTGGCTTTGCCAAATGCCCAGAACATTTTTTCTGCTTATGGCAAAATAACCTCATTGGCTATTATGGTGGATACCATCAAGAATCAAAATAAGGTTTACAAATCACTGAAAGCAATGTTCAACAATCAATACACCCTAATGACCTGGCAAGAAATGATGCCTGATTTGGTTCAAGGTATCGAAATTGATAATGCGAGCGGCTTAGTTATGCTGATCATACTTTACATCGTTATCGCTTTTGGTATTTTCGGCACAATAATGATGATGACTTC
>Ga0164311_10002010_pt1 | contig 10337 bp, 6 predicted proteins | sample GuaBasSedimGuay2_FD_121796 | JGI IMG/M metagenome (GOLD analysis project Ga0164311, IMG submission 121796) | Subseafloor sediment microbial communities from Guaymas Basin, Gulf of California, Mexico - Guay2, Core 4569-9, 9-12 cm | ecosystem: Environmental > Aquatic > Marine > Hydrothermal vents... | reverse complement strand
TACTCGTGATCCCTTAGTTTGATTTTCTTCTTTTTTAGAATTTCCCAAAGATAATTAATGACTCGCTTAATGTGATCTCTGTCATGCTTGTTGTAATACCAAAAACCAAGATCGGGAAACTCTCTTGGTGCTATAACATTTGCCATTCTCTCATTAATTTCATTCTCTATACGAGGTAGATCTACTTTTGAATTTCCCCATGAGCGAGGAAGGTTCAAATCCATCACCTTATCTCGAAATTCTCTGAAATTTTCTTTCTCCAAATGTTTTCTCCTAACCTTTGAGCCTTTCATTTAGCTTAGTAATGCTAAGCAACTTCTAAGAATTACCATAAGTACCAGATTTGTAAATATTTTTGCTTTTTCTAGAAGGAAGGAGTAGAGTCATTAAAAAGTTGCGGTCTATCCCTAATTCCCTGCTTATCTTTGAAATGGACTTACCCGTTTCAAGCTCCTTTTTGAAAAGTTGATTTCATTTTTAACTTAATGTTACGTAACATAAGAATAAATTATGTAAAAGAAAATAGGAGGTTAAACATGCATGAAAAAGAAATTGAACTAAAAATACGTGAACTTTCTGAGGATTTGAAAAAAGAGGTTCTGGATTATATTGAATTTCTTCTAAAGAAGTATAAGAACAAAAGAGTTAAGGCAAAAAGGTTTAAATTTGACTGGGAAGGGGGGTTGTCAGAGCTACGAGAAAAATTCACTTCTGTTGAGTTGCAACACCGAGCTCTGAAGTGGCGATAATGTTTTTAGTAGACACAAATATATTTTTGGAAATTCCTTTAAGGCGGGAGAAGAAAGAAAATTGCAAAAAGTTTCTAGATAATAATATAAGAAATCTCAATATGACAGATTTCTCTTTGCATTCTATTGGTGTAATCTTATTCAGATATGGTAAAGAGAACATTTTCCATAGATTTATTGAAGATATCTTACCCAATATTAGGCTTCTTACATTGCCAATAGAATTGTACAAAGATGTTGTAAATGCTAGAAAAAGTTTGAATTTAGATTTTGATGATGCTTATCAATACAGCGTGGCTAAATATTATGGATTGAAAGTAGTTACGATGGATAAGGATTTTGAGAGGATAGAAGATGTGGAAGTTATATTTCTATAGGATAGAGATCATATCTTCTAATTTCTAATTCCATTTTGTCCTTCCAAAGTCTGATTATGTATGACAAGTTTGTAGATATATGAAGTTCTGCTTTGCCAAATTTGATAGCGCTTACCATTCTATGTCCCGTCTTTTCGCTTCTGTATCCTCTCTTTTTGCTTCATTTTCATAACTCTTTGCAATTTTCCTCAATATTGCACTTGCTCTTGGAAATTGAATTGCCCATTTATCTGCATACTCTTGATATTGTTTCGCTAGTGCCCGTTCCTGCGCTCCACCTTCAAAAGGAGATTTAGTAATAACCCCTCTCTTATTATACACCACCTCACCAATGAACCCGTTATCCAATTCTTTACTTTTTACTTCTTCAAGTATTTTACATACTTCTTCTGGAGGCCAATTGCCATTTTTATCTGGCAATGCATATGCTAACACTTGACCTATATGATTATCACAAACTTCTATTCTATCTAATTTCTTACAGAGTTCTCTTGCTTTATTAACCCATGATTTCAATTTTTGGTAATCTATTTTCCCACTATTATCACTCCCAGGCACAGTTTTCCAAGTATGAAGTAATTTCCAAGCAAATTGTGCTCGCTGTTCTTTCAATTCTTGTGGTAAATCTTCTTTGTCACTATCTTCTCTTTTTGCTTCATAAACCCACTTAATTACTTCAGCAAAAAATTCAGGATTCTTCGATAATTCTTGGTGCAGCATTTTAGGCGGCCTTTTACTACCCCCACTTGCAAGAATAGGTAAATATAACCACTCTAATTTTGCAATTTCATCTTCTTTTACTACTTCGGATTGATCAATAGCTTTAAACAATTCTTCAATATCCCAATGAGCGACAATATGGAAATCATCAATACTTTTTCCCAAAGCACCTTTTGCAAGCAGTTTAACTATTAGTTTTGGAGGAAGTTCTCTCGCAAACATAGCAGCGGTATTTAAAGCGGTAAAATATCTTTTTGCATCTATTAGCTTTTCTAGCGCATACACTTTATCCTCTACTGGTAAGTCGGAAAGTCTTACTTGAACTTTCTCCCAGTATTCTTTTTGTACTTGTGGATCAAATTTTTCTAACAAATTCCAAACCTTTCGATTCTGTGGTAATGCAAGAAAAAGGTTAACTACTTTCTCGAATGGCCATCGTTGCGATAATGCCATATTTACGAGTTTCTCAATCCAGACTTCTCCATTTTTAAATGACTTTACCCATATATAACCTTGGATAAAAGTAACTTTCTTCTTGTCTTCAGAATTAAGTAATGAGAATAAAATTTCTTCTTCATCACTCATCAAAGGTAATTCTGCAGTTGTAATGCCCACAATCTGCGGATTTTTGGTTTGAACAGCAAATTTAATTAAACCATCAATACCTAAGTCAACTTTAATAGATTGAATTGCCTCAATTCTTCGTTGTGTAACGATTAGTTTAAATTCTTTGTAATCCTCTTCTTTTCCTTCTGGGAGTTTTGGCCAATAATCATCAAAAAGCCATTGAAAACGCTTTGTTTTGTCATCAGGTTCAAGTTTGTTGTAAATTAACTCTATTTGATTTAATTCTTCTTCCGGAAGTGACCATTCAGCATCAGGAAAAGAACGGTGATTAGATAATATCTCTCTGAGTTTGTCCCATAACTCAATTCGACCATTTTCAATGAAATTAACAGACATTGATAATTTCTTAAAAACCTTTTCCCTTTCCTGTGGTGGCAAATCTGAGAGATATTCCATAACTTTTGCCCATTTTTGGCCATCTTTGCCAACATTTACAAGTATTTTATCTATTATTGCCCTTGTACTTTCTATATATTCCCTAATTGTAACTTTTTTACTTGTGTTTTCTGAAAACTGACGCCAACGTGGTTTATATGTAGGGAAACATGAATCGTGGCTTCGAGGCATCAAGCTAATTAACAAATCCCAACCGATTTCTGGTTCCCGCTCTATCAACATGTCTAAAATTTCTAATCTCTGTTTTAAAGTAGCAAAAGTATGGGGGAGCCATAAAAGGAAAATGCTGCGTAAACTATTGATAGGTCTATTAGCTAGTTTTCCACCTGGATCTAGTCTTGCAAGCTTTCCTAATATGAGAGTAACCCTCCCAAGCAAACTCGGATCCCATGCTAAGCCCTCCAATGCCCATAACAAACTTGGATGAGCACTATGGGAAGTTAAGATATCTTCGGTTTCAGAAAACATTCCCATGATCGGTGGTGTTTCTTGTGAAAGCGAGTCTTCAACAGCATCAAGAAATGACGATGGTGAAGCTTCAGCAACAAGAGGCAAGACGTCAAATAAGGAATACCAAAGTTTCCAATCAGCTTTATCCAATAATTCCCAAATTACACTATCTACCCAGACTTGTGGAGTACAAGAAAGGTCCAAATCCATTCTATCGCCAAAAACACCTATTAAAATAAGTGTTTGAACAATTCCTTCTCTTAATGTCCTTGAGTATTTAGTCTCTTTTCCATAAACTGAAGCCATCCATCTTTTTTCTGGTTCAAGATCAAGTGAAGGTTCTGTTTCCTTAAGAACTTTAAGCGAGATTTCTTTTAATTTCTCAAAATCATCCCTTGTCAAAAAACGAGATAAAGCAAAGAAAGCATCTAGTGGAGATGTAAGGCGCCATATTTCACCTATTTTTAATACAGGCGAATCAGGCTGATAAAGCCATTTTCTCAATGATCTGATAAAATTATTATATGAAACTCTCGCGATTTCACTTATTATTTCCCTATCTCCTTGTTTGGACTCATCCCATTTTCCCACTAAGAGAGCTGGTAGAATCTCATCGACCTTGTCCGGCTTAGCCCATTCTGGCTGTTTTACGATGGGACTTAAACGTCTTCTTAAAACAGTAAGACTTCTTGCAGTGTCTTTTGAATATTTCTCAGCATCCTCTTTAGATATTCCCATATTTATCAAAGCAGACACGAATTTTTCTTGGTCAAGACAAGGTAACGTGATTTTATCTTTTGTAACAGTATTATCAGGACCTAACGGAATAAAAACGTGATGATTATGTTGAGAAGCTACAATTTCTATCTCCTCAAATTCAGGTAACAATAATAATCCGTTTTTGCAGGTAGTCGTTATATGCCTAAATGCTTCTTGGTCAGAAATAACAACACTTCTTGATAAAAAGTATTCTTTTTTGTTTTCCGGCAATGAAAGAATAACTGCTGATAAAAATGCTATAGCTTCATCTTTTGTAGGAGCTTGGACGGCTAAAAGTGAAGGATAAGAATTTAACCATTTTTTAATTTCCTCTACCTGTTCTTTTCTCCCTGCAAGAACAAGCTCTGGGACAAGTGGAGGATTCGTTACTTGACTCCACTCATCCCACCAATCCTCAAGCGATAAAACACCTTTTGGTGGATACTTTTCCATATGTTTTGCCAACCATGCCCCAACGGCAGGCGCCTGCTCAAGCCATTCTTCCAAATCTCTTGCATCGTAAACTTTTACATCTTTCCAAAACTTTTCTTTTTTCTTTTCTTGAATCCACTTGTCTTTTTCACGCCATATTCTCGTGGTAACAAAAATAAATGTTGTCTCGGATGGATTAAAACCAAGTAGATTTTGTTTTCTCTTTTGATAATCTTCCTCTGCCTTTTTTCTATAGTTTTTATTTGTTCCAATTTCCCATACTGATAAACCTTTTGGTATGTATTCTGTTTCTTCATTAGATGCTACTCTACCATCCCACCCGGGATAAACTATGCTATCTCCTGCAGGAAAAGATATATAGTTGATTTTACTTATTGTAGCTCGAATTAATCGGCGAATAACAAGAGGTAAGTATTCCTGACAATCTCGCCTTAACGCCCAGTTTTTTAGATCTGTAGCATTAATCCATCTCATGTTTTAACACTCCTTATATTCCAGAAGTGACATACATTACATAAATATTTTAACTCTTTTACTTGCATTTTACTATATTTTAGAAATTTATTTCTTCCTGCTTCACCTTCTTAAAAAAACAATCTCCTCGCAATATAAATTTGCTGCACTGCAAAATCGCTAAAAAATTTTCTCCTGATATTTTTATTTTTTTATCCTTCCTTTCTTCATATTTTCATCTCTTACGATGGCTCTTTGTGCGATTTTTTTGTTTATCCTTAGGTTGGTAAGTATTTACTACTTACAAATATTTTTCGCTTTGTTCCTTACAATATTCAATATTGCGAAATTCTAATTTAGGAAGATGGGTATTGGTAGTTTCTAATTTTACGCATAAATTTGGATACACTCATTTAGATAGGCAATTATAACTAAAACTTGGCAATTATAATCCAACAAATGTAGAGAAAATTAGATTTCTAAATAAGGAGTAGACTCCTTTCTACTGTTTTTCTTTTTATCACTTCCTTACTCAATTTCTCATACGTAACCTTTAACATTGCTTGGGCCAGAGTAAATATCTTTTTTCAATTCTCTCAAGCACTTTCCAGTTCATTGTTTTAAGGGGATTTTTGAATCTCAAAAATTTTGGACTTTCACTTATGTTGTAAACTATGTACAGCCAATATCTCTCACCCTCTTTTTCAGCTAGTTTAACTTCATCATGTGTTAACTCAGCATAAATCTCATTTTTCCAATGCCCTTTGACTTCTATAATTCTGATTTCACTTGTTGATGGGTTAACACTCTTTATATCATAATGCTCCTTCTCAGGAACAATTTCAGGTATTCTACCTTCAGATTTTTCTATTCTTATTACAAACTCTACAGCCTTCTCCTCGATTTCTTTCTTTAGATCTTCAGGAATTTCCTGTTTTTGAGGTCTTACAAAATGAAGATATGCTATTGGGTCAAGAACAACAACATCAAGGTCTTTGGGTTTAATCCAAGTTTTATCTAAATTCCTTAAGTTGAAACTAGTTAGATTATTTATGTAATAGACAATCGGGTCTAATAATCTTATTATACATTTTTTGACATTCTCTGATATTTCTGCAATACTTGTAATAGACAATTCTATTTCGTTGCTATCTTCAACACCCAAACATCCTGATACAGCTTGAGAAACAAGCTTTAAAAGTTCAGTCCCCCTAAAAATTCTACCATTCTCGTCTATTCCAAGGAGTTCTCTGTATAATATAACATCTGTCCTTTTATCTATGATTTGAACTGGCAAAAGCACAACAACCCTTTCTGTATTACCATAAGCGACCAGATTTATCGCTTCAATTTCCTCTTTTTTGAAAAATCCATAGATATCACTTATAGTATCTAAAGTGGTGGGCATGCCCATACCTTTAATAACTCTAAAAGGTTGATCATGTACTTCAAACTCAAGAATACCTGAAGATGCTTTTATGACCTGTGTCATTGAATCAAAAAGCTCTGAAGGGGCTTTAAAACCTAACAATCCTATTGTATTCTCTACTTCCGTTCTTGTTTTTGGCTTGTAAAGAACATTTTTTGATGCTAGTTCTTTTTCCACTTCTTGTTTTGCTATTAGAATTGAAGCAATAAGTCTCTTTAAACCAACTTTGTCTTCTCTAAGGTATGTTAGTATCGTCTTTGCTTCTGTTACTTTTAAAATCTTCTTTTTCCCCTTTTCTTCGACAACTACAGAAGGTGGAAACTTTGTAAACTCTCTAATATCCGCATAAAGAAGGATTTCTTGCCCAGTAACCGGTCTTGGAGAAAGTTTAGCCATTCTTAAGCTTAAAAGCTTCTGATACATTGAATTTAAGGCCGCAAGATCCGCTATATTTGCCATAAACAACGTATGTGCTTCAACTTCTTTTTTCTGCCCAAGTCTCCAAACTCGCCCTATTCTTTGCTCAAGCTTTACCAAACTCCATGGAACTTCATAATTAACTAAAATGTGAGCAACCTGAAGGTTTACACCTTCAGCAACCACATCTGTTGCTATCAGAATTTTAGCGTTCGGATCCCTTTCAAAAGCATTTCTAATCCTTCTAAAAAGATTCTTATCTCTTGTCTCTTCTGAACTTAATCTAAGTATACTTCCAGACCATTCTGGGTGCCGTTTTGCCAAGTTTTTAATTATATAATTGAGGGTGTCCTTATATTCTGTAAAGATTATGATCTTTGAAGCCTCTTTGATCATAGTATTTTCAAGTAAAGTTGTTAGAGCATTTAGCTTACTATCACCCTTTTCCATAATTGATTTCGCTATATCTCTTAGCTCTTCAATTTCTCTCCTATCTCTTTCGCTTAAAAGAGAAGAAGCCGCCTCTAGGAATCCGTTAAAAAGTTCATCAGGGTCTTTTTCATACTCGTAATCTTCATAACCCACATCAAGAAAACTTTCTACACTATCTACAAGTTCACTAGTAAGTTCTGGGGCAACTCTTCTAAGGAGTAGTCCTTCAAGAGTTGTTATTGCTGCATAAGGACTTGATGTAGCTCTTTTGAATATGAGAACCATTAAGAGTGGAATAATCCTTTCACTCATCAAATCTCTTTCGTAGGCAAACTCGTTAAGTTTGTTTCTTAGAAAATTAACAAGTTTTTCAATAAATTTAGTTTCGTCTTCTCTTACTTTAATAACTCCAGCATAAAAATTAGCTGGTGGAAATATCTCTTTTTCTTCATAGATTTTGTTTATATCTTCTTTAGTTCTTCTGAATAAAATAGAACCATGTGTTGCTTCGTAGAATTGTTTTCTGTCAAGTTCTTTCCAGCTCTCTATCAAATAGGGATCAAGGATCTGCAGTCTAGATATATAATCTCTTGGATCACCCCTGTGAGGCGTTGCAGATAAAAATAAAACATTTCTATTAGTTTTGGCTTCAACCATCATTTTCCCTATTTTCCAGAATCTTTCAGTTTTGTACCCAAGCTTATGTACCTCATCTATAATTACTAAATCCCAGGGAATATCTATAACTTCAGTTATTTTTTCCTCTTTCTTTAACAAATCCATAGAAGCGATATAGTATCCTTCTGGAAAAATCTGAAGCTTTATAAAATCGATCGTATTACTTTCTAGTTGCCAAATTCTTGACTCTGGAATTCCTACTCTTATAATCTCCTTTCGCCATTGCTCTACTAAAACTCTGGGAACTACAATTAAGACTCTTTTAACCCTATTTAATGTTTCCAAGTATTTGGCAATTACTAAGGCTGTTATGGTTTTTCCTAAGCCTATTTCATCACCGACAAGAACTCTTATAGGATTTCTTGCACATAATCTTGCGATTGCTTCCCATTGATGTATGTAGGGCTGGATGTCGGTATTTAAATATGGTGCTATAAATGGATGATAGCTGAATTCTATAAGAATTTTACTCAGCAAACCTTCAACTGCTTTTTTTAACATAATAATCACACCAAACCAAAAAATAGTTTGAAAGCTTTAACAGTTTTTAGAAGAGGTCTATATTTTTCATGCCTCCACCATAGTTCTCTAAGCCTTGAAGCCCAATAATGTGCATCTAAATTGTTTAATTCAAAAACAAGTTTTCTCAACTCCTTGACTCTTATTCTATTCCTTAAACTTAATCTAACACATGCATAAATGAGTAATCTATTGTAAGTATCCAAATTGGGAATGAGGATTCTATTATTCTGGATTTGACAACCTATGTTCTTTGCTAGCCATGGAAGCTCAGGTATTTGTCTGGTCTTTAAATCCACAGAACTTTTTAGAGGATTATTTGGGGTAGATGTCCATATGAAAGTTAAAGTCTTTCCAATTCTTATGGAAAAAGACGTGAGCAGAGCTTTCGTTTCAATCAATGCTAACCCTTAATTTAAATTTTGCTTTTAGAGGAGAGAATACATTTATTTTTGAATTATCTAAAATTACTGGTTCGATAAATTTCACACTGCTACTAACAGAACTCTGTGCTGCTAAGGATGGCAAGGATCTCAATATGTCGGCAAATTTCTGAACGAACAGTCCAGCAATTTTTACATTCATCTTATATCCAGCAAAACTGATGCTGTCTCCGAAATTCATCCGAACGTCTGCGTCCGCATTCAGATTGAGTTTGGAAACCACGTCGAGCATAAGCCTAAGATTGGTTGAATCGTTTGTGGATATGCTTAATAGCTTTGCTCCAACATGTGTTAAATCGAGTTTTTCGACCTCTACTTCTTCTTCAAGACTTTTAACACTGATGAACAAATTCGCCTTTTTTATTATATCGTTGGAGGTTGCCTCGACTGCGTAAGTGTAATCTCCAGGATCAGACGGTGCGGTAAAACTCCAAATAGCATTGAATGATGGTTTTCCTTTAGTCAAGTTCAGACTTCCGTAATTAACCGCAAGTTTTACTTCTTCGCTGTATTCATCAATTGGCTTAACTTCTACACTAACTTCAACCATTTCACCTGGCATAACTTCAACTGAGCTTTGTGACAGCTTTAAGAAGAAGCCCTTCTCTATAACTTCCTCCTGTTTGATTATTTTTCCTTCTTTCAGAACCTTTTCCCAACCCTTTTGAAGAATTAAGTCTTCTAACCTTATCTTTTTGCCTGCAAGTCCTATTTCATACCAGACTATGTGAACTTTTTTCCCTACTCTGTGTTCACCGCTTTCTTTGAGAAGCTTATCCTTAAGGATGCTGGCTGCAAGCCTATATGGCAGTATTTCTGCCGTATCCTTCAGCTTTCTTGGAATTTTTATATCATCGACATCTTTCCAATAGAGTTGACCATCCATTTCAACACCTGTATCTAAACTTTCAACTCCCTCTAGAAGTGCTCTTTGTATCGCTCCTCTAGTCGTGAAAGGCGCAGCAGTTGTTGTATAAAACACATTCACTATGTCTCTAAATTCTATTCTTTTCCCACCATCTACTAAATCCCAATTTTGATTCCTCTTCAAAAAATCTACAAGATCTGCAAAGCTGAAATCTATCCTTAACTTTGGTCCAGTGCTTGGATCTTTTAGACCTGCCTCAGCTTGAGATATGATTGATGAAAGAGGCGTGGTGGTTATAAATTTTACATCATCACCTGTGCTGCTTCTTACCGGATATGCTACATTTGTTAGAACAGCAAGCAATTGTTGATTAAGCAAGCTTTCATTGTCCTGAATATACTTTTTTAGTTTTCTTTCTTGCAAGCTTCTAATCTCTTTATCTGAGTAATATTCACCTAAAGTTCCTTTTACCTCTTCTGCAGCCTTTATCTTTGCAGCATAAAGCAGAAGTAAATCAAAATTGGCTTGGGATGGATAAATTACGGCAACAGTATTTCTGAAGGTTCT
>Ga0164311_10002009_pt1 | contig 10338 bp, 7 predicted proteins | sample GuaBasSedimGuay2_FD_121796 | JGI IMG/M metagenome (GOLD analysis project Ga0164311, IMG submission 121796) | Subseafloor sediment microbial communities from Guaymas Basin, Gulf of California, Mexico - Guay2, Core 4569-9, 9-12 cm | ecosystem: Environmental > Aquatic > Marine > Hydrothermal vents... | reverse complement strand
GATGTAGAACACTTGATCGAGGTACTGAAATTGAGGGAGATCTACAGGCACCTGAGCAACTGTGCCGACAGGGGGGACGAGGCTGCGAACGTGATATCCGACATAGTGGTGAAGATGGCTTAGAGGTTCTCAAATGGAGGGAGCTATGAGAAAGTACGTTGGGGAGTTATAGGAGCCGGAGGCATAGCCCGCACGGCATCCGAGGCCGAGGAGGCGGTGAGGGCTGCTAAAATAAAATTGGTGGCGCCCCCCGGAATCGAACCGGGCACACCCGGATTTTCAGTCCGGTGCTCTACCATCTGAGCTAGAGCGCCACTGCCTCAAAATTAATAAATTTTGAGAAAGCAGTCAAGGGGGTTCTCGTGAAGCTCGTCACAGGGACTCAGATGGCTTCTGTGGACAGGAAGGCCATAGAGGAGCTCAAGGTCCCCGGCCTCGAGCTTATGGAGAACGCTGGGAGGGCCGCCTTCAGGGTGGCCATCGAAATGTTGAAGGGTGCAAGGGAAAAGAAGGTCGTGGTGGTCTGCGGGAGGGGGAACAACGGCGGGGACGGCTTAGTGGTCGCAAGGCTCCTGGCGAAGGAGGGTACGGAGGTCTCGGTCTTCCTCTTAGGGGAGAGGGAGAAGGTGAAGGGGGACGCAAAGGTAAACCTCAGGAGGGCGGAGCAGGTAGGGGTCCCTGTGGACGAATTGACCGGTCCTGAAGGGCTCGCCCGCTTAGAAAGGGCGCTCTCCACGGCCGACCTCGTAGTAGATGCCATCTTCGGTACGGGTTTCAAGGGGAAGGCGGAGGGCCTCCCCGCCGAGGCCATATTCTCGATAAACTCCTCGGGGAAGCCCGTGCTTTCAGTGGACCTTCCGTCGGGTGTCGAGGCCGACACGGGAAAGGTCCACGGACCTGCGGTGAGGGCCGAGCGCACCGTCACCTTCGGCCTCCCGAAGTTCGGCCAGGCCTTCCATCCTGGCAAGTCGCACTGCGGGGTCCTGGAGGTGGCGGACATAGGCTTCCCCGAGGAGGCGTTGGACTCGGTCGAGGGGGTGGCCGAATGGGCGACCGAGGACGAGGTGAGGGCCAAGCTCCCCGAGAGACCTCCCACGGCCCACAAGGGCACTTGCGGCAAGGTGGCGGTCGTGGCGGGCTCGGTCGGGTTCACGGGAGCGGCGGCCCTCACGGCCATGGCAGCGCTGAGGACGGGTTCCGGGCTCGTGTACCTCGGAACTCCCAAAAGTTTGAACGATATACTCGAGGTAAAGCTCACCGAGGTCATAACCCGCCCCCTCCCCGAGGTGAGGAACAGGAGGTGTCTAGCCCTGAGGGCGGCCGGCGAGGTGTACAGGCTCCTGGAGGAGACCGACGTCCTGGCCATGGGGCCAGGTTTAGGGACGTACAGGGAGACGGTGGAGCTGGTTGCCAGGGTGGTGAGGAGGCTTCGTAAGCCTGGGGTGCTGGACGCCGACGCCCTGAACGCCCTCTCCAAGGACCCCTCCCCGCTCCTCGAGAGGGAGGCCCCCCTCGTGCTCACCCCTCATCCGGGGGAACTTTCACGCCTTATTGGCGTCCCGGTTCCGGAGATAACCTCAGACCCGCTCGGATATGCGAGGGAGGCGGCCTCGAGGTTCCGCTCGGTGGTGGTGCTCAAAGGGGCTCCCACCGTGACGGCCACGCCCGAGGGACAGGCCTACGTCAACCCCACCGGAAACGAGGGGATGGCCACAGGGGGAGCCGGGGATGTGCTCACCGGGGTGATAGCGAGCCTCATAGGCCAGGGGCTCTCCCCGGAGGACGCAGCCTGGGTCGGTGCCTACATCCACGGTCTGGCGGGAGATTTGGCCAGGGACGAGAAGGGGGTCCACGGGATGGTGGCTGGGGATATATTGGACAAAGTGCCGGAGGTTATAAAGAGGCTGAGCCGTCGCAACTCATCCGGGAGGAAAGATGAAGCCTAAGGACTTAGTCGGTGTGTCGGTGTTCCTCGTCGCGTTCGGGGTTTACCTTAAGACCATGGCTCCCACGGTCTCCTTCTGGGACTGTGGGGAGTTCATAGCCACTTCCCACATCCTGGGGGTCCCACACCCTCCCGGCGCTCCCCTCTTCATCCTCGTAGGGAGGGTATTCTCCATGCTCCTCCCCATCTGGGATGTGGCCAGGAGGGTGAACTTCATATCAGTCGTGGCCTCCTCCCTCGCTGTAATGTTGCTTTACTTCGTGATAGTGCGTCTGATCCGACGCATAGGGACGGAGGGGACCCCCGAATGGTGCTGCTACGTCGCAGGTGCCGTGGGCGCCCTGAGCCTGGCCTTCTCCTACGCCTTCTGGTTCAACGCTGTCGAGGCGGAGGTCTACGCATCCTCTATGTTCCTCACCATGCTTTCGCTCTGGCTTTCGCTTCTGTGGACGGAGCGACACGACCGTCCCCACGCCGACAGGCTCCTGCTTTTCCTCGCTTACCTCATAGGGCTTGCCGGAGGGGTGCACCTTCTGTGCTGGCTTACGGTTCCGACCTTGTTCCTTCTGATATGGTCCACCGACAGGAGGCCGCTGAAGGACTGGAGACTTCTGGGGGCGGGACTCCTCCTCTTCATCTTGGGCTACTCCACCTACCTTGCGATATTCATCAGAGCAGGGCTCGACCCCGCCATAAACGAGAACGACCCTTCTACGGTCCACAACTTCATCCAGTTCCTCCAGAGGAAGCAGTACGGCTCCGAGAGCATGCTTTTGGGGATGTTCCACAGGAAGGCGAGCTTCTCCTATCAGTTCGGGGATATGTTCCTGAAATACATCTTCGAGCAGTTCCCGTTCCCCGTCCCCAGGTGGACGGTCGAATTTCGCGCGGCTGATGGAAGTTCCCCGTATCCCGTACTCGTCCCTCTTATCCCCTTACTTCTGGCCGTCTTCGGAATGTACTACCACGCCCGGAGGAACCCGAGGGATTTTCTGGCCTTCTTCACTTTCTTCCTCACGACGGGGGTCCTGCTCGTCCTCTACCTCAACATGCCCCAGCCGCAGCCCAGGGAGAGGTTCTACGTCTTCGTAGGGGCAGTGGCGGCACTTTCGCTCTACATGGGTATGGGGGTCATAGGACTTTTGGAGATGTTTTCTAAGGAGGCGAAGAAGGGGGTCCTGATCCCCATCAGCGCCTGTTTCTTCGTGCTTCCTGTTAACTTCTTCTTCGCCCACTACCGCACCCATATAAACAGGTCCGGAAACTACATCCCCTACGATTACGCCTACAACCTCCTCGTATCCTGCGAGCCAGGGGGGATACTCTTCACAAACGGGGACAACGACACGTTCCCCCTATGGTTCCTCCAGGAGGTCGAGGGGATAAGGAAGGACGTGAGGGTTGTGAACCTGAGCCTTCTGAACACTCCCTGGTACATAAAGCAGCTGAGGGACTACGAGCCCAAGGTCCCCATAAACCTCAGCGACCGCCAGATAGACCGCCTTGAGCCCCGGGTCTGGCCCGAGGACGGCAAGATGGAGCTTGCAGGGCTCTCCTGGGAACTTAAGGGATGCGCCGTATACCGTCCCCCCTACGGAAAGCCGATACACTTCTTCAGGGTACAGGACCTCATGGTCCTTAGGATAATCCAACAAAACAACTGGAAGAGGCCGATATATTTTGCAGTTACCGTCTCCGAGGACAACAAGATAGGGCTCCAGGACTACCTCGTGATGGAGGGGATGGTGTACAGGCTCGTGCGCACCAAGGGGAAGAACAGGGTGAACATAGCCAAAATGAGGAAGAATCTGTTCGAGAAGTACAGGTACCGTGGTGTGAAAGACCCTAAGGTGTACAAGGACAAGGACACCATAAGGCTCCTGGGGAACTACAGGGCGGCCTTCGTCCAGCTCGCCTACGCCTACCTTCAGAACGGGAAGAAGGAGGAGGCGTTGGAGACCCTCCGCAGGGCGGACGAGCAGATCCTTATGGGCTGGTGGGGCTACTACACTGCGGCACAGATAGCCTTGACGGCCGGCTCCGAGGAGGACGGCAGGAAGTACCTGGACAAGCTCGTGGAGCTTATGGGAGAGGGGAGTCCAGATATGTGGACTTCCTTAGCTTACCTCTCCGAGGAGTTGGGGGACACCGCCCGGGCCATGGAGTTCTACCGCAGGGCCATCCAGATGGACCCATCGTATCCTCAGGCGTACCTTGGGCTCGCAGAGATACTCGAACGCAGGGGTAAGACCCAGGAGGCCGTGGAGGCCCTGAAGGAGCTTGCAAGGTACAGGCCTGAGGACACGACCCTCCGGAAGCTCATCCTGAGGTTGAAGGGGGCCAGATGAGTCGGCCTGAGGTAAGTATAGTTGTGCCCCACTACCGAGGGCCCATAATCTTGGATTGTCTCAAGTCGGTATACGACAACACGGAAGGGGCCTTCGAGCTTATAGTCGTGGACGACGGTGGGGACGGGAGCGTAGAAGAGGCCAGAGAGCGCTTTCCGGAGATAAAGCTGATATCGAACCCCGGAAACCTCGGGTTCGCCGCTTCCTGTAACAGGGGGATGGAAGTGGCCCGTGGGAGGTACTTCGTGCTTTTAAACAACGATGTGGAGGTGAGCCCCGGATGGTTGAGGGCCCTCGTGGAATTTGCGGAGTCCCATCCGAGTGCCGGTGCCTGCCAGCCTAAGATCATCTCCTTCTCGGACAGGAGGAGGTTCGACTACGCAGGCGCTGCAGGTGGGCTCATGGACATGCTCGGATATCCGTATTGCCTGGGGAGGGTCTTTCACACCTTGGAGGAGGACGAGGGACAGTACGATTCGCCCAGGCGGATATTTTGGGCCTCTGGCACGGCCCTCTTCCTCAGGAGGGAGGCGGTGGAGGATGTGGGAGGGCTGGACGAGGGCTTCTTTATGCATATGGAGGAGATAGACCTCTGCTGGAGGCTCCACAGGGCAGGATGGGAGGTGTGGTCGGTGCCGGAGGCCGTCGTGTACCACCGCTCCGGCTGGTCCCTCCCCCAGAGCTTCAGGAAGATGTACCTGAACCACAGGAACAACCTCGTCCTACTCCTCAAGAACTACGATGTGCCCAGCCTCCTCTCGCTGTTCCCCCTTAGGGTGCTGCTCGAGGTACTTACGGTGCTCAGGGCTCCCTTCGGGGAGCCGGGGAGGTCCTTGGCCGCCCTTTTGGGGATGCTTTGGGTGGGCTCGCACCCGATGGACGTAATTCGGAGGAGGAGGGAAGCGTGGAGGGCCAGAAGGGTTCCGGACGCGCTCGTGAGGAGGAAGCTTTCGGGAGGGAGCATCCTCTTCTGGTACGGGATCTACAGGAGGAAGGGGGCACCGCTGCCGTGCGCAAGGGGCTTAAGCTCGGGATAAAGCTCGGGGTGAGCGCGGGGCTCGTTATATGGGCCTTCTCAGGGGAGAACTTCAGGCCGGAGCGGCTCGGTCCCATATTGGCCTCCTCCCGGCCTTCGGCCTTGGTCCTGGCCCTTTTGACCTTCGTCGTGAGCAACGTCCTGGGAGCGGTCCAGTGGAGGGTCCTCCTCGGGATGCAGGGGATAGTCCTGCCCTTCGGGGACCTCCTTTCGCTCTACTTCACTGGGATATTCTTCAACAACTTCTTCGTGGGAGGGGTGGGAGGCGACGCCGTGAGGATATACGAAGTAAGGAGGGAGACCGGAAGGGGAGGAGGAGCCTTCGCTGCCACGCTTTTAGACAGGCTCTTAGGATTTTTCTCCCTTTCCATCTTCGCCTGCGGGACTATGCTGGTCATCCCCTCTTTGCCCTTCTCCCGACTTACGGGAGCGGCGTTCGTGGCGTTGCTGGCTTCCGGGCTCGCCGTCCTGCTGAGCAGGAGGATATCGGGCCTCCTGGAACGGCTGTCCCTCAGGTTGCTGCCGGAGGGGATGGGAAGGAAGGTGTCCAAGGTCAGGGAGGGGCTCGTAAGGGCGAGGTTGGACCTGGGGAGGCTGGCCTTGGCCTGGGCGATATCTTTAGGGGTGCAATCTCTTAGAGTGTCCGTGCACTACTGGACCGGAAGGGCCCTCGGGGTCCACGCACCTCTTTGGTCCTTCTTCGCTTTCGTGCCGCTCATAGCCCTGGCCGCTGCGGTCCCGATATCCTTCGGCGGGATAGGCGTCAGGGAGAACTTCGGGGCCCTGCTCTTCCGCAGGGTGGGGGTGGAGCCCACGGCGGCGTTTTCTATGGAGTTCTTGGCGTACCTGGTGACCCTGACGGCAAGCCTTATAGGAGGAGCTTCCTTCGTCTTGAGGGGGGCTAAGGAGGTAAGGCCCGCCGCAGAACGAGGACCATGAGGAGACCCGCCCTGAGGACGGCCTCGGCCTTCGCAGTCGGGGTCATGCTCGCACGCTTCCTCTCCCCTCCTCCCTCCATCCTCTTGATTTCCTCCGTCTTGCTCGTTCTCCTTTGTATACTCCTCCGGAAGTTCGGCCGCTCGGAGGGTCCCTCCGGGACCGTCCTCTTTTTCGTCCTCTTCGTGTCCTCGGGGGCACTGAGGTACGTGACCTCCCTTCGGCTTCCTCCGGACCACATAGGGAGTTCACGGTACTTCGGCCTCGAGGTCGCCTTAAGGGGGAAGGTGACGGAATCGTCCACCACCGAAGGGGGATGGACGAGGGTCGAGGTGGACCTGAAGGAGGTGGACGGAAGGAGGCTGAAGGGGAAGGTGCTGATCCTTGCGAGGAAGGGTCCGCCACCCCCGCCGGGTTCCCTCGTGGAGGCGTACGGGCTCCTCAGGAGGCCGAGGGTCCCCAGAAACCCCGGGGAGCCGGACACCAGGGCTACCTTGGAGCGCAGGGGAATATATGGGGTGGTGTACACTGGAAGCTTGGAGGTGGTCGGTCGGGGTGGAGGTCTGCCGGCATTGAGGTCCTACATCCGCCGGGCGTTGGAGGTGGACCTGCCGGAGCTCCACTCCTGCGTCCTGAAGGGGCTCGTGCTCGGGGAGAGGGTGGGTCTACCGGGGTGGCTCAGGGAAACCTTCGCTCGTTCAGGCACCTCCCACATATTGGCGGTCTCCGGGCTCCATGTCGGGTTCATAGCGGCCCTGATCTTCTTCCTGTTGCGTACGCTGAGGGTTCCTCGGAGGGTTACGGTGCCGGTCACCTTAGGGGTTCTGACCTTCTACGCATTTTTGGTGGACCTCAGGCCTTCGGTCCTGAGGGCTGTGGTCCTGGCCTCCCTCGTGCTTTCGGGAACGCTCCTGGAGAGGGACTCCGACCTCCTCAACGGCCTCGGGGCCGCGGCCTTAGTCGTCCTCGGCTTCAGGCCGAGGGACCTTATGGACACGAGCTTCCAACTCTCCTTCTCTGCGGTCGCCTCCATAGCCCTCCTCTATCGGCCCATATATGCGGCCATCTCCAAGGTCCTTAAGGGAAAGATCTTGGGGAGGGTCTCGAGCCTTATGGCCGTCTCAATATCCGCCCAGTTGGGTACGGCTCCAGTGTTGGCTTACCACTTCGGCAGACTTTCGCTCGTAGGTCCTTTGGTCAACCTCCTTGCGGTTCCCATGGCCGGAGGGACGGTGGCCCTTGGGATGCTGTCCGCCCTCTCCTATCCCATCTGGCCCGGCCTCTCCTCGGCCTGGAACGGTGCGAACTATCTGCTCATATCCGGGCTCGTGGCATCGGTCAAGCTGGCGTCCTCCCTTCCTCTATCTTCCGTCCGGCTCCCCAGCCCTTCCCCTTCCCTCCTCTTCGGATATGCCGCGGCCTTGCTCTCCCTTTCGCCGGATACCGGATGGAGGCCGGTCCTGCGCAAGGTCCTGCTCTTCTCCGGCCTCGTCTCCTTGAACATCTGGGCGTGGGGAGGGCTCTCAAGGCCAAAGGGGCTTGAGGTCCACTTCTTGGACCTCGGGAAGGGTGAGGCGAGCTTCGTGCGCCTTCCGGACGGAAGGAACCTCCTTGTGGGAAGGTGGGACGAAAGGAGGTGGAGAAGGGTGGTGTCGCCGTTCCTGAGGCACAAGGGCGTGGAGGGGTTGGACCTCGTGGTGGCCACGGGGGACATCGGAGGGCCCGTCCGGAAACACTTCAAGGTCGGATACATAGTAAGCTTGGAGGAAAACCGGAGGGGAGGGACGTCGATCGCCAGCCCTGGGGACAGCCTCGTAGGCTTCGGGATACTGGTGTTGGGCCGAGGAAGTTTCAAGTTGAGCTACAGAGGATTCTCCGTGCTTTTCGTCGGGGACGATGAAGAAGGCCACCTCCTGCGCTGGGGCAGGAGGCTGAGGGCGGACCTGCTCAGGCTCGGCCGGAAGGGGGCGTCCCCACGCCTTGTAGAGGCCGTCCGGCCGAGGGTGATAGTGACCTCGGGGAGGTGCGGCGGGGGACTTCAGGCGAGGGTCCTTTGCCTGAGGAGGACAGGTGCCGTTTCCATCTACGTGGGGAAGGGAAGATGGAAGGTGAACACGATGCTGTAAGGCGCAATGTCCTCGTGTGGAGGGTCGGCGGCGTAGGTGACACCGTGCTGCTCATCCCGGTCCTCAGGGCGCTGAGGCGGCACTTCCCCCGTTCCCACATCGTGGCCGTGGGGAACCTCGAGCCGCTCTCCCTTGCCGTCCCGCCTGCGGACGAGGTGCGGTCGGCCGAAGAAGCCCTCTGGGCCACCCTCTTCTCCAGGCCGTCGGACGAGCTCAGGGATTATTTAAAGAACTTCGAACTCGCCGTCGTCTACACCGAGGACGAGGTTCTCATAAGGAACTTGGAGGGGATCGTCGGAAGGGTGGTGTGCTGGCCTCCCCTCCCTGGGGACGAAACTCACGAGGCCGAACATCTGCTCGAAGCTCTAAAGATGTTGGGGATAAGGGAAGAGGACCCGACCCCGAGGATAGAGGCCTACGAGGATGTGGAACTTGAAGGGACGGTCTTGGCAGTGCACCCCGGAAGCGGAAGTCCCGAGAAGAACTGGCCCCCCGACAGGTTCGCGGAACTCATCCTGTGGGCGGAGGAACTGGGCATCTCCCCCCTCCTCATCTGCGGTCCTGCGGACGAGGTGGCCGTGGAAGCTGTGGTGGACGCCCTCGGGAGGAGGGTTCCCGTAGCGAAGGGCCTTCCCCTCAGGAAGGTGGCGGGTCTCCTTGCGAGGTGTTCTGCCTTCGTGGGGAACGACTCGGGGATAGCCCACATAGCGGCGGCCGTGGGCACTCCCACGGTCGTCATCTTCGGCCCGACCGAGCCCGAGGTATGGGGGCCGAGGGGGGAAAACGTACAGGTGATACGGGCGAGCACCGGGCGCACGGAGGATGTCCACCTTCTGGAAGTTAGGGAGGTCCTGAAGCTCGTCCTTCCTGCTTAAGTTTACGGAGGAAAATCAGATAAGACTTGTCAGGAGACGATTCTCAAAGTAGCCTTCATGACGGCTGCGGCCGCCACACGGATGAAAACGAAAGTTTCGTACCTGATATTCTTCTTCAGCTCCTCGGCATCTATCAAATCCTTCCACCCACCGAAGGTCTTCCTCAGGGCCTCGGTATGGCCTCCGAAAGCGGCTTGGCACCTCGTACGATCGGTTCCAACTTGCGGGCCATGACTCCTACCGACGTCCCCTGCGTGCCCAGGGGGAGTCCGGGTACCTCTCGGAGAGCAACCTCAAAGCTTCCTCGGCCTTTCCCCTTTCTCCGAGCCTTAGGTAAATCTCGGCTTCCCTGTGCAACGCATCGTCCGCTAAGGGACTGTCGGGAAACTCCTCGACCAACCTCTTTAAGAACTTCAAAGCCCTTTTTTTATAAGAAATTTCGGCAAGTTTGTAAAGGGCATCGTCGACCTCTTCCGAACCTGGGAATTCCTCGAGCAACTTGAGGAGTTGCCCTTCAGCTTCCTCCTTCCTCCCCTTCCTTACGAGCAGGACCCCGAGCCTGTACAAGGCTGGGGCCGTGAGCCTGTTTTCGGGGAGGGATATGAGCCTGCGTAGGAGACCTATGGCCTCATCGTCCTTGAAGCTCTGCTCGGCCTTATCTGCTTCCTTCCACAGCCTCTCGGCCTCGGGAAGGTATACATCCCCGTCGGCCCTGACCCTCACCACCTGGGCAGTGTCCCAGTTCGCCAGGGCCATCTGGAGGACCCTCTCGGCCTCGGGCAGCTCCTTTAGGGATACGTCCGCATAGGCCAGGGCAAGGTGGGCCCCGTCCACCCCGAACTGGCCGTAGGATGGGTCCACATCCACCCAAGCGCCCAGGTGGACCTGCGCCCACATATGGGGAACGAGCCTCCTTCCCGCGCCCAAAAGCCCCAAGGCGGCCCTTGCCGGCACTCCCATAGCGCGGCAGAGGGCCACAAATAGCACGGAGTGCTCGGTGCAGGTCCCCCGACCTTCCCTGAGCACCTCTAAAGCGGTCAAAAACTTAGCAGCTGTCTCCTCCGGCCTGATG
>Ga0164311_10002008_pt1 | contig 10339 bp, 6 predicted proteins | sample GuaBasSedimGuay2_FD_121796 | JGI IMG/M metagenome (GOLD analysis project Ga0164311, IMG submission 121796) | Subseafloor sediment microbial communities from Guaymas Basin, Gulf of California, Mexico - Guay2, Core 4569-9, 9-12 cm | ecosystem: Environmental > Aquatic > Marine > Hydrothermal vents... | reverse complement strand
CATTAATGATGTCTACACAAAAATATGCAAGTCTATCGAGAGGTTCAAACGTTTTAGCTCAAGCTATTTTGATAGCAGCAATAGCAACAGGTACATCTGCCATCGCCGGAGGAATTGCAGCTGCAACAATTTCAGGAGAAACATTTCTATGGGCTGGAATAATAGAAACAGTAGCGATAATCATAGTGGGAATTTTAGTATGGTACTTTACACGCATCCAAGAGAGGGTAATTAGCGAAGAATTTTCAGCGCTTCTAAGCATAGCACGGGTCTAACATCATCTCACCATTTTTAATTATGACATCTCGGGGTAGCACAAATAGTACTATTAAGAGAGATTTATCGTAATAACAAATGCTATTACTAAGTCAAAAATGCGACTTAGAACGAATTATACTCATCAAATCTTCCCAAACATTTTATTACCTTTGGAAAGTGATTGAACAATGGCTAAGAAATTTTATATTGGAATCTTAATGGAAAACGGAAAAGAAAGAATGTTGATTAAGTCTAAAGACCTAATGACGCATGCTTTTGTATGCGGTGCAAGTGGCAGCGGAAAAACCGTAACATGCAAAGCCATTTTAGAGGAAGCAGTTCTCAACGACATACCTGTTGTAGCCATTGACCCAAAGGGTGACATTGGCGGAGTTGCATTCGCTGTTAAAGAACCAAAACCAGAGGAATTTGTTAAATGGTGTAAACCGGAGGAAAAAGTGACAGGTAAGCCAGCAGAAGAACTAGCAAGGGAATTCGCTGAACTATATAAACGTAAATTCGAAGAGTACGGCATTGATGGAGGGAGACTTCAAAAATACCATGAAAAAATCATGGTCTTCATATTTACTCCAGGAAGCGGAATAGGGCTACGTTTAAAAATTGAACCAGAACTCGATCCACCAAAAGATTACGATAAACTTTTGAAAGAGGACCCTGAGGCCATCGAATCCATGATACAATTTGAATTGCTTCCACTGCTGAAAATGGCAGGCTACAAAAATATTGAATCAACAAGCAAAGAATACGTCTTTCTCTCAGAAATAGTGAAAGATGCGTGGTCAAAAGGGAAAAAAGTAGATCTAAAATATTTAATTAACGCAACATACAATCCACCTATCATTAAAATCGGAGTTATCCCTGTTGACGAATTTATAAGCAAAAAAGAAAGGAAAAAACTTGCAGAAAAACTAAACACAGTTGCACTGTCGGCCATGGGAGGCATACCCTTCGACCTAGACATGCTAATTGAAAAAGCGAAAGAAAAAAACAAAGTGCCTGTAATAATTTTTGATTTAAGGTGGACAATGGACCAATCTGAGAAGGAAGCCCTCATAGCAAAAGTAACTAACCACATATATCAATGGATGCTCAAAAAGGGAGGCACAAGCGACCTTCGACTACTATTCTACTTCGACGAGGTTTACGGATTCCTGCCACCATACCCAAGAAACCCATTAAGCAAACGTTACATAATGCTTCTCATAAAACAAGCTAGAGCCTTCGGAGTCGGATGCATTCTTGCCACACAAAACCCCGGCGACGTAGACTACAAAATCCTCACAAATGTGAGCACTTGGATAATAGGAAGACTGCTCACAAAAAGAGATAGAGATAAGATAGGAGAAGGGCTGAGAAGCTTCCTTGATGCTCAAGGAGGAACAGCTGAACACTACAAATACCTAATGTCTTCCTTGAGCAGGTTGCAAACAGGAGAATTCCTTTTCTACAACCCTAATCTAGGACCACCGAAACTGATGAAAACAAGATGGTTAATGACGTTTCACCGTGGGCCACTAGTTGAAGAAGAAATCAAGGAAATTACAAGTCAAATAGCTATTGCACCACCAAAAGAAGAAGTTGAGGTAAAAGAGATAAAAGAACTTGAATATGAAATTTCCCCCGCAAAGCCGGAAATCGTACAGCTCAAGGAACAATTTCTAAAATCGAAAATTTCACCTAAAGACGTTAAAAAGCTTGTTAAAGAGCTTGTAAAAGGAAAATATGATCTGAAAATTGAAGAGCAACACTTTTTCTACGTTCCCCTACTAATGTTAAAAGCTAAAGTCTCGATGGAAAAACGTGTTCCAGCCATAAGAGGAAGCATACATGTAGAAGACTTTGTATTCGAAAGAACAATTCCTTTAACCCAGAAAAATATAGATTGGGATGCAGAAAGCTTCATGGGGCTATCCCTTAAAAACCTAAAACACAGCGACTTCACATCAAAGCCGCTTAAAGCAGAATACGCAATACCTGTCCACAAAGACCCATCAAAACTTTTAGACTATTTCTTAAACGTTTACCTACGCAAAAACGTTTCCCTATATCAGGATAAGGTCTCAAAAGCATTAGAAGACTTCTACAACAACATACTTACGGAGAAAATCGAGAAAATTGAAGAAAAATATGACAAGAAAATCTCAAAACTCGAGGTATCAATCAAACAAGCCGAAGCGGAACTTAAATCGCTAGAAATACAGGAAGGAGTAGAAGAAGAGAAAAGAACACAGCTACTTGAAGAATTCGAAAGAACCGGTGATCAAAAACTACAACTGAAAGCTAAAAGTGTAGAAGCGAGCTTGGCGAGAATAAGAGGAAAAATAGAAAAAGTAAAACTAAAGCTAGAACAACTTCAAAAAGAACTAAATGAACTAAAAAACGAAAAACAAGAAGAAGCAGAGAAGATCAGAAATGAAATCCTCTCAGCCAAAGAAATGCAAATAACCGATGAATGGATTCTCCCCAAACCTAAGGAAATAACCTTAATTGACTCCATTGTCCTTTGGGTGCCCCATGTATATGCAATAGCAACTATTAAAAACAAAAACACGCGCAAAAAGTTGAGAATAAAAATAAGGACCTTTGACATGATTGGAGAGATAGGAAAATGCGAAATATGCGGAAAAACACTAAGCGAAGGGTACGTTTGTGACTATTGTCTTACACTTCTATGCGAAGAAGACTTAAAACAGTGCAAAGTATGTCACACAATGCTTTGCCCAGAACATGTTAAAAACTGCGACTACTGCAATGCGACACTTTGTGACAAACACGCTTTCAGATGCGATGAGTGTGGAGGTATCTTTTGCCCTAAACACGCAAAGCATGAAGTACATGCACCTAAACCAAAACCAGAGATAAAACCACTACCTGAAGTAAAAATAGAATTGGAAGGAATAGAGATTCCAGGAGCGGAGATCATAGTTAGACACGCAATAAACCTAATAAGCAGATTAACCCCCTTAGAAAGAGAAATACTGAGAATCGTAAAGCAATTTGGTAGAGTAAGTGTAGCATCTTTAATAGACAAGTATCCAGTCGAAGAATTTGATAAAAGCATCCGAAACTTAAAACAACTAGGACTAATTAAGAAAGAGAAGGGAAAACTAATTTACGCATTCCCAAACTTAATTAAAAAACTTATATTGGTCAAAGCACGCGAAGACGCTATAAATGAACTAACAAAGAGAATTGAAAAAGCTTTACTTTAAAATAACATAATTTTATTTTTCATTGTTTTTAGAACGAAATGGATAGACTCGCTACTTTTTAAATTTTTAAAAACAAAACTTGATTAGTAATACTATTTGCAAAAGGTTTAAAGAGTATTTAATTTAGAAATTCTTCTCCCATTTCACAACGTATTTATGAGATATTAGTAAGTCAGGGAAAAGCAATTTTACGTCTAATAAACGCTTACATGAGGTTGCAGAGTTGAAAGGAACAGACAGCGTTATTGAAGTAAGATTTAAGAAAAAGAATGTCAGCGTATTGTTTGTTCAGTCCGCAATAGATGGTCTAGGAAGTAACATGTTCCGTATAGTGTGGCAACCCTTCGTGTTAACGTTAAATCCTTCTATGGCATTTCTGGGCGGAGTTTCTAGCATTTCTTCTTTATCAATGAACCTCATGCAGCCCATAGCTGGAAAAATGGCAGACATGTTCGGAAGAAAAAGACATCTAATACTTGGAAGTATACTACTATCTTTCGCGCTTCTGCTATACGCTGTGGCAACTTCATGGATATTCCTGATTCCAGGAGTAATTTTGATCGGATTATCCATGGCGTTTTCAAATCCAGCATGGACAGCTCTGACAGCAGAATCAGTTGAGAAAAGGATGAGAGGAACGACGTTTGGTGTTCTCATAGCCCCGGCGGTACTTACAGGAATCATTGCACCAGCATTAACATGGCTACTAGTAGGATGGAAAGGCCTAAGAATAATTTTTTGGACATATTTTGCAGCAACCATAACCAATCTAATTTTAATTGCACTATTTTTGGAAGAAACATTAGATGTGTCAATTCAAACGGAGCATCACAAACAATTAAATGTTAGGAAGATATTTAAAGAGCTTTTAAAACCAGAGAAAGGTCTAAGGGGATTTTATTTCGCCGTTACGCTTGATGCTTTCGCTTGGGGCCTTGGAATGCAAATTTTATACGGTATGCTCTACGCTCAATATGGATTTACAATAAAACAGTTAGCGGTGCTTTCAGCAGCTTTCTCAGCATCCATGGGTTTATCACAAATACCCATAGGGAAACTTGTAGACAGACATGGAAGAAAACCCTACCTAATAATTTCGGAACTAATAGGAATCATAGTAATTTCAGGATTTGCCTTTACAACAAATTTCACTATATTCATCATATTGCAGGTCTTGATGGGTCTATGTGCAGCAACGTGGGTTCCAGCGGTATTAGCATATATTTCAGATCATGTGGAGGATATTAGAAGAGCAGAAGCCATAGGAAAATATTCAGCATTTAGAGGTTTAATATCTTTTCCAGCGCCAACGATAGGAGGCATATTATACGATCTTTTCGGAGGAATGCAAGCTCCTCTACTTATCAACTTAATTCTAGTAATTGTATGTATTGTGTTAATTAGCAAACTAGTCCGTGAAGACTAACATCAAGTTATTATCAAAGGTCTGCATGATGTCCCTTCAGATTTTGGAGACCTAACGTCTCTCTAAGATTATTTAAATTGCCACTAGCTGCTGAATAGGTCATTGAGTTTCATGCTAGTGAGGTGAGGTAAAGTGTTGGGTAAGGCCTTAAAAAGTCGATATTAGCGCTGAAGATTCTTGACGATGGATGGACACCGTAAATAAATGCTGCTCCTCTTTTACAGAAAAACTTGAAAAGATAGTCTGCCATTTCCTTCAACTTTTACCCTATTTTTGTGCTTGGAAAAGTAACTCCAATACAAAGGTCAGCTTCAAATATTACTGCTACTGCTCCGAATTCTTGCTCATTTACCGCAATTGGAGGTATTATTGCCGTGTAGTAATTTATATTATTATTGTTTACCTCAAAAACTTTAATAGAGTCGAATTCTGTATCCATGTTTATACTTTGCTACTTAGCCATTCAATGACTGTTAATATTTCGGTTGAATCAAGTAGAACATTTACTATACGCTGTTCTTCCATTCCTGTGATTTCTTAAACCTGATACAACCAATTGTAGGAATCTCAAATTTACACAAATATTATGTGTTCCATAATGCTTATATTTCCCAAATTGCAAAAACCTAAAATATAATTAAGAAGTTTCTAAAAAATTATTGTCAAAACAAGAACAAATATATTCTTTCTGTTTCATTATTAAAAAGTTCGCAGTCTGGTGCTTGTAAAAATGACTCTAGACTTAATACTCTATAGTATAGCGTTTCTCGTCACGTTAGTCCTTCTTCTGAAGATTTTAAAAACGTATTTTGAAAATCGCTTTAAAGTGCTGCTATCTTACGTTTTTGCAATATTTTTCATGGCGATAGCGACCCTAATGAAAACATTAGATCTGATATATGAGACTGAATTTATTGTAGGACCATTAAAAATAGAACCTATAGATTACATAATGACTTTAGCAATAGTTGCAGCAATGGTTTCATGGTACTTTGCTGTAACCCTAAGTCACAGTTCTACACCGCCCAGAAGAAGTTATGTAGTGGTTTTTATTGCGGGAATGGTTCTCATGGGTGAATTATTTGAAAAATCGATAACTTTCTTAATTAATGCTGTGCTTGAAGCTATCGGAATAGCAATTGTCGCATTAGAAACCTTCAACTATCTTAGTGATACGTATAAAGAGATCCTAAATCCAACAGATAAAAAATACTTAAAGCTGTACGCCCTCGGGTTTACCGTAATTCTAAGTGCAAGTTTAATGCCAATATTGGGTGACATCGCTGTAAAATATTACCATGCGCCACGTCAAGTTTTTGAGCCAGAATGGGCCATCGCTTACTCCATAGGTCTACTCCTCCTATTTTACACGGTTTCTAAAAAACCGTTAGTTTTTATATTAAGCAGAGCTTATCCGATGTTGTTTGCCGTGCTAAACTCAGCGGGCACTCCATACTTCATACAAGAGTTCCGAGCGCCAGAAAACACCTCAGAAACCCTAAAAACAGACATCCTTAACCTTTATAGTGCTGCAAAAGAGTTAATAAACAGCGGTAAAAAATCAGGGGCCATCGACCAAGGAAAAAGAAAAATTCTCATAAACACACATGAAAACATAACGGGAATGTTAGTTGTTAACATCGAAACACGATACCTCAGAGAAATTTTACAAAAAGCTACACGTCTCTTCTGGGAACGATATCACGAAATTTTACCCAAGTGGGATGGCAAGGTAGATCAATTTCTTGATTTTAAAAAAGATGTCATGCAAATATTTTCACCTTTTACGCCAATTGATAGAACACTCCAAAAAGTAGATTTAGAAGCTGGAAGACTCGATCCATTAAGCAAAGAGAACAGAATTTTAGCTCTTTTAACAGACTATACGTCAAGTAAAGGGGAATGCCCATACTATTCAAAAGATGTGCCCTCAAAATGTCTTTTAGATCCAACCAGTAGAAGAGCATGGGACTGCGAAGGAAAAGCCTTCATCAAAGGTTTTGTCTGCCAGTACATACTAGACCACCTAGAAAAGAAAACTTCCGAACAGGTAAGCATTCCTCAAACTCAAAAAAAGCGTGAAAATGCACATTAAACCTATATTATTGTGATATTTAGGAACTCTGCTAATCTCCTTAATTCTTCCCCAAAGTTTCCAGAAACCATGCACATATGCCTATTCACAGCACCTTCAACAATTTTCCCAGGAGAAGACTTAACTCGAATAAGAACCTGAGTTCTGCAAAACTCCTCAGACATCGGACGGCCTTTCTCTATCTTCCCTGTTGTAATGAAAATTTTTCTAAAATCAGGTGAAAAGTTTGTAACCGTAACTTCTTCATTTTCCCTAAATACACCAGCAATACTTACACCAAACCCCGTTTCAAAATGGCTCCTAATAGTGCAGTTCGAAACGATTGTAGAGGCAACAGTGCAATGCGCCAACATAAGCAAATCGTCTCGAAAATCTTCAACATTCCCTATAAACGCAGTTTTCCCAGATAGTAAGTGTAGAATTCTTAGCATGAGCATTGAAGATAGGTCTCCCTCGCATGCAGCAGTAATACCAAGGTCTAAAAGATGTGAAAGAGCAAGACACGGAGTTATCTTCTCCCTCATTAAAAACGGAAAACACCGAAATGCGCATAGATTCGTACCAATCTTCCTAAGCTTATCTTGCATAACCGTTAATACTCGCGAAGCCCTAACGAGATCTTCTTCAACTATTTCTGTTTGCGGAAAACCACCATATTTTCGAATAAGTCCCTTGTCTTCCTTAGATTTCTCAAATTTTTCTACAAATTCCTCAAGACTCACAGCAACAATTTTCATTTTAAGCCTGTCCTCCAGGAAATTCACGCCATACACGTTTTTTGCCAATTCCTTTGATGCACAAAACAATACAACCTTCTTTCCTCTAAGCTGAGAAATTATCTCAGATATCAAGGACATATACTTAATTTCCCCCAAAGAAGATGAGGATAATCCGTGAATGATTTTTACGTATTTTCCTTCCCTTTTCAAGCGGAATGCAGCGTTAAGAGCAGAAGCCAACGAATTTTGTTTCCCATGTGTTAACAAAACTGTACTGGTATGTCTAGCGATTTCAAGTATTAAATCGGAGGTTCCACCCGTAGCTACAACAACATAAACTAACGGATATTCTTCAAGTTTTCCCGCTATGCTTCTAATGGATTCAGTTGACGTCAAAATGGGAAAAACATCAGAATATAAGCCTTTAAGACGATCAACATATTCAATGTGAATTTTATTTGCCCCTCTTTCCTGAGGAGTAGAAGAAACGGTAAGAATCGCTGGCTTCATAAACTCCACCCCGGTTGAATCTTAGCACTACAACATCTCGTTTTCTTAAGAAGTTTTTGAATAACGTTTATGAATAAAGTTAACAAAATCACATAACTCTCATCTTAACTTATTTTCTCTTGAAGCTTCTTTGGTATTTCTGGGATCTTAATTTTTACCATAGTTTTTTGAATATAGTCTGGAAGTAAATGCAAATATTTAGGGTCACCATAGCGGTTATCGCCGCAAATAAAAACCCCTCTGTCATCTTTCGATCTTATAACTCTTCCAAGGGCTTGGGAAGCTCTTCTAAAAGCGGGAACAATATAAGCGTAAAATCTACCCTTCTCTTCTCCATAAAGCTTAGAATAGTAATCTACGTAAAGTTTTGTTCTCATAGTTACTCTATCAAAAGGAATGCCAACGAGAAAGACACCTTCTAATTCTCTGCCAGGAAAATCTGCACCCTCGGCGAACCTACCGGTCATGGTTGCGCAAAGAACAGCTGCATTACCCGTTCTCCCAGCGTTTTTAAAATCGTCAAGGATTTTCCTAGCTTCATCGCCACTCATACCCTGCCTCTCCACGAAAATTTCTCTACCAAGCTCATGGCAAATATCAGATAAACCGGCAAGTATATCTTCCTGAATCCTATAACTGGCGCAAAAAACAGCAACATTTGAACTCATACATTCCAAGAAAAGCTTAATTGCCTCTAAATACTTGTCTACCATTTCTTTTTCAAGTTCTTCTCCCCTAGTGGTTAACTCTTCTGGAACTAAAGTTACAATCTTTGAAGGATCAGCGAAAGAAGGCACAATTTTTCCATCAAAATTTTTTAAGCCAATAGTTTCGCTAAAAGCCTTTATAGGTTTTAACGTTCCAGAACAAAAAATACAAAGCTTAAACTTGTTCCATCTGTCTTTTAATAGCTCCGCAGCTCTCATATCCCAAATCTCAAAAACAAAACTACCATTTTCCCGAAATTTTAGAAAAGCAATTCCATCGATGTTTAAAGATTCTAAGGCTGCAAGCCAAAAACGACCTAAATGGAAAAGAGATGATCTGGGAGCTTTTCCCTCCTTTATTTGCCTAGAGTGGATAAGACTACCATACCTAACAAGAAGTTCAAGATCTTTAACATCTATATCTGAAGATTCGAGAACCGCTTTAGGATCAAAAACATCATCTTCTCCACTAATCCTTCTACCTTCACTTTCCAAAACCTTCATTAAATCTTTAAGCTTGCCCTTTAATATCGTGACCTTTTCAGATTTAAAACTGTTAAGCTCACCTATCGCCCTTTTAACAGACCCAATAGTTATTCTATCAGAGTTAATTGATGAGGCAGCGTATTGAAGATTATGAGCTTCATCCACCACAAGGAAAGAATTTCTAAAAGGCACCAACCTGTTTATGGTCCAGCCAAGCTCACTAATAATATAATTGTAGCTGAGAGAAACAACCTTAGCATATCTTAAAAGCTCCATCTGCAAAAAATAAGGACACATATCAGTTTCCTTAGCAAACTCATATATCTCGGAAAAAAGAAGAGGCTGTTTCAACAAAGAATTTACAAGATAAACGTTATGATAGTATGGGCATTCCTTCCTTTTCTTCCGGCAAAGAATTGAAACACCAGTATAATCTTGAATCTTAAGCTCCCTAGCAAGCAAACACATATCCCTTTTACCTCTAAAAGACAAACCAAAAACCCTGATTTTCTTTCTCTCAACAATTTCCTTTAATTCCTCAATAGGCCTATCAGTTTCATTCCCGGTCCTAACAGCCCAAATAATACGACGGCCTTTCTCAACAACGTGGGGTAAAAGAGCAGCAAGGATAACAGGCGTTTTACCGAAACCAGTAGCAGCATGAATACAAACATTAACCTTTTCTCCAACCTTTTTCTCCACAAATTCAATAACTTCACGTTGATGTTCACGTAAAGAGTAAGGAAAATACCTAAGAGCCTTCATGATGAACACCAATATCAACATAAATAAAAGGCAACGTAAATCTTCTAAATTTTCCCATAAGACTAACCAAAGTTAAAATAAATCCAAACTTTATTTATAGAGTCTCTCTGTTTCGTTAAAAATCAAACATAAATTTATTG
>Ga0164311_10002007_pt1 | contig 10339 bp, 10 predicted proteins | sample GuaBasSedimGuay2_FD_121796 | JGI IMG/M metagenome (GOLD analysis project Ga0164311, IMG submission 121796) | Subseafloor sediment microbial communities from Guaymas Basin, Gulf of California, Mexico - Guay2, Core 4569-9, 9-12 cm | ecosystem: Environmental > Aquatic > Marine > Hydrothermal vents... | reverse complement strand
ATAAAACACGAACCAGAAATCGAAATCCAAAACATAGTAGCATCCGTAGACCTACACGCAAAAATAGACCTAGAAACAGCAGCCGAAAAACTCGAAAACACAATGTATGAACCGGAACAATTCCCTGGTTTAATCTACAGAATGATGGAACCAAAGGTCGTTATCTTAATGTTCGCTAGTGGAAAATTGGTATGTACTGGTGCGAAGACTGAGAGGGAGGTTTATGAAGCAGTCTATAAACTAAAGCGAATACTAGAGGAGAATAAATTGATCACGTATACCGTCGCCGAATAACATCAAGCACTAAACCTTAGGCTACCTTCCAATTACGACTGCTATACCTCTGTAAATAAGTTACTGAAATTAAGGAGTTAAGCAAATTTAATTAAGTAATTGTTACTTAAAAACTGAAAGAAGTAAAAAATGAGTCATAAAAATGCATAAGGTTCTGTTGACCGAAGGTTTTGTTACACCGGTTTTGTTGAATAGTTTAGTTTATATATTTTTAAGTCGTGAATAAATCGAAATAGTCTGCTCGGTTTGTGGGTGTGGCGAATCTTTCAATTCGGCGAGTTGGAAATATATGCACGGTGTTTTTCTAAAACCTGTGGGAGTAGGGACGTATGGCCTTCCAAGACTCTGGCCAAGTTGCTTGAGGGAAAGAAAGCTTTCGCCTTGTTTTCAGGAGGTAAAGACTCTCTACGCGCAACCCTTTATACTATGGAGACTATTAAGATATGGAACGTAAAATGTGAGTTTAAGGTCATTCATGTGTATACAACAATAGGATTGCCGGAGACGGAGCAACATGTTCGCAAGATATGCGGTCTGTTAGGCTTGAAGAGAGATGAATACTCTTCCTTAAGCCTCTCGTAGCTATGTTTGAGGTTCTGATACTGCTCCATAACCGGGATAACTTGCTGCTTTAAGATCACGAATAATCCCGTGAATAATATCAGGATAACGAGTATGGCAACTATAGCCCTGAGCAGTTTATCGGAGCCCAATACCTCCTCACCCCCAGCCAACAACACTACTTCAAAAACTTAAATTAACACGTTACGCTGGAATGTCTCTTCTCACCTAGGCTCCCCGATTTAGCGCGCTGATCCGGAGGTTACGTAGATTCTATTCCCTTAAGGATCGCATCTCCCAAGGTCTCGAGAAGCGGGGAAAGATTATCAATCCATCATGGTATGTCTGATTCCTCCATCCTATCTGGGATATAGAAGCCACACACGTCCGTCGCAACTATCCTCATGCTTCTAGCCATTTCGCGGATAACCCGGCAGAGATCCTCCAGCCTCTTTGGATCGATCTCCAACAGGTGTATCTCATCGACTTGACAATCTTCTATCAGAAAGTCTAAGTCTACGCTTAAGTATGCGGTCAAGCCGTTGAAGTCGGCCACGTCGGATCTGTCCCACTTGATTATCAGCCCGGGCTTCAAATCCCGATTTATAGGTAAGAGTTTGCTGAGATTTGGAATTGCTACATCTTCGTCATATCGATAGAGCTTGACCCTATCGTGTTGGATGCCGAGATTCTCGTTCACATAGATCTCCTTAATCTACCAGAGTTTAGGCAGTCATCGATATAGGATCTAACACCCTCAACCCCGACCATCCTGCACATGCCCATAGATGTCATGAGGTAGCGGCTGAAGTCCAAGAAGTGAACCTTGAATGGGTTATAGACGAATAGATTGTTCCTCAGGTAGCAGGTGGCATCCCTTCCGAAGAGGAGCATCTGATGAGACCAATAGTTGGTTCTATAGAAGGCTACTATAACCCCATCTCGGATTAGATGCCCGACGAACGATGCGTGGGTGAGGTCGCCGATCCTGCCCGGGCGGGCGACTAAAGATATGTCGTCATGGCAGTCTAGATGCACCTAGATGTCCGGGCAACCGGCCTTCCTAAAGAGACAATAGGTTAGGTGATGGCTCTCGTTGGAGCCTGTAACCGCGAGGAAGCCCTTCTCCCTTAATCTGAAGAAATCATAGTTGAACTCCACGGGTCTTCTGTCGAGTAGCCCATGCTCTTAATGATTGCTCCTTCATCTATGGTAATCGATCCTCTTCATAGCAGGGGATGTGAAGTTGGATAAGGTCCCTGCAATCTATCTACATCCTTGAAATAAAGAATCAATCAAGGCAAATCTCTTCAGGGTCTTAAGATTTATAGTTAAGATTTATAGATGTCTTAGCTCAAGAACGCACCAAAATTTCCGCTCACCCACTCCCGCGGACCCCGCCGATTTGAGACCCTTGAGAGATTCCTATAATTATATTTAAACGCGCCGGCTCTCCTTTAAAAATTTCTTAATCTCCTCGGATGTCGGTAACGCTTCTTGAGCCCCAACCTTTAATGTGGACAGGGCCCCTGCGGCATTAGCGTATCTCACAGCCTCTTCTAGGGATTTTCCCCTTGATAGAGCGACTGCTAGGGCTCCGTTAAACGCATCTCCTGCTCCTGTCGTGTCTATGGGCTTCACCTTAAATGCTGGAATTAGCTTCTCCCTCTTCTCGGTTATTATCATGGCTCCTCTGGCCCCTAAGGTTACGACGAGGTTCTTAATCCTGAGGTTATTGATGGACCATCTTCCGGCCCTTATCAGGTCATGGTCGCTGGTTATCTTGCTCCCGCTCATCAGCTCGAGTTCCACCTCATTAGGTGTCGCGACGAACACCTTGCTCAAGACCTCGCGTGAGAGTGGATGGTAGGGGGCTGGGTTTAGGATTATTCTCACACCCTTCTGCGAGAACTTCCTAATAGCGTATTCGACGATCTCCACAGGTATCTCAAGCTGCAGTAGGAGAATGTTTATTCGATCCCCTAGATCCTCGAACGCCTCATCCACATCATCCTTAGAGATATGATAATCTGCTCCCGGCGCCACGCCTATGATGTTATTTCCACTAGAGTCTATGAAGATTAGAGCAACTCCTGAATGGGTTTTCACCCTCTTAACGTGATCTGTCCTTACGCCATTTTTCTCGAGGTTCTCTATCAGCTCATCTCCGATCGAGTCTTCGCCAACTTTTCCGATCATGTAGACCTCTGCTCCAAGCCTTGCGGCCGCAACCGCCTGATTAGCTCCTTTCCCTCCAGGCGTCATCTTGAACCCCTTTCCTATCAAAGTCTCCCCGAGCCTGGGCATCCTATCCAAGCTTATGACATAATCCATGTGGATGCTCCCGAGGACGGCTATTTTAGATCCCATGATAAAAATCCTTTTCAGCTGACTTATATCGATTTTCTAGATCTAGGGAACTCTCTTATCTTTACCCATGATATCCACAATTACTCCCTTCAAGAGTCTCTCATCGATATTTAATGATGAGTTAGGATTATGGTAATTTTCATCAATAAGTGCCGCTTTAGCTCGAATTTTAAGCTAAAAGAATTTATTTGAGACCATGAATATAGTCCGGATGGGGTCGGAGACTCTTAGATGAATTCGTGGAGATAAGAATTAAGAAAATTGGGTGGAGAAGATGGAGGAGAGAAGAGATTGAAGAGCAGGTTAAGGAGTGAGTTTAAGGATCTTAGAGGACTGTGACTATAGCCGATCAAATGGATCCTGATTATAGGTAGAGACTTCCGCTATTGTGGTCTCAGCTTTTGGAGATCAGAGCCTTCTCAATAGGGAGTCTCTCATAGACTCTCTTGCCTGATTTACGACGACAGCGATGAGGACCAGTATCCCGTAACCCACAATTCTAGCCTCAGGAGAGATTGCAAAGGTGACTAGGAATGCCTCCACGATTCCGAGTAGGAGAGCTCCGCCAGCGACGTTCAACACTGAGCCCCTACCGCCCTGTAGTGGAATTCCTCCTATGACGGCTGCGGCGAAGGATGGGAATAATATTTGATTCCCTAAGGTTACTGGAACCGATCTATTGAAGCCCGTATAATAGAGACCTGAAAGACCTGCAAAGACACCGCTGAGCGTAAACACTATGAAATACATCTTCCGCGGATCTATACCCATCATGGCCGCAGCATCGGGGTTACCTCCAAGTCCGTAGATGTGTATCCCGGGCTTTGTATGTCTGAGGAAGAACCATATTATGATGAGGAATATCGCGAAGGATAGCATGGACATGCCGATATCCGAGCCGGGTAGCATGTAAATCTCGGGAAGATAGCTACCGGGAATAGTAAATCCCCTCAGAACTATGATCTTCAATCCTTGAAATGCCATCATGGTCGCTAGAGTCACCACAAACGGATTTAATTTAAGGTATCCTATAAAGAATCCGTTGAACATCCCACATAACATTCCGACAACTATTGGTAAGAAGAATGATAACTCGGCCGGGAAGCCCGGATAATCCATCAATATAACCCCAGCCACCGCAGCCGAGAGCCCAACTATGCTACCGACGGATAGATCTAAGGCTCTCGCTATGAGACAAATCGCTTGCGCAGTTATGGCGAACCCGAGAGGGACCGTCACATAGATCACGTATTTCATGAATTCGAAGGAGAGTAATACGGGGCGTATGAGTCCGAGAACAAAGTAGATCATTATGAAGAGTGGCCAAGCGGTGTTCTCTATGAAGAATAGGGCGACCTGTGTCTTCAATTGGCTAAAATTTGCCTTCACCATAGTTCGTCACTCCGCAACCATAGCGGAACTCTTCATAATTATATCCTCCAACTCCTCTAAACTTCTCCCTATCTTTGGTATATCGAGTATTTTCACGCCTGATGCTAAGACCACAATTCTATCTGAAACCTCATAAACATGTCTTAGCGCGTGTGTTATGAATATACATGAGATGTTCTCCTTCTTCAGATTTTTAACGAAGTTCAAGACCATTCTTTCCCCCGCTACGGAGAGATTACGTGTAGGCTCGTCGAGGATTACAAGTTTAGATTTGAAGTACATAGCCCTGGCTATTACCACTCCCTGCCTCTCTCCGCCGGAGCAGAACCTTATTTCTCTCTTCGGATTCTCAGCTATTTTCAGGCCCAATGTCTTTAGGGCTTTTTTGGTCTCTTCATACATCTTCTTGTAGTTCAGAACTTTTAGGGCGCCTGAAGCTATTTCTCTTCCAAGGAATAAATTAAGAGCTAGATCTAGGCTGTCCACGAGCGCCTGCTCCTGGAATGCCATCTCTATTCCAAGCTTTCGAGCATCGTGTACGCTCTTAATCTCGACCTTTTTACCCTTCCAATAAATCTCACCCATATCCTTCCTAATCACTCCTGCAATTATCTTGGCGAGAGTCGATTTACCCGCGCCATTATCGCCTATCAACCCAACTATCTCGCCCTCGTAGATCTTGAAATCCACCCCTTTAAGCGCATGAACACGTCCATAAAACTTATGTATGTTCCTCATTTCAAGCAATGGAACATCGTCGGCCAAAATACCACCTCTTTTTTAAGCTGAAGCCCAGCTCTATTAAAGGATTTCGTTAATAGCCATATTAAATGAAGAATTACAATAACCTTAAATTAACTCAATTCCAAAAACTTTGACGTGAAACACACCATTGATCCAAAATTTTTGAGGAATGAAATCGAGAAAATCTCTAGCTTCGGAAATAGGTGGGTTGGTAGTGAAGGAGAAAAATCTACAAGGAGATATATCTTCAAGAGATTTCAAGAGATCGGATTAGAGGATATCGAGATCGAAGAATTCGATTGCCTAAGATATACTCCCAGATATTCTAAATTAAGTATTGAAGCTCCCCTCCAAGAGACCATTCCATGCTTCCCTCTAGAGTATTCAGCTGATGGAGTAGTCAAAGGGGAAGTTGTGTATGTGGCTAACGGATCTGAGGAGAACATTAGAGCTTTGAAAGATTTAGGTTATTCGCTTAAGGGGAAAATCGCTTTACTGCTTTCAGATACTCCCGCATTTAGGATACCCAGGCTTCTTAAAGAAGGTGTAGCGGGATTCATAGTCGCGTCCGATACTCCTGAAAACCTGATACCTGCCCTAGCTGCCAAAACATATCCCCCTGAATTAGAGGATCCAATGAGATGGAAGCTTACCGTGCCCGGCGTCATAGTCTCCAGGAAGAGCTTGCATAGGCTCCTTAGTCTCATGAGCATTGGGAAAGTCATTGTGCAGATTCATCACCAATCCGAATATAGTATCGAGAAGACGGGGAATGTGATCGGGGTCTTGAAGGGGTTAGAAGAAGAAAGGATGATCGTTATCGGGGCTCATTATGACTCTCAGATTAAGGGAATCGGAGTCTGGGACAATCTAACCGGAACCTCTCTACTCCTAGCATTAGCACAATTCTTCAAATCTAAGAGGTTAAAAAAGAGCTTAGTGTTCATAGCCTTTGGCGCCGAGGAGATAGGCTTGTGGGGCTCAACAGTTTATGTCAGGGATCATCAAGATGAACTCAAGGAAGGATGTCTATGCATGTTATGTATGGATGCCGTTAGTAGCGCCTATCCGGCTGAGAAAAGCCTCTGGTCAGAGGGCTGGTTAAAGGACTTCATAGTAAAAGTTTGTAAAGAGAGTGGTGTATCAATAGAGAACATCCATGGACTTGATCTAAGCTATAGTGACTATTATCCCTTTAAGGTAAAAGGGATATCGTCAGCCATGCTCTGGGAGTATCCTCCTGGGAACCCATACTACCACACAGAGAAAGACGTCATTAAGTATGTTGATATCAACAAGCTGGCCTTTATGGGCACATTGTATGCAAAGATAATCTCTTCGTTGGATCAGCTTTAAGACGAAGTTGAGAAAAATAGGATGGAGATTACTGGAGGAGATAACCCTTTAGAATTAGCGCTTACCATAGAACCAAGGCTTAACGACGTTCGACCAGACCGGGATCGTCTTATAGTTATCTGGGGTTACCGCAACTGCACGCATCTTAATCCATCTGTGACCTCCCATCTCTTCACATACGGTTGGAGCCCAATAAGCTTCTCTAAACGGTCTAACACCCATCGGCGTCTCTATATCCTCGACGAAGAGGTTATATGATCCATCGGGTTGTGGGCCGATAGGCTTATTTGGGTCAGAGATTATTTTCTGCCCAATCTCAGGTAATGCTCCTTCACCCTTCTCCTTTATCATCCTTAGACACTTAATCGCCAATGCGCCATAGAATAGGTTCGGCTGATCCATTACTAAGTCAACGAATCCGTCGCCGATCATGGGCATGATCGTTGGCGAGGAGTCTATTCCAATCACTGGAATGTGACCTTCCTTACCCCTTGGAATGTTAAGCTTCATGCTCTTCAAAGCCTCAACAGCTCCCTGCGTCTTATTTAGGTCAGTTGACATGATGAGATCCGGTTTTCCGTGAGCTGTTATGGCTTCTAAAGTGGCTTTTTTACCGGTCTCGACTGAATGGTATCCACAGAACTCAAGGATGTCTACGGGATAACCTTTCAACCCTTCGATGAATCCCTTAGCCCTAGCCATCTGAACCGCATTCTCTGCCACGTCTCTAAGGAGGAATACTGTCCCCTCAACCTTAAGACCTAGCTTTGGCGCGAGCTTAATCCATTCCTCTGCCAGCTGCTTTCCGATTAGATAGTTATCCACTAGAATGGATATGCTTATCTTCGGAGTATTAGCGCTTCCATCATAGGTCACGACAGGTATACCCTTATCCACCACCTCTTCTATGACGGGGACAGCTCCATCCTCTAGACATGGACACATCATTATACCATCCACGCCCTGAGCCACCATGTATCTGAGATCCTTGTTCTGCGACTCTTGGGAAGCACGCGGATCTAGGGTCAGTATGGTGTCTCCGAGATAACCAGCATAATATACAGCGGCTCTATTTAACGCGATATACCATTCATCGGTCATCACATATGGAGAGTCGCCCCAAAAATATCCCTTCTTGGTAGGCTTCGCTGGAGCTAATATCCCCGATGTTACAGCATAGGTTACAACTCCTCCAGCCGCGATTCCAGCAACAGCTCCAATAGCAACCTTGACAGCCGTAGAAAGCGCTTCACGTCTAGTTAATTTTTTAGACAATAAAGAGGCATCTTCTTCGTTCATGTCGCACAGATTATTCCTACATTGGTATTTAAGTATTTTTTCAAGAAGACATAAAATCTTATAATCCTTCGAAAACAGTCTTATGCAAGAAAAAATTTTATATATCAAGATACGGAATAACCGACCGTTATGAGGATTCGAGTACTCTTTGTCGGTGAGACTCTAACAACCCATGTGATTTTTGATAAGGGTGTGATTGACTTCATGATAGCTTCAAGGATAGTAGATGATGGGATGTTTCTGAGAAGATGCCTAGAGAAATCGGGCTTCGAGGTATATCACATTCCGACTTTAAGCGCGGCGGCGGAGTTTCCAGAAAACTTAGAAGAGTTGAGGAGATATGAAGTTATAATTCTCAGCGATGTTGGAAGTGATACCATACTACTTCACCCTGAGGTCTTTTATGAAAGTAAACCTAGACCTAACAGACTTAAACTCGTCCGTGACTACGTGAGAGAATACGGCGGCGGATTCTTAATGATAGGTGGTTATCTATCGTTTCAAGGCTTAAATGCAATGGCCCGATACAAGGGGACGCCGATAGAAGAGATCTTACCTGTTGAGCTTATGCCACATGATGATAGAGTTGAGGTCCCTGAGGGATTTAACCCAAGAGTTACAATAAAAGATCATCCGATTACAAATGGGTTGCCAGATAAATGGCCTACCTTATTAGGCTATAATAAGACCAATTTAAGACCAGGTGTAACTTTACTCGCTGAATATAATGGAGACCCAATATTAGCGGTATGGGAGGTCGGCAAGGGTAGAGCAGCAGTATTCACCTCTGATTGCGCGCCTCACTGGTGTACGCGGGAATTCATGAGTTGGGAGTATTACGCTACGCTTTGGGAAAGAATTGTGAAATGGTTAGCTAAGGAATTATAACATCCACTTTCAAAGCCTGAAAGGCTCATGAAAAATCCGTGCGAAAGTTTATCTGTGAAGGTGCTTGAGAAGGTAGGTGAGGCCGCCCCTGATGGTCAAGACTCTATACTTGCTTCAGGAGCCCAATACGACTTGACTCGAAGATAGCGTATAGGCTTTTGGGTAGCTAAGGAGTAGAGAGAAAGAACGGGCGCTGCATACTCGGATGTGGTGCTGATGAGATATGGCGAGGGGAAATCATTGGAAACTAATGTTATTGAACAAAGCGCAACCCACGTATATTACAGTCGACAACACCAGCTTCTCTATGTTCGCGGTAGCCACACCGGTAGCTAAAGGACTTAACTTCATCAAGTTATCGGTCAGCTTAACATATGACGGCAAACATCTACGCCTAAGCAAGCTTCTCAAACAATCCAGCAAACCCGAGAGGCGGCCGCCGAAGGAGCCCTCATGGTTTTACTGATGTTCACTATTCTAACCGCGGTCTCAGTTGCGTATATTATAATAATAGTAGTCGTATCGTGTTGAGAAAAATGCATGGAACCACCTACATCAAACTAGTACGAGAAAAACGGCTTTCCTTGAAGGTCAGTCACGACATAAGGAGAAAAGATACATAAAGGTCTTAAATGAGGAAAGTGAACTTAAAAGGCATCCTCTATAATACTCTGGTCTATTCTAAACATCGAACTACGGGACGCGGCCAAGCCGTGATAACAGGGTACCAAGTAAATCTATGCTCGATAAACTCGCAGCGGTGCTCTTTACAAGACTGACTCAATTCTTGAATTAACTTATGATCTCTATTTTTCATAACAGCAATAGCGGATCCTGTAGGTCACGTTCAGAAATCTTTACATGCTGAAATATAGATGTTTCAAGGCACTTATGGCTACATTTTATCAGCTGGAACTTTAAAGCTCCTTAAAAATGGAGGCTATTATCATGCAAGCGGCCCTCTTCAGCATCCTCAAGTATGGCCCCGGCCTATACGAGCCTTCCCCAATAAGCTGGATGTGGATAGCCTTAGAGAGCCCGCTTACTCTAGATATCACATACGTCACTACCTGCCCTGGAATAAAGCTTATCCCAGCTCTTCTAGGTGTTTGGCCGCTGTTGCCTGCCTAGCCTTGACTATGTAGTTACCTGGAACTTCGGACTACTTTCACTAACCTCACGTATTATCCTAAAAGAACGACTTCAAGCAAATCAATTTCTCTATAAAGGCCACTATCTAATTCCTTCTCGTTCCAGCCATGGTTCCTTCATTATAGTACAATGCTAGTATAACGCTTATATATGCGGGTCTTAGGATAACCTACATGAGCGCTGCGAAATTCTTCACGGCTAGGCGTGTCGCTAGAATGGCGATATTCATAGCATTGAGCGTTGTTGGCGCATTCATCAAGTTTCCAAGCCCAACCGGGACTGT
>Ga0164311_10002006_pt1 | contig 10341 bp, 18 predicted proteins | sample GuaBasSedimGuay2_FD_121796 | JGI IMG/M metagenome (GOLD analysis project Ga0164311, IMG submission 121796) | Subseafloor sediment microbial communities from Guaymas Basin, Gulf of California, Mexico - Guay2, Core 4569-9, 9-12 cm | ecosystem: Environmental > Aquatic > Marine > Hydrothermal vents... | reverse complement strand
TGTAGAAAATATACTAACTCTCACAACTTATACAAAAAACAGAAAAACTACAAACCGTAAGCACAAGGAACCTTTATTCGCTGAGACATTAGTTAACCAAAAGACACAAACCCCTTTGAACTTTCTCACGAGCACAACCATATAACCAGAAATACAAATAATTTAAATTCTGGTTAATGAAAGCCAAAGCCAAACAACATTATCTCAACCACCCCATTCCTAACAGCGCGCGCTCCTAACAGCCAAAGTCTACATCGGAATAACCAAAAGAACCAAGAAAAACCTTTTTATGCGATAATGCAGCAGTAACTATTGTATGTAAATATATATTGGGCAAATGGGAGGAATAAATGATATCTAAGAAGATGTCAAGCTTGGTTTTAGGTTTAATCTTGATACTTAGCCTTGTACCAATTATTACTGGGAGTTCTAAAGTTGTTACAGGCTGGGAGAATGAAGGTATTTATGGGGGTCGAGTTAACTGCTTGCTTATTGATTCCGCTTCATATAATGATACGCTTGGTCAATCAACTACTCTCTATATAGGAACACAAACGGGAGATAAACTTTTCAAATCTACTGATGCTGGTCAAACCTGGCAAAAAATTGGTCCCGTAGTTAATACCACAGACGGAGAAGAACTACGATTTAATCCTATCTGGACAATGATAGCTGATCCAAATGACACAAAAACAATTTATGTAGCTGATCATGGTCTCCATAAGACAACCGATGGAGGTACAACTTGGATTACCTTGTTGAAAGGCGGACGACCCGATGTCCAGAATCTTGCAATAGACCCTGTCAACCCTCAAATTATATATGTCGTTGGAGCTGGCGGAGAAAATTGGCAGCCGTGTGTCATTCGTAAAAGTGAGGATGGCGGAAATAGTTGGAGCGAGCTTACTACCATTGATGTAACATGTCATCCCGACCTTGTTTCTGATTTTATGCTTCATCCCAATAATCACAATCTCCTTTTCTTAGCACTTCTTCCTGGCAGCCTTTGCCCTGGAGGTTCATTGGAAACCCCAGGGGGAGTTTTGCAAATTGATGCCAGCGATGGGGACTGGGAATGGGTATTAGGGAATTCCCTAAATTTCGGAGTTTTTGACATCACTTTCTCTTCAATTAACAACGTTTGGTACGCCGCCACGACTCAGGGTATCTACAAAAGTATTGACGGAGGAGTTTCTTGGAGTTTGCTTAAGGATTTTGGGGATCAAGTACTTGCAGTGGCAGTAGGTTCAGATGGTGGAATTTATGCTGGAGTTTGGGAGCAAGGAATTTACAAGAGTAATGTAAATAATGATACTGAGTGGATGTTGACAGGTTTCAATTTAGACTTATTTGAAGAAGGGAGATGGGAGTGTCGTCCTCGCATTATAACAATTGATCCAAATAATCCTGAAATCCTTTATGTGTGTTCTCCAAGTCTTATTTTCAAAAGTCAGGACAGTGGAAATACGTGGGTGTCAATTACGCAAGGTATCACTGCTTCAAAAATCTTTGATATAGAGAAGTATGGAGAGACCTTTTATGCTTGTGCTGAAAATGGATTATATCAAAGAACGGGAGAGAATGAATGGAATTTGCTGATCTATGGAAGAACGGGAGAATTTATTGATTTGGCTATTGATCCGGTTGATCCGAAGAGAATGGTACTTTCAATGCCTAACCATGGGAAACCAAGCATCATGCTTACAGAAAATGGCGGTGAGAACTGGCAGTATATTGTAATACCGATAGATTACGGTAAAATTATTCATGGCATGTCAATAATAGTAAATTCAGGAACTATCTACTTAGCTGTTGCTGATATTATAAATGGCACGGACGGTGGAGTGCTTAAAGGTACAAAAAATGAAAATGGCAGTTATATTTGGGAAGTTGTTTCCGAGAATTACTTTCCTCACACCCCTGTTAATGTTTTGGCAATGGATCCAGAAAACCCCAATGTTCTTTACGCTGGCATAGGTGCTTTTCAGTACAGGTATTCACCAGGTGGTATATGGAAGACAGAAGATGGTGGTCAAACTTGGGAAAATGTTTCTAACGGTTTACCAGCTGAGTGTGTGAATTCGATAATAATTAATCCTAATAATTCCCAGATTCTACTAATAGCGGTAGGAAACAAAATTTATAAAAGTACGGATGGTGGTAGTAGCTGGATAAAAGTGAAAGAATTTGAAGAATTTGGTGGCAGAATAACTTCGCTAGCATTTAATAATTCTGAAGTTATCTATGCAGCTGTGTCTTCCGGCATGAAAAGTGAAATCTTCAGATCAACAGATGGCGGAGAGTCTTGGACATTATATTGTACTATTGATTACCAGATTTTTGATATGTTGATTGATTCCTTGTATGTTGCAACTAACGGCGGGCTGTGGAGATATGTAGCACCTACCACTCATGCTGGGGAAAGAATCACCACAACCGAAGAAACCACAATCACCACAAATTGGTGGCTAATTGGAGGGGTTATTGCAGGTGTGGCAATGACGGGTACAATAATTTATCTAGCAGGTCTCAGAAAAAGACGGAAATCTTCAAAACCACTCAGATACAACTCTCATTTTTTAAATCACTTGACTCAACACTAATATTCCTTGAAAGAACATTCCTACCATAACTCAACCTAAGCCAATACAAACCAGGCTTAGCAGGAAAAAGAAAAATTTACAAACTAACAGAACACGGAAAAGAAGTCTTATCAACACTACTATTTTGGATATTCAAACCATGCATCGAATCCTTCTCCAAAGAAATCTCATCCTACATGCAAAACTGTTTAAACTATATAAAAATTAGTAAAGGTTCCAAAATACTTTACATTTGCATCGAATACCCAGAGCTCATCCAAAAATTTTCTAAAGCCGTCGGCAAAAACGGTGAAATCACAATCATGCCACGCATGCTCAAAAAAATCGAATGGAACCTACCAACAAACTGTAGGATCTTAGAAAACCCACAAAAGCTAAAAACAATCCCAGACGACTTCTTCAACGCCACCATCTACTTCTACGGACTAGAACCCCTCGTACCCGTTACAAAAAACTTTCAAACACTACTAAGGGAAATACGTAGAACACTAGCGCCAAATGGAACTCTAATAATTTACTTCATCGACCCGCAGAAAAACCTTATCTCCAGAGCACTACTAAAAGGACTACTAGGAGTAGACGAAATAATCAGCGTAAACCAACATGACCTAAAGCAAATTGTCACACAATATTTTGAAGACGTAAACATAACATCAGAAAAAGAGTTATTCCTCATCACAGGAGTTAAGAAGACAACATTCTCTACACCTAAATTATAGATAATATTATTTTGGAAAATGTTGTCTTTAGCAGTTGCTGTTGCATTTTCATCCATTTCAGCACTGTATCTAAGAACACGTAAATAACTAGTAATTCTCTTTCTTTCAAGCAGTGAACGAGCTATCTCACCATATATAGTAAATATTACCTATTTTTCTAACAGTTTAGGAACCTTATTAAACAGAATCTTCTCCCCCCTTAGATTTATGATAAAATCATTAAAAGATTAAAGTTTGGTGGGTTCCGTCAAAAACAAGAACACAGCATGACGTGCATAGAGGAGGAGGGGGGAGACCTACTCACCTCGACGGAACCTCTCACCCTGATGTCTCTCCTACATACTAAACACCCGATTCTTCCCTCTCACTATTCTCAATATATTTGATGTACTTTTTCAAAGCTTCTACAAAATCCTTGAACTCTTTGAAACTCATCCTCGAAAAAGAATCCTTAAACCACATTAAAACTACTCTAGAACTCTTATCAAAAGACAAATCCACCCTAGAATTATTAAACAACTTCAAAAAGCCAACAATTCTATCATCTTCATTTCTCACCTTCATATTCTCACCCACTGCACATATTCTTTAAGTAGATGATACATGCGATGTTTTCTCCTGCTTCTTCTTTTCTTTAATATCTTCATTGCCACTATTCAACACTTTCTTCTCTTTACTAGCATGACATACCCCTAAAAGCAAACCTTTAACCAAATCACCAAAAGTAAGCTTAACCCCTCTCATAGCATGCTCATACTTCAATTTCAACAACAACCTATAGGTATCTTCATCAACCTTAATACTCTTCAACTTTACCACCAGTAGAAAAGTAGAAAAGTAACCAATATAAAAAGTTAACGATCAAACCATCTACAACATAAAACAACTACATCTCCCCAAACATGTACTATGATAAAGATATCGACAGCTTAATGTTCAGAACAAAAAACAGACCACTTCTATCAAAAAAGATCACGCCAAAAGAAGCATACATAGTTTCACTACTTTTCACAGCCACAGGCATCGGACTTGGATACTACATCAATTTTTGATGCGGAACATGTATAACCCTAGGCTTCATCTTCGACATACTTGTATACACCATAGCTTTAAAAAGAAAAACACCACTAAACATAGTCTTCGGCTCAGTTGCCGGCGCCATGCCACTCCTCGCTGGCTTCGCAGCACATAAAGGCTACATTAACATATAAGCAATCTTACTCTCAAGCATCATCATGACTTGGTCAACAACACACATCTGGTTTATCTCAACCTACTACATAGAAGACTATAAAAAAGCAAAAATCCCCATTGCCTCAATTTTCCTCAAAAAATACCTAACAACAACAGATAAAACATATGTAAGAAAAGCATACAAAACACTAAACCTACACATAGGAACAACACTAACACTAATACTCCTCGAAAGAATCCTTCCACCATAACTTACAGAACAACCTAAAGCCCGACCAAGAACATAATATCACCACAAAAGGAATAATAAAACACACAAACCACGAACAACCAACCTAATGTTCAAAAAATCCACTATACATCTTCCAAAAGATATATGACAAGACAATTAAAACTTAAAGAACTCCTTTCCTTTGATACCTTGGATAAATCTTCCCTAACCCTTCATATTTCCTTTCTAATTCCTCTAAAAGAGGTCTTCCAGACTCCACAACTATCACATCAATTGCACACATATTTTGGAAACATAAAACTTCCTGTAATTCTTCTACCAAAAATATAATATCATACATTATGCAATTATATATGTAATAAGGTTTAAATGTATGAAATATCTTTTAAATGATGAAAATTTCGTAGGTGTTAATGTTGAGTGAATCGATTGTTAAAGTTGGCGAGAGATATACTATTGTTATCCCGAAAGAAGTTCGAAGAAGCTTAGGGATTAAAAAGGGTCAATTATTAAGAGTTGTCTCCGACGGCGAGAAAATTATTATTGAACCCTTACCCGACGACCCCTTCAAAGTATTTGAACAAGTCTTGGGAGACTTTCAATATTCCAAAGAAGACAGATTAAAAGCTGAAAAACTTCTGTTAAAGGAGGTTGAAAAGGATACCAATACTTGATACAGAAATCCTGTTTGCATTCAATCCTAAAGATAAACACCATAAACACGCGAAAAAACTTCTAAATAAAATAAAAAACGGCGAAATTAAAAATGTCTATATCACAGATTCAGCGTTACTAGAATTTATAACCGTTTTACGTTCCCGGGAGTTCAGTCTAAACCAAATTAGAATTTTACTTACATCATTGGACGTGATTATCACCAGATATGGTTTAAAAGAAGCATTAACCCTCAACTTAACAACCCTTTTAAAGACCTTAGAACTTATGAAAACAGGTGTCACCCTTTTTGACGCACTACTAGCTGCTTCCTCAAAGAAAATAGACAACACCATCATATCAGATGACAAAATCTACGATACATTAAACATAAATAGAATAGCCTTTAAAGAATAATTTAACCGTAATGTAACATTAAAATTCCAAAAATAAATAGATAATTTTCATTAATGTATTTTTGGTGATACATAATGGCGCTAAAATAAATATAAAACCAAAGTGTTAAGCGGATATAGAATAACCATCCCAAAAGAGATCAGAGAGAAACTCAATATAAAAATTGGAGACGAACTAGAAATAATTGTAGAAAGCGGGAAACTATTAATCCCTATTATCAAAGAAGATCCCGTTATGATGCTCGCTGGCATAGCAGAAGGCGCACCAACCGAAATTGAAGGAGACGAACTATTTCTGGAAGAACTAAAAAGGAAGATTAAAAATGAAGACTAAATTCGTAGATACGCCAATATTTATAAAATGGATGTCTGCCAAGAAAAATAAACTATCATTAGAAGCGGCAATAAGCGGTTACATCCTAACAAAAATCATGAAAGGCGAAAAAGCCATCACAACAACATTAGTAAAAGACAAGGTCATCATATGGTTCTCCAGGTATAAAGCAAGCGCATTACCAAAATTTATCCAATCCATAAGAGCACTAGTTAACCTAGAAATCATATCACCAACCCTAAACGATCAAGAAGAAGCCTGCAACAACTACGGAAAATATCAGTTAGGCATCTCAGACCTAATAAACCTAGCAGTAATGCACAGAAAAAACATAAACGAAATATATACAACAGACAAAGGATACAGCTCAGCAAACATAAAAATAACATTCCACGAACTATCAAAAGAACCAAACTTCAAAACATTCGTAAAAAACCTAAAAAATAAAGGATTCAAACCATCCTTCCCACTAAACCATCAAACATAATAATCAAAACACTACAACAAACATAACAAATAAAACCATTATCAGATACCAATTTCATGTGAAATCAACTTAGCTATATGTTTAAGCAGTTTCTCACGAGCATTAGAAATCTCAACCCCAATCAGCTTACCATCCTCACCATACTCAACCCTAACCCCCCCTCATCAACCTCCTCAGAATCAACAGCAACACCTCTACCAAACGAAATATAAAGAATATCAGACTCCTCATCATACCAAATCTTCACCTTACCCTTACCCATCTTCCAAAAACCACCTTCCTATCAATTCTCCGACAAGGCTAAACAGTAACAAGCCTAATACCATTATCCCTCCTAACATAAACAACAACATCAAATAACCTTGTTAAATTATTCCTCGGTAAGCTTTTCTTCGGTGGCGAACATAATAAATAACCACAATTTTAGCCTTAGTATCCACCTGGTAAATAACCCTGTAATCCCCGACCCTAATTCGATAAATTCGCTCAACACCCCTAAGCTTATGGCAATCTGGCGGAAAAGGATTTACTGAAAGCGATTCAACAACCTCAATAATCCTTGAAACATGCTTCGGCTCAATTCTCTCCAGGTCTTTTTCAGCTGATTTCTTCCACAAAATTTTATAAGAGCCCACGACTCTTCAACCTTTTCTTGACCTCTTCAAAAGACACCGTCGGTTCATCTCGTCGCTCAGCAACCACAGCTAAATCATGAAGATCCTCCAAAAGCTCCTCAAACTCATCAATAGGAATAATAACTGCAACCTTCCCCCCCTTCTCATCCACAATATATTGTCTCTCAACCTTCTTCACAAAACCACCCCAACAAGCCATAACAAACTTTAATAAACCTACACAAAACCACACCAAATAAACATTACTACAACAATTCTGTCAAAATATATTTACCCTAAAATTTAATGCGCACTGACTCCTCCAACTTCTTAAATATCTAACAAACCACAACTTCCGAGTTAATCACAAAACACAGGCATGATCATTAAGATAATCGGAGAAGAACTAAACTACCAAAAAATTCTGAAAAATAGGAAATCGAAATCAAATAATGCAATTCTTTGCAATAATCGGAAAAACAAACACAAACATCACACAACCGAGAAATACACTAATCAAAATTCAAAATGAAAGTAACCCTATACTTACCAACCCTCTTCCTAAAAACACCTCAACAAGCTTACTAGCATCCTCCTCACCCTTCAAATAAAGTATCCAAACATTACTATCAAGAACCACCCTAACTACTCTTCCATCCACTTCTTATATATCCTCCTACGAGTCTCCTTCAACCCCTTCACAATCTCCTCTTTACTTTCCGCCTCAGTCAAATCCCTTTCACTCCCAACATCCCCAACAACACCCTTAATGCTCTTAATCTTTTCAATTAAAGGCAAATAAACAATCTCAGCTAACCTTAAAGCCTCCTCCAAAGCCCCCTCCTCACTTCCAAAAAACTCAACAAGCCACCTAGGAACACTAACCTTCGAACCACCCAACATTCACAGCCCTAAACTATCTAAATCAACATCACAACACAACAATAATAAATAAACCTCTCCAACAAATAAACATTTTTACCGAAATTACTTTCAAAACCAAAATTCTAATCCAACAAAACCTAAACAAATCATGATTGCACAAAAATTAAAAGGGAAGCATGATGGTAGAGGAGGAGATCCTTAAACTACTAAGAAAGTACGGCCCACTAACAAGAGACCAAATAGCAAAAATAACAGGTTTACCAAGAACAACAATACACAACAAACTAACAAAACTCCTACAAAAAAGAAAAGTCAAAAAGAGAGCAGAAAAAAGTGGTAGAAGAGGAAGACCAAAAATCTACTGGGAACCACACCACTACTAAAAACGACACAATAAGTCTAAAAATTGCACCAAAAACAAAAGATCACATACAAGCTAACTATACCCAAACAAACCCTTCCATAAACCTATTAATCCAGCTAAATAACTCATCATTAACTTCTTCTCCATTCTATATCCTATATAAAAGTTAAGCTATCTCTATATCTTAATACATTTTGTTATGTGTACCAACATTTCTGTAAAAGTTTATCAATAAAATACCTATTTTATATTGTTTAATAAAATCGTTTATGGAGAATATTTCTGGGCATCAATGAGGTTAGGGTCGGTAGGGAGAAACTTCTCTGCCCAGTATGCAACGAAATATTATCCTGTTTACCAAGAATAGAGGAAGATGATGAGATCAAAATAGACATTTTCTGTGAATGGTGCGGAGAATACAGCCTCACCATATGCACAGACATAATAGTCGACGACCTAGAATACCTAAGAGAACCAATAGTAAAAGAAATGAAAGTTATACCAGAATTCAGCGAAGAGGAAGAGGAAGAAGAAGAACAAAACCAAAAGAAATTTTTAAATTTTCATCAAATTCGTCCATGTAAAAACAAAAATTATTACTTTTCCTTCTGATTTTCACAATTTTTCTTCCTTAATTCTTTCAATCTCCTATCAACTAGATTCAAAACCATATCTATCATTTCACTTGTAGAAGAGAAAGTTATAGCTCCAGACCCATAAATAATGTCAGGCACATATGCTGGCAGTTTTTCAACTTCCTCCGGTTTAAGTTTACGGGCAAAAACATAAGTTCTCTTTGCAAGTTCACTAATCATACTTATAAGTTCTGCCTCAAATATATGTCCAAATGATGGCACTTCCACCTCTCTTTCCTCCGTTTTAGCAACATCAAAAATCAAAATGACAGTATCTGCAAAATACACTATCCCGAGAAACCCCTCATGAAATTTAAAAATTCTTCTAAGCTCGTATAGAAAAGAATATTTCCCAGTTATTTCATCCATTAAAAACGGATAAACATCTTTAAAACACTTTTTAATTTCATCCCTTAGCATTTCAAGAAGTTCACGAAAAGAATACCCTTCACGATTCTTCAAATCTTCTCTATAGGACCCCAAGAGAAAAACTCTATGCTTTCCAAGAAGTTCAGGCTCATGTTTCCTAATCTCTTCTATGAGCCTTTCATAAATAATCTTCACCTTCTCCATATCAATAGGACGCGACATGAAACATCACTATCTTTCCCGGTTTCATCAACATGTTGACATCAATACTATTAAAGATGCTAATGACGTAAATTATACTATAATAATTATAGTAAAAATTATATACAAAAACTTTCTAAACTATTACAGGGAATTAAAATGCCAAAAATATCCGAAATAAAAAGAAAACTCATAAAAAATGTGAAAGAATCAAATAAACCCATCGAATTTCTACTGGACAGATCAAACGCTAGACTTAACATAATGTTAGAACTTGTCGGCCTAGGCAAAGCATCCTTCACAGAACTTTTAGAAAAAACCGGTCTTAAACCGCCATCCCTAAACCACCACTTAAAAGCCTTATTAAGGGAAGGCTACATAGGTAAGAAAAACCTTAACCCCAACAGAAGAGACGACAAAAAAGTCGAATACTACCCTATAAAAAAAGGCATACAAGCACTATCACATTTGATAAATGTTGAAGGTTGGATTGAATTTTACAGAAATAGCAAAAAAATTTTAAAACTAGCCCACGAACTCTTCGGAGACATGACAATTGAAGAATTCCTAGAATTCAACAAGAGAAAAGCAACAAAAGAGGAAGAAGAAAAAATGAAAAAATTCTGGGAAAAAT
>Ga0164311_10002005_pt1 | contig 10345 bp, 8 predicted proteins | sample GuaBasSedimGuay2_FD_121796 | JGI IMG/M metagenome (GOLD analysis project Ga0164311, IMG submission 121796) | Subseafloor sediment microbial communities from Guaymas Basin, Gulf of California, Mexico - Guay2, Core 4569-9, 9-12 cm | ecosystem: Environmental > Aquatic > Marine > Hydrothermal vents... | reverse complement strand
CTATATAACTTATATATATTATTATTGTTTTGCAGGTGTTCCAGCTGTTCCCCGAATGAGCTTTATCAGTTCATCTATGTCCAGGCGAAGACCTTGGTCGTGGTCAAGCATACTGTCAATCTTGTTGATGGAGTGGATGACGGTTGAGTGGTCCCTGCCCCCGAATGCCTTTCCTATATCGCTTAATGGCATCTTGCTGAGGGTCCTTGCCAGATACATCGCTACCTGCCGCGCTTTGGCTATCTTTGATGAGCGGCTCTTGGACCTCAAATTGGACATACTCACCCTGTAGTATTTTGCAACAACACTCTGTATCTGCTCCACCGTCGGGGTCAGGTTAGCCCGGGTGAATGTGTCCGATAGCACTCGCTCCACTACATCCAGGTCTATGGGCTGACCGGTTAACTTATTGTATGCTGAGAGACGCACCAGCGCCCCCTCTATTAACCTTATATTGGAGGTGATATTATTGGCTATAGTGAGAACAACCTCCTCGGGCAACTTAATCCTCTCTATCTCTGCCTTCTTAGCAATAATAGCAATCCTGGTCTCTAAATCAGGTGCCTGGATGTCAGCAATCAACCCTCCCTCAAACCTTGATACCAACCGCTCCTCCACACCCACTATCTCCTTTGGCGGTCTATCGCTTGATAATACAATCTGCCGATTGGAATTGTAGAGAAAATTGAAGGTGTGGAAGAACTCCTCCTGTGTGCTCTCCTTCCCAGCAATGAATTGTATATCGTCAACCATAAGGAGGTCCAGATTTCTATACTTCATGCGGAATTTCTCCGTCTGCTTATTCAATATTGAGAACACGAACTCATTTACGAACTGCTCGCTGGTGATATACATTACCCGGAGGTCGGGGTGGTTTTCGGACACATAGTGGGCTATTGCCTGCATAAGGTGTGTCTTACCAAGACCGACACTGCTATAAATAAAGAGAGGGTTATAACCTGTCCCCGGCTCTTCTGCCACCGACATGCAGGCAGCATAGCAGAACTTATTTGAGTCGCCCACAACGAAGTAATCAAATGTGAAGCGGGGATTTAAGCGAAGAAGAAACTCCTCTTGAACCTCATCCTTCTTCTTCGCCTTGGTTTGTGTATCCCAGGTGAAGTTTATGTTAATCTCTTTCCCGGCTATTACCCTCACTGCGTTGGAGAGTTTGTCCACATACTGGTCTATGGTTCTGGTCTGGAGCCCCGGTTCAGAGAGTTCCACAATGAGTCGCTCATTATCAAGGTATATGGCGCTGGTCTTCTGGGTTACCTCACGAAGGTCATCCTCGCTCATCTCACTGCTAACGGAACTTATCGCCTTTGTCCAGAGTAGCTGTGGTCTTATCTCCATATTCTATAGAACACCATATTGTTTTACACACCTTTTCAACACAAGTTGAAAACTATGTTGATAACTGCCCCCTGATCCAAAAGAGATTATCACTACCATTCTAATATTCTAATGGATAATGTCAAATAAAAAACGCATTATAAGGTAAAAAAGAGTTAAAAAAATTAAGTTTTCTATTTTTTTAGTGTTTTAAGATGGTGGTAGTGTATACGCAATTTATATCTTGATTTTATATTGACTCAATGATATGTTTTAGTATGAGTGAGTGATAAGATTTTATAGGGAGGTGAAAAAAGAGATGAGATGTTTAGCTTTAATAATCACTTTCCTTATGGTAGTTTCTGTATTCGCCGACGAGATAGAGGTCCAGCCTGGTGCTGAAGCAAAGGATGCACAGATAACAAGTGCTATGTCTAATTATAACTGGGGCGACAGGCTATACCTAACGGACAACTGGGGAAATTGTGACACAAGAGGTATGATAGAGTTTGACTTTGAGGAATATGGATTTGACCCTGAGGGAAACTACAGGGTAAACGAGGCGACATTCTCGGTATATCATATCCTTAACTCCCCTGAGGGAGCAACATGGTACCTTTATAGAATCACCGAGGAATGGGAGGAGATGACTGTAACATACAACAATAAACCTGATTACGATGAGGATTATTTTTCTGAGACAGTGTATAGCGCTTCGCCGAGCTGGGAGGAGTTTGACGTAACCAATATGGTTCAGAGCTGGCTTGATGGTGAGTATGACAATTATGGATTCTACCTGTGGAGGGGTGGTTATGCCAATAAAATTACATACCATATCTCCAGTGACCATGGGGCATCCAGCTGGCACTGGAAACTATATGTTAACTATGATGACCTTACAGTGATTGAAGAGACAAGCATAGGAACGGTGAAGGCACTTTACAGGTAGTATAATAGTTTATGCTTCATCTAAGGGATGAAATTATGTTCATCCCTTCTTTTTTATATTGCACTCGCTTTGATGGCAAGCCCTCTGATATAAGGGAGTGGCTACCTATCATAAAGCAGACCGCTGGTGATACAAAATTTGCAATTGTTGAGACATCCTGGACTGCTGAGGATGAATATGGCGGTGGAGAAGGTGTCCAGGCGGACTATGTATATGAGGTATTCTGCATGAAGGACTACTTTGGCGAACAACTGGAGTATGTCTGCTGGTTCACCGAATGCGACCTGATTGAGGAGGCGTTTAGGGGTTTGAAGCTGTTCCGCCAGAGCGGTCTTATATCGTATGAGGGGGTGGAGAGGGAGGCGTGGTGGAAGTGGGTAGAGCTTGCTGAGAAGAAGGAATAGGAATTAGGGACATAATAAATATTGACCAGAACTAATAAGTTTAGATGTATGATTGAGTAATTTGTGAATTACTTAAACATTAGACCATTAAAAAATACATAATCATAGAAGCGAGAGTTCAAGCACTCTTGGCTTATCTGATAAGTCCTTTATTACATCTACCAACTTGAGACCGCAGAGTTCCGCATAGGTGTTGAAGTCCTCTGGTATCTCCTCCCCGAACTCCAGAAGCAACCTACCGCCCGGTTTGAGATAGTCCCTAGCTCCGGCGACGATATACCTGATGATGTCAAAGCCGTCCTCGCCCCCATACAGTGCAGAGATTGGTTCATGGTCTTTCACCTCCTTAGGCAATTTTTCTATGTCCTTCTGCTTTATATATGGAGGGTTGGCTACTATCAAGTCAAATGTGTCGCCCTCTTTGATACCCTCATAGAGGTCACCCATCCACACTCTCACCTTATCCCCCACATTATAGTTTCTGATGTTCTTCTCTGCGACCTTGATGGCAATACCATCTATGTCAACACCATAGCAACTCGCCCCCGTCTCTATAGCAAGGGTTATCGCGACCGCACCACACCCACAACCGACCTCAAAGACCCTCTTACCGCTGTCCTCGCCAAGGAGTTTTATGGCTCTTCTTACCAGAACCTCGGTCTCAAAACGGGGGATGAACACGCCCTTGCTTATACTGAACCTCCTTCCAAAGAAGTTGGTCCAGCCGATAGTATATTGTATTGGACGCCCCCTTCTTTTCTCCCTGAGTATATTATTGACCTTCACAATCTGTTCTTCTGTAACCTCGTCCTTACTGGTGTGAATATCCGTAAGTGTTGAGAGACCTGTAATGTGCTCAATAATCATCTTTGCATCTCCCACCGGTGAGGTGGCACCAATCTTTGACAGAACAATTACCAGAGAGCGGTAAAGGTCATTTACGGTATTAGCCCCCGGCTTGGTGGATTTCTCTATTTTGTCTTCAGACACTACTCCATCGCCTCTTCCATTTTACGCTTTCTGTCCTCAATTATTAATGGCTCAATCAACGGGTCAAGGTCTCCTGCCAGAATGCTGTCAAGCGAGTATAATGTAAGGTTTATTCTATGGTCAGTCACTCTGTTCTGTGGGAAGTTATATGTTCTTACCCGCTCGCTTCTGTCCCCTGTTTTAATCTGGTCCCGCCTTTTACTGGCTCTCTCCTCCATCTGCTCTCTCTGACGCAAGTCAAGAAGACGAGCCCTCAATATAGACATCGCCTTGGCGCGATTCTGGTGCTGAGAGCGCTCATCCTGGCACGATACCACTATACCGGTCGGTAGGTGGGTGATACGAACTGCACTGTCGGTCACATTGACATGCTGACCACCTGGACCGCTGGCTCTGAACACATCTACTTCAATGTCTTCGGATTTTATATCAACCTCTACTTCCTCTGCCTCAGGCAGAACAGCGACTGTAACCGCGGAAGTGTGGATTCTACCGCTGGACTCTGTGACAGGCACACGCTGGACACGGTGAACCCCACTCTCGTGCTTAAGACGGCTGAAGGCGCCTTTACCCTCAACGCTGAATATAATCTCCTTAAAACCACCAACCTCCGACTCGTGAGATGAGAGTACCCTCACCTTATAACCATTCTCGGTGGCATAGCGCTCATACATTCTGAACAGTTCACCCGCAAAGAGTGTCGCCTCGTCGCCACCAGTGCCCGCCCTTATCTCCATTATAACATTCCTATCTTCATAGGGGTCTGCAGGCACCAGTGCATATCTCAACTCCTCCTCTGTCTTGGTGAGTTTTTCCTCCGCCTCATCCAGACCCTGCCTGGCGATTTCTATCAGTTCCTCATCATCGTCAGACCCTATGATTGCCCGGTATTCATCAATCTCTTTTTCTATACTCTGGTATTGCCTGAAGAGGTCAACCACCTTCTCCAATTCTCTTAATCTTTTGGAGACGGACTTAACTCTTTCAGCATCCTGATAAACCTCTGGCTTGGCGACCTCCTCTTTCAACCTCTCGTATTGGGAGAGCAACTCATACATCTTTTCTTTCAAATCGTTTAACATAGTATGAATGAATTATATAATAACTTGTGCTGACAGACGATATAAAGTAATCATTCATCAGATATAAGTATTTATAAATTCTCCTAAAACAATTGCTTTGGTTATCATAAATAATTGTGAGTGATTACAATAAGTAAGTTATAAAACAAGAATCATAGAATATCAGTGATATTGTGGTTTCATATAAAAATATTATGTAGAAATTGTATTGGTGATACTGGTATTTATATGCGACTGTGGTGACAACAAAGGTAGTATTTTAACTATAATAACCTTGTGGTAATAAATGATAGTCCAAGTAACAATCCAGTAATGAGGTGTAGTTGGACGGTCCGGGCATTTGCGGGTATTATATCGGGGAACTTATCATAATATCTGCGAAGATGGAGAGTAATCTTGATAGCAAGTGGAATAGTGATTAAACTGATTAATGACAGAGTTGTGAACTCTCCAAGGATTGCAGGTAAGAAGATTGAAACATATGTTCCAATAATGATTATGTAGAATCCAACTCTTGCCTTGTCGGGACCGAGAATAACTATAAGGGTCCTTTTATCTGCCATTTTGTCGGCATAATGGTCTGGAAACTCGTTTATGTATAAAACAGCCGTTATCAGCAGAGCGACGGGAATGCCAGCGAGAATGGCGGGCAGGGTAATTTTATTTGCTTGAAGGTAGTATGCGCCAAGAACTGAGAGGATGCCAAAATTAACTCCCACCATTAACTCACCTACTCCTCTATATCCTAATCTCAATGGACCGAGAGTATAGAAGAGAACCGAGAAGACACCAATTAGCCCCAATATGAGTATTACATTACCGTGTGATACATAGTTTAGGTAGAGACCTGCTAATGAACCGAGGATGAGCGTAATGATGCCACCTATCAAAACCTCCCTTGGGGTCAGTTCTCCATTCTGAATAGAGCGGCTCCCAGCATTAAAAGGGCTAATATTCTTGTTATACCAGTCATTGCCTGTGATGTGGTCGCCATAATCGTTCAGCAGGTTAACCGAAGCATGAAGTGATATGAGACCAGTAAGACAAAGCAATGCATACACCAGATTGACTGTCCCGGTGTGTAGATAGGCAAGAGATGTCCCCACAACGACCGGGACCAAACTTGCTGTGAAAAACGGAGCTCTTATTGCCTTAATCCACCTTCTCATTTAGCTAAAATTGAAATATTTTAACCTATTAGTGTAACAAAGATGGATTATTATTTCAACGGACTTTAATACTTTATGTATAAAAACCATTGACATCACGATAATTATTCTTTTTCTATTGCGATGCAGACCATACGAAATATTAGATATTTAGATTCAAAATTACTGAGATGGACTTCTGATAAGCGATACAATCTGGTATACAGAAACAGGTTTTACCTTACCCTTAACTTTAACTATTCCCATCGGTATTGTGTCAAAGTAATCTCTTATCAATTTGTATGTCTCTTCGCCAACAAGCACCTGTCCGCCCTCTGATATATCAACGAGGCGGTTTGCGAGGTTAACCGGGTCACCGATGGCGGTGTATTCCAGTCGCGAGGTATAACCTATGTTTCCAACAACTGCAATTCCTGAGTTTATCCCAAAACCAACCCTTGGGTATTCAAACCCTGATTGCTCCATCTCTTTTATCTTTGACTGATAAAGTTTATTTAGGGATTCTTTAATATCAAGTGCACAATTAACTGCCTTGAATGCATGGTATTTATCATCAAGCGGTGCTCCGAACAGCGCCATCAAGCCATCACCTGTGAACTTATCAAGCGTTCCAGCATTCTGAAATACCTTATCAGTCATTATGGTTAGATAACGATTTAGAATTGTTACTACATCTTCAGGAGCCATCCTCTCTGAAAATGTTGTGAAGCCCCTTATGTCTGCAAAGAATATGGTTATTTCTCTGCGAAGACCCTTGAGTGACTCCATATACTTGCCCGGTGCCCTCAAGATTTCATCCGCCACCTGGTGGGACACATAACGCCTGAAGGCACCTTCTATAAGCTCCTTCTTCTCCAGATTCTCAGCCATCTCGTTAAATGCCCTTGACAGTTCCTCCATCTCGTCCCTCGTTCTAACATCAACACGGTATCTAAAGTCACCCTTACCAATTGCTCTGGCGCCGCTGACCAGCTTCCTTATCGGGTTCAAGATAAACTGCGCAAGACCTATAGCGCCCATTATGCCCAGGAAGATGCCTCCTGAGGCAATAGTGAATATCATATACCTCACATTCTGAACCACTGATAGTATTGTCTTCTTTGATAGACCGAGATAGACATATCCCAGATGCTTTTGACCCCCAAATATTACAGGAACACTGATATCTATTATACTCTCTCCCTCGCTTTCATATTCCTGCACCAATAGGTCACCTGTCGTATTGACCCTTAAACCTTCGGGAGGTGTGAACTTCTCGCCCAGAAACTTAGGGGTTGGTGCCTTTAATCTGTTCTCATTATCAACTACATAGCAATAAAGAACACCTTCACTCTTTAAGACCTCCTTGGCAAGAGATGGTGGTGCCAGGTCATCATCAGCCATCAACGGCTCTGCAAGGTCATTTGCAAGATTTCTCGCCAGAATCTCCCCCCGCAACTGAACCTCCGAGAGAAGAACATTGTTTATCCTCCTCACTACCAGACCACTTATTAGACCTGCAACTATGAATATTAATAGGACAATCAATACGATAAGTTTGACTCTCAGGGATATCTTCATATGTAGGCCTCAAGTATTGTAAAAGTTGTTGTATAGGTAGATATTAACTGATAAAGAATTATCTTACAACTGCTATCTTCTGAATAAACTGCTTCTCATCATCTGTCTCAAGCGATTCAGCAGTAAGAACTACTATATAGACATCGCTACCAAGGTCGCCAATGAAAAGCGGAAAGTCATATTCTCCTCTCGGTTCAACATCCTGTTCAATGGTTTTTATCCTCCTTCCCGCAACATCATATATCTCAAATGTCAGGTGTGTATTATGGTATAGAGTCATCCTGATATTTACAGTATCGGCGCTGACTGGATTGGGCCAGGGATAGACCTTGTCGTCCATAAATCTCTGCGAGGACCCCTCTGTCCAAAAGGTGGAGACATATCTATCACAGGGGTTATTATAATAGTCCTCAACACCCTCAACTGTTATAGTTACCTCGTCGCCTTCATTAAAATTACCAATAAGAGGCAGTGTCAGTTGAAATAGTTTCTCCTCTTGACTGTAATCCAGCTGAGGCTCCTCCCAGTTACGTTCTCCACTTATCTTTCCTTTTATACTAATCGTATCGCTATTCACTGTGTCAATATCAATGAGTTCATCAAAGAATATGAGAATGTCAACATCCACAGGAACATCCGTATCACCATCCTCGGGTTTGGTCTTCATAACTATTGGCGGTTTACCATCATAATACCTGAAATATATCTCAAGGTCATCCTGGCTATGTTCGCCGTCCTCGCCCGTCCAGAGGCATACCATATTCCCGCCGTAACTTAAAGAGAGGTCGGATAGGTCATCATCCAGATTATCCCTATTGTGAGAGATAACCAACCCTGTCCAATCCCAGTGATAACTATCACCATCAATTATACCCCATACGCCATATATATCTACCTGTTCATTGGTTCCCACCCTCCCCCTTGTGAAAGAGCAGAACATAAGTGGTCCGGGGAAGAATACTACGGAGGGATGATGGTCATATTTTGGGTCTGAGAGATGAACCATCTCCTCTCCAAGCCAGCCACTATCGGGAATCCAGACATCAGAATATACATTAGTAGTTTCATCTTCAAAGCAAGACCATACAAGAGCGGTTCCCTCATAATTATATGCTGAACAGTATATATCGGCATCTATTCCATTGTCGTCATGAACACCCATATCAACCCATTCTTCACTTTCTCTATCCCACTTCGCAACTTTTATATCACCAGGTTCATCAGAAGGCCCATCTTCCTTTGCCTTCCACACAATCCAGGGGTCTCCATTCAAATCTACAGATATAGAGCAGGTAATATCGTCCATATCATCATCTGACAGCTCAAACTTCTTATAGGAACTAAAACCACTGTAAAATTGATTGGCATAAGAGTAATAGAGGTCTGCTTCTTCTCCTATATTTACAGCAGACCAGAATACCCATACCTCACCATAGGAATTGCCTGCGACTATGGGTTTATAATTTATTTCTCTATCAGATGGAATCTCACCAGATACCCAATTTTCTTCATAATAATATTCATAATGAATTTTTCTGTTGGTTGCCTCCCAGACCAGAAAGGGAGATATTTTATACTCACCCTCGCCCTCCTCAATATTGAAAACTGTTATGTCAACACCTTTTGAATCCAGATAAGCTATTTGTCTTTCAAATGTTCTCCAGGTTCTATCATAATCAAGGAATGCATAGAAGACCTTTATCTCACTTTCACGATTTTCCAGATAGACAGCGTGAGGCATCTCATTTATATCAAATACGCATTTAGATGAGTAATCGTTGAAATCCGTCTTTGTTACTCTCTCTGCATTCCACCACCCATCTCCATAAGTATTTATAGAGAATATAAAAGTAACTAATATAATTAGAACTAAGCATCTATGCATTCTTATCAACTCCTATATCAACTATTGGGTGTGGCATTCTAATCCAACTTCTTAAGTATATTTTGTGCTCTTGTTATATTACTCTGTGCCTTCACATAGAGTTCGCTATCAGGCGGTATCTGCTTCCAGTATTCTATGGCGGTCCTATATCTGTGGTCGGTATATGCGTTTATCCCCGCAAGATATATAGCATAATAGTCAACTGCTTCTTCTCGCGCTTCTTCCTCCCGCTTTTTAACAATCATCTCAAGATAGTATTTTGCTTCACTGTTTTCAGGAGATATCTCCAGGACCTGATAGAATATCCTCTCCGCCTCTTCGTAATTACCACTGGTATAGAGGTCTTTGCCTGCAGAGAGCAATCGGTTCTTGTTCTCAGATATTGAGGTAAGTGCCCTTGACTCTCCCTCCTGTGCCTCCTTGTTGGAGGGGTCCAGGTCAAGCACCTCCCTCCAGGAGGCGAGAGCCATCAACCAGTTGCCTGCCTCTTCATACTTCTTTGCCTTTCTTATCAGTTCACTTGACTTATCTGAGAGACGCCACCTGGCATCCTGAATGCTGTTTGTAGCGTCAATGTTATCGGGGTCAAGGTCTAAAACCTTTTCCCACAGTTCTATCGCCTTCTTGTAATCACCCCTGCTGTAGTGGGATAACGCCTCGTCAAATAATTCCTTTATCTTCTCTTCTCTCTTTGACTGCCTTCTCTCAAGTTCCGCCTCCGCCTTCCTGAGCATCTCCAGCGCTTCACTATTAGCAGGGTCAACCTCAAGAACCAGTTTGGATTCCAGTATCGCCTCTGATATTCTCCCGAAACTATAATAATTCTCTGCCTTCCTGAGGTGTGTCTCTATCTCATTCGCCCTCTTCTCTTCCATTGCTCTCTCTATCATCACCTGCGCCTCTTCCAACTCAGGATTCCACACCAGCGCCAAATCCAATGTTGTTATTGCTTCTTCGTATCTCCCCTCTTT
>Ga0164311_10002004_pt1 | contig 10346 bp, 11 predicted proteins | sample GuaBasSedimGuay2_FD_121796 | JGI IMG/M metagenome (GOLD analysis project Ga0164311, IMG submission 121796) | Subseafloor sediment microbial communities from Guaymas Basin, Gulf of California, Mexico - Guay2, Core 4569-9, 9-12 cm | ecosystem: Environmental > Aquatic > Marine > Hydrothermal vents... | reverse complement strand
TTTCAATACTATCAACTCTGCCCTCGATAACCCCAAGCCGACCATTTACTCCCGAAACGCTGCCATCCACGCTGCCGGTAAATGCTTGCTCCAAATCTTTTACATCATCACATAAAACAATTACAGTTTTCGTGAGCGCGTCAACGGCGTCTATTACTTGCTGATTACTGGCCATTTTATTTCATCTCCTTAGACAGTGGACCCAGTAGCGTCAACCCAGTTGGTCCCGTCAAACCAAATCGGTATGCCAAGGGTGGTGTCGAAAAACCGCTGGCCCAGTGCTGGACCGACTGGCCGGTTGGCAGTGATGTCGCTGAGCCAAATATCCACACCAAGAATTGGACGCAAGGCTGAAATTGTTGCCCGTTTATTAACGCCTGACTGACTGATAAAAACCAAATCAGCAGCGGCTAGTGATCCATCACCATTCAGCAATCGTCGACACCCGTACTAGCCCATTCTCCAGCAACTACGGTGTTAAATGCCAGAAAATCGTTGGATGCCTGCGCACTCTCATCGATTTTTATTCCGAGAGTGAATACTGCTATTGGTGCAGTCGGTGGTTGTGTCAGGGTTGAATAACCCACCGCGCTCACTCCCGCACCACCAGTAGATGGCCCAGCCGTTACATCGACTGTTCCCGTAAAATTTGTCGGGGCGTGAAATAGAACCGCACCCCCAGTACCACCACTGTCTGACCCAAACACGGGAGCGATTTTACCCTTGGCCGTTACTGTCCCACTGTAACCGGAAAAATCGGCCACAAATACGACAATGGCACCACCACTATTGCCGCCGCTATTGCCACCGCTGCCGCCGCCACCAAGGTTAATGTTTGTCGCTAAGTCGCTTAGATTGTAATCAAGTCCTATTTTTAGATCGCCAGCTCCATCCCCATTATGTCCGCCACCCGCACCTGGGGTAGCCCCACCACCCGTAGCACCACCCGTAGCACCAGAATCAATCGCAGGTACGTTTTGCAGGGCATTATTTGTACCTGACCAGCCCTCCGCACCTTGTGCCGTAGCGGGTCCACCGCGAAAGCCATTGCCGATCATATCAATGCTGCCACCGCCCGTCAACAGACCCGAACAGCGGAACGCGAGGATGCCGCCATGGAATCCATTCCAAGCCGGTGCAGAAATGTCACCCGCCGCTAGGTTTACATTATCATAGTTATAAACCTTGAGAATCTGCGCTTTTTGATTGTCGGACTTGTCACCATTGGAATCCGAATCATAGGCATTCAAAACGCCCATATCTAGTGTGATGGTATCCAGCCCCGCCGGTTGCGTATCGTCCTTGGCTAAGATAGTCGCGTATTCGTATTGCCCACGCTTGGCTAAATTTGCCGCCGATGTGTCCTGACCAACCTGAGTCTGATGAATGAGAACCTCGTCACCAACAGTGAAGGTCGAAGCATCACGAACTGTGAGAATTGTTGTGCCCACCGTGATACCGGCTGTTAGGTCAGTATAGGCCAATGGGTCGGGAGTAGCTCCACCAATGAAGTCGGCATCCGCACCAGTTCCGTATTCAGCAGGGGTAATGTACACTGCCTTTAAGTGCTTGTTGTTATCAGACAAAGTTAACGGATTAGGCACATTAACATCGCTCAAGTCGCCAAGTGTAGTCGGCAAACCATCGTTCGACGTAAACGTCCCAGTCACTACAAGGTCACCATTAATAGTCTCTTTAGGCATCGTATAAAACTCCTTCCATGCTGGCAACAGCCTCGTTATCGGTATGGGTGCCAACAACTGTGATAATCATCGCGACTACATCGCCAGCGACAAAAACCATATCAGGTGGCGTGATGTTCTCGTCAACACCATTAACCGCCGTTGCAGCCAACTGGAATGGCGCGACAATCTCAATAACGTCGGCCAACCATTTGATGAATGCGTTGACCCCATCATTTGAATGGGTTTTATGCCTGACACTTACACGGCTAATCTTGAGAACCTTGCCTGTCGGCACAGTGTAAACAGGACTGCCTGAAGGAAAGGCTGGGGCAAGGTCAATATCAAAAGTCGTAGTGGCGGTGATCCGCTCACCACCAACGCTTGGGGAGGAGGAGGTTACTGCAGCACTCCTGTTACCCCGAACACCACCCTGGCTAAACCGACGACCAGGAAGGGCTCGAATGCCACTTAAATGTGATCTCTTATGAGACATATCTTATTCCTTATATTGCCACACAGTTGCTATAATCAACTGCGCCGTTAAACTACATTAGGCTCCACTGTTACCATATTGATAAGTTGTTGGTCAAGTCCAAACAGAGAGACTAGAGAAGGATCGGGTGGATCTGCACCGGCTTCAACCGCATCCTTGATGACACGGCTAATGGCGTGAGCAGTTATCCAACTCGCACGAATGGCGTTTCGAATTAGTAGAAGGTCCGCTTGTGTCACAACCACATCAAGGTTGTCCGCTGTCCTCCAAGTGAACGGAGTGATGCCAGCGGCTGCAGCATCTGCAACAACAACATCATAATTCTCTTCCGTTTCACGGACGGCTTCACGTGAACCTGCATCAGAATCGAATTCAAATGTGCCAGAAGAGATTGTGACCGTAGTAGCTGTCACAATCATGATTTCCTTGGCAATGTTCACTTGCCGGTAAATCTCTTCCCTGAGGTAGTTCTTCGCTTCACTCTCAATATCTGTCCAGGAGGGCTTCGGTCGAAGGTCATTCCAGACGAGTGCGTCGAATGACAGCTGATTAGCTGGTTGAACTGGACCTGAGAAACGAGCATTGGGCACGAGACGTTGTAACCCTAATAGGATGAAGTTCGTCTCTTTCATTACCCAATAACCTTATATCATCAAACCCGTGATGGACGTTTGCTGTGGCGATTGCGATTGCGTGTGAACGCACGATCTATCGGTGCACGTGGATCAAGATCCTCTGGCTTCAGGTTTGCGAGAACCTTGCTGCGCTCATCGGCACGGCGCTGACGCTCCCTGGCCTGACCCCTCAGGTGATTCTGGATATTCACCTGATTGGAGTTCTTCGGTTGTAGCTTCTCGATAGCTTCATCGATCTTGGCGCTTTCGTTCTGGATGTCGAGGATCTTGGCGTTTGCTTTGTCGACAGCACCGGTTGCCTCATTCATTTTTTCGACCAGAGCAATCCGTTTCTTGCGTAACTTCTCTATTTCCTTCTGCGCCTTCGTCGCCGACTGATCCGTTTCCGGTTCGTCTTCTTCCGGTTCCGGTTCTTCCGTTTCAGGTGCGGCATCATTGCCTCCTGCTGTTTGGCGGGTGAAGCCAGGAGCAGCGTCGATCACCTCCTGACGAGTGACTGGAGCACCAAGGAACTCAGCGACGACACCCAACTTGGGGTCACCACCCTTGGTCCAGTGATGTTCATTGGAGGGGTCCAACTTGAGAAGTGCTTCTGCGAGGTTTGCCATTGAGAGTATCTCCTAATGTGTTTGTGCCAACGAGGCGGATCTGGGTGACATGTCAGTCAACCAGATCCGCCACAAATTAGGCTTCGCGAGTGATCAGGCGACCGATCTTGATCTGCTTCCGCTCAGGGAAGATGCGAGACCAGCTGGTAACGTTGGCCAGGTTGTTAGCCGTTGCAGCGTTGCTGGGACCACCAGAGGCAGCTGTTCCAGCGTACTGGTGACCAACCGGATGCAGTGACCACTCAGTGCGGTTGTGTAGTGTTTCGAGACCACCACCATTACCAGCACCTGGGACGCGGATCGTCTCAGTCGGGACAAGGGGTGATCCCATAGCCGCCTGGATAGCGCCACGGCCAAAGATCCAGCTTTCGTAAATGTTCGCGGATGGGATTGGCATTGCGTCATCCACAACCACCTCACGACCAAGGAATACTGGAATCTGGATCTCACCGCGAGCATCCGGAATGAAGTCGATCAGGTTGTTCTTCTGCATGCGCGAGAACACGACTGAGTGGACGAACACAGCGACCAGATCCTCTTGCGAGTCTCCAATGGTTGTGAGAGCATCAATGAACGCCTCGGCACTGAAGTCAGTGACACCGGCACTGTAGCCCGCACCACTGATGTCGACAGTCAAGTCGCCAGCAGTGTGAGTGTCATTGCCGTTCGGAGCAGCGTCATTATCGGCGAAGATGCCAGTCATCGTGGCGATGAAGGCAGCCTGCAAACGGCGTGTCCAGTAGTAGGCCACACGATTGGCAATGGCTTCCATCGGATCAGCACCAGCGAGAGCAGCCGCCAGATCCGTCGAACGCCAGCTCTGGTTACGGGACAACCGCACCGCAATCTCTTGCAGGGTGCCGATGTTCTGTGGAACACTGTCATTGACGCCAGAATCCTGGTCCGTCGAAACGTTGTCCGCCACATTAGCAAGGTCGTTGAACGAGGGCATGTTGAACGTAAGTCCACCGGCAGCAAGCTGACGATCACCCTCGGCATTGCGCTCAGCAACGCCTGACTGAATGATACGAGACTTCTCTTCGGTGAGTGTTTGAACATACGGGGTGAAAATTTCGGGGACGATAACGTCTGAAACTTGAGTGAGAGCCATTTGGAAGTTCCTTGTAAATCAGGTTTATTGAGAGAAAACTTTTGATCCCATGATCGTATTGGGAGTCTTCACCCATGTGAGACCCGAATTATTACACTAAATGATACAGAAACGTCATCGTCCCCGCAACAACTAACTCTTCACGACAGGTCGTTTACCACCAACCGATGTGCCGGCAGACTTGGCCATTTGAACAGCCTTCTCAGACCCATGCTCACGTATATACGCACCTTGAGCAGTCATGTTCCAATTCTTATTGGACCATGGATTACCGCTCATGCCTGGACCACCCTTCGAGCCAGGAGCACCGCCGCCGCTGGTAGTGGGCCACCAATGAGGACGCTTCTCCTGCATATCAGTGAGCCACTGATCAGTAGTGAGTCCAGGGGTGACACCTACATTATCGCGGGTGAGGACAATGCCGTCTTCCGAAACTCCGAACACTCGCTCGGCGAGCATCACAGCATCTTCTTCGGCGCTTGAGAGCACCTTTAACTTCTTTGCAGCTGTGCGGACATCGTCACTGATAGTCCGACGAGTATTCTCTTGCTGGAACCCGAGGATGATGGCATCCTTCTCGGTAGCACCGGTGCGAAGACCTTCCAACTCTCGCTCTAGCGGAGCCAACTTACCATTCATGCGAGCACTGAGCAGCTTTTGGAGCTTCTCGTCGTCCATAGTACCTGCACTAGCTTCCAGTTCTGGAATACGATCCAAGGTGGTTTGTAGTTCTTCGGCGCTGAGGTTCAACTTCAAGAAGCTGGACAGCTTGGACTTGGATCCTGCGTGATCGTTCTTCTCACTGTCGAGCGCTCGTCGCATGCGACTCACATCTGCGTCAGTGGCTAGTCCGTCAATACGGACCATGTGGAATTGACCACCACGTTCTTCGAACAGTGATGATTCACGAAACTCCTCAGGAATAGCTTCCCGAGATTCATACAACGCTTGTAATGGCATTGAGTTCTCCTTTTGCAGCCCATGCTGCGGTTTACGAAACGTCCGTTACGAACGGTTCTTCTTCCTCGGACTCTTCGGCACCATTGCCGAGAGGCTTTTCTGTGGCGATTAACGCCAACTCTTCTTCAAGAGTCTTATCGGTCAAATCCTTGCGGCGCATCCAATCGTGTATGGATTTTTGCGACAGCGGGATTCCCATGGTCTTCGCCTGAATGATAGCGACCAACGTCTGACCGTCAGTGCCTGCATCGGAAAAGTCCATGTTGGGAGTGACAATGACCTCTTCAGGATTGGCTCCCATCCATTCAGCCATGATACGAAGCACCGACTGTAAGGCAAGTGCACCTGTGAGTGAAATGGTGTTCAACGTTGCTGTGACGGCGCTTATGCGGGTCTTCATGGCTTCGCCCGACTCACGGTCAGTGCCTCGGTTGTCGGCCAATCTACCGGCAAACATTCCCGCCTTCAGTCGGTCGTTCTCTAGCGCTCGACGTTGCTCTGGAATGCCCAGGGAACTGACACCGATGTATTTGGCGTCTCCTCCAACCGGCAAGTCAAGCGTTGCACCCGCACCAGTCCGGACGGCTTCGTCTTCAGCGGAACCCACAATTACCAGGGTGTCCTGGCCCTGCATAAACAGACTCTGTCGGTAATCGGCTTCAAGTCGGTACACAGCGAAGGACAGGCGCGAAAGGCCCAGGAGGATGGGCTCTGATGGGTCTGGTTGCAGGTCCGCATGGTTCACGAACACGAACGGTATCTGTTTGGGGAACCGACCCTTGATATTGGGAGTGGTCAGCGCCTCCTCGTTGAAGCTGCTGTCCTCATCGAACACGCCCACACGATACACGCCTTCAGTTTCGTTTTCTTCGGGTTGACCGAGAATGAGCACTCGGAACTGATCCTCTTCCTCCCACTCGAATTCGTTGGTTCGGCGAGGTTCGCTCTCGTCCAACACAACCAAGTTGAGCGTCTGTCTCAGTGGAACACCACGGCGGCCATCGTCCCAGTTGATAATGGTGCGTGCCACATAGGTTGCGATGTACGGCAGTTCCCCACCGTCTTCCACGTCCACCAGCATGCCATAGCGACTCTCCTTCAGCTGTGCCTTGTTGATGTCCCGAAGCAGCTGGGTCATCGATTCCCCAGTAGCTGTCACAGCGTCCCGCAGTGGTTCCATTCCCTCAGGGAGGAGTATGGTTGGGGGTTTACTGTGCATAACACCCAGCATGGCCTCAATTCCATCCTTAACGAAGTCTGGGAACACGGCACGGAGTTTGTATGCAAGGTAATCCTTGTGGCCCTTGGAAGTACTGTCCGTTCCAGCGCCATCAGCCACTTGTCCGGAAGTGGCTGGCAAGTAGCGGGTTCCTAGCTCCTTGATGATGCGCTCTCCACGATACGCATTATCCATGTCCTCCCAGTCTCTGAGAAACTCTCGATATAGTGGGTGTTGGGTATCAATCGACATCTTCAAACTCCTATTAGGTCATTCCAACCGTTTGTCGTGTTCTTGCTATTTTGCCGACATTGCGGATCCGATACCGTGCTTCATCAGCAATATGGTCTTCGGTGTCGGTATCCACATCATCTAAATCTCGTTCGTCCCTTGGCAGAATTGGGACAGTGCGTATAAATTGACGACAGTTCTCGGTCACGAATAACCCAGGGAATTCCCTCGGCAACCCGTCCTTACGCTTGGAGTGCTGCATCATATTGCGCATCATCTCCCAGCCGGTCTTACGAGAACCTGCCTTTTTGTCGGCTGAGACCCATCTCACGCCTTTATAGATTCTACCGTCTATGCGGATCCGCTGTGCCATATCGGTGCCGATAGACATGCCATTCTCAACATTATAGATGGAACTATCGGCCGGTCCAGGCTTCACACGATGTTCGTCCCACCACTTGATTTCGCGCTCCACAACACCCTTAGCAACCTCAGTGGCCATCATCTTGATACCACCTGGGCTTGAGATATTCCCATCCCACCCATACCACTCATGAACGCGGAAGAGATCACCCCTAACCGTCGAGACGCAGTCCCCATTGGGGAACACGAGGTCAGACCCATCACTTTGGGCCCACCAGCCCACGCTGAAGGGCGCACTACTGCCCCAGTCAAACGATCGGTCGATTCTCCAGCTGTGAGGTACGTCAAACTGCGGAACAACGTGGATCTCTGAGTCCCAGATGTCGTCGAACATGCCACCGGCTGTGATGTCCCAGGATCCCTCGACCCAAGCCGCCAGTTCGCTGGGATTCCGCGCAGCTTCCTTGATACGTTGAATGTAGTCCGGATCTGCGTGTAGCAGGATCTTATTCTCACGCAAATCACCGTGAATTGCCACTCTTGCTGGCTTATCTGGCTCACGGATGATCGGTCCGACAATATTTCCCTTCATTATGGGCAGTTGCCACCGGTGCTTCACCCACGTATGGCCTTTGCCGTAGGAATTCGTCGTGGACCTGTACTTCCTGGGCATTCCAGGCATGGTTGAGCGGCTGCAGGCCATCATAACCGTGTAGCAGCTTGGATCGAACCACGTTGTGAGCTCCTCGAAGCCGATCCAAGGGTATGCATGACCGTGATAGTTCCAGTAATCGTCCGATTTTTGGATAAAGGCGAACTTGAGACTCTCACCGGCTTTGAAGTGCCACGTTGACTTGGATTCATTGAACTTCGCATCTGGCCAGATCCGTGGTATCCACTTTTTGGACTTGTTGATCACGTCTGTAAGCTGTGGAAACGATTGACGAAAGAGAATACCTCGCCATTCGATGCCGAACCCTTGATCCACGTGCTGACAAAAGTCCATTATGAGTGCATCAGTTTTTCCTGGTCCGCGAGTACCTTCGTAAAGGCACTCGTACACCGGACACGCCAGAAAGGCCTCCTGAGATCCAACCTGTGGAGCCCATTCGATAGTGGTGTTGGTGTCCTTGCCACCCTCCTGCAGGAAAGCAGTGAGTGCTCCTTCGTGGTCACGCCATGCGATTGATGCGTTCATAGAAAAACCTCTGACTAAGTGTTCAGCCGCCGTTGGCGGGAGACCGTCACCCAGCCAGAGGTCCGAGGAGTGTTATTTTTCTATAATCTTAGAGACGATCTCACCAGTGTTCGGGTCCTTGGCCGAAATTTTGACCGCAGATTTGCCCAGGGAGACAGCAGCTGCAACAGGGTCGATGCGCTCAAGCACACCGAACACACCTTCGCGTATCTCTACGAGCCACTGTGTCCCAGCTTTCATCATGGCAACCTTTCCTGCGTAATTCTCACGGAGAAAGAGTGCGGCTGCTTCGCCAGTGGCTGCTTTTTCGATTGCGTTAGCTTCACCCAGCGCACGGATGACGGCAGGATCAGTGTTAGTCTGTACGTTCGTCCCGCCAATTTTGGCCTTGAATCCACTCCATACAGGTAGACGCCAATCGGCTTGCCATTCAACTGCACCAAGTGTGACTTCACCTTCAGCCAGTCCGCCGACAAAATCTGTAGTTAGATTCCATGCGCCTCGAAATGTAGACCTCGATGGTACAGGCACCTCAGCGCCAGGGACATGATAGACAGTATTGTCAGGGTTCCTTGTCAGGTCAGTGACCTCGGCATACACCCCAACTCCGTCCTTGGGGACCCAGTCGAAGCCAGTAGGCGCTACTGTAGCGCCTGCTTTGATCGCCGCTTTGGCCACACCTTCACTGGGCTTATTGCTCTGGGCATCTGTCTGCGACAGAAACTTCAGTGGGGACGTGCTGGCACATCCCGTGAGCACTGCAAGCAGTGCTACAATTAACAGATTTCTCATTCCTCGTCCTCGGGTTTCTTTTTGTCGCCATACTGTTCGGCCCACTCATCTGGCGTCATGGTCTGGGCAGGAACGATCAACACACCACTGTTGCCGGTGACGTCAACCGTCGATTTATCACGATACTCAGGCATGTGGCGTTTAGCATGTGCCAACAGCAAAGAGTCGGAGTACACCGTCTCCGTGCCACATTCTTCACCCTTGTAGTAGATAGTTTTTTCAATACCCTCAATAGCACGACTGTGGATGGCTTGGGAGATCAGTTCTCGGTAGTCTTGCATGGCCTCATCGACCTTTTCCTGGAACTCCTGGCTCGATTTACGCAGATTAGAGACGGAGCCAATTGAGACACCAGCGCCCTGAGCGGAATGCTGCATGAGGCCTGTATTGCGCAGGTTCTCCAGGAAGTCTATCTGTGCAGCCTCATCAAATCTGCAACACGCCTTCGGGCGCTTGCTGTCGGGGTGTGAGTTTTCTTCAAAGTCCATAGAAACCATGGTCATCTCCTTTAGGTTCGGAGATGATAGGAAGAAAGAACCCCCAGTATCAATCCCAATGTAAGGAGGATCCTGGGGGCTCAAATTAATTAGGTGACTATGCTGCCTCCATCGTCCATGACACGGACACCGTCGAGGACGGACAGAACATCGTTGAGGTGATGCCAGTTGCCATAGCTGTCCTCGTACCAGACGTGAACGAGATAGCGACCGTACTTCCCCTTGCGAGCGTCATACTTCTTGTTCTGGAAGGTCTTCACGATAATGTGCTTGCGGAGGATGAGGCGTCTTACGAGGTCGCGTATCTCCTTGCCCTGAATAACGTGGGCCTCGCTGCGTCCTTTGGCTCTTCGGACCTCGGGTGTGTCCAGCCCGTATAAACGCACTCTGAGCTTGTTTGTGAGCCCGAAGCCCATGTCGACCTCCAGGGTGAAACTGTCGCCGTCATAGACAGAGGTGACGTATGCTCGATAGTGGTAGAGATTATTGGTCATCGCGAAACTCCGCATTGTTGTACTCAATTAGTAGTTCTTCGCCTCTCGCTATATTTCGTG
>Ga0164311_10002002_pt1 | contig 10348 bp, 10 predicted proteins | sample GuaBasSedimGuay2_FD_121796 | JGI IMG/M metagenome (GOLD analysis project Ga0164311, IMG submission 121796) | Subseafloor sediment microbial communities from Guaymas Basin, Gulf of California, Mexico - Guay2, Core 4569-9, 9-12 cm | ecosystem: Environmental > Aquatic > Marine > Hydrothermal vents... | reverse complement strand
TTTTTACACTGCAGACAGCGTGAGGCCTCCAGCATGGCGGTCTCAGGGCTATAGCCAAAAGGCACTTCATCAAAATTCCTGGCCCTGACCAAAGCTTCCTGTTCAGGCATCGGCTGCCGGGGAATTTTTTGTTTTTTTTCAGCACTCATGAAACACCTCCATCATCACAACTACAACTGCAATCACAAGCGTTTTGTCGTTTTTGCTGAAAAAGTTCCATCGAAACCTTTTCCTGTTCCAGGTAAATACGCTGACGGGTCATCAATTCATCAAAATCAACCTGATGCCCGTCAAACTCTGGACCATCCACACAAACAAAACGGGTTTTCCCACCAACCGTCACCCGACAAGCACCACACATACCGGTGGCATCAACCATGATCGAATTCAAGCTGACCAAGGTCTTCACCCCGAAAGGTTCCGAGGTCTTGGCTACAAATTTCATCATGATCGGTGGACCTATACCAATTACCAGATTAATATCCCCCAGGTCCCGATCTTTTTCCAGCAGTTCCTGTTCCACTGCCGTCACCAGGCCATGGCGTCCGTAGGAACCGTCATCTGTGGTTACCAGTACTTCATCACTGACCGCCCGCATTTTGTCTTCCCAGAACAGCAATTCCTTAGTCCGGGCCCCCATGATGGTAATAACCTTGTTTCCGTGATTTTTCAGTTCCCGGACTATGTTATGTACCGGCGCGATGCCAATCCCCCCGGCAATGCATAAAACCGTTCCGTAGTTATCCATATGGGTGGGTTTACCCAAGGGGCCAATAAAATTCAGGATTTCATCTCCCACACCCAGCGCCCCCAAAGCGGCAGTGCTCTTTCCAACCTCCTGAAACACCAGGGTAACCAATCCTTTATCCACATCAATATCAGCAATAGTCAGAGGGATACGTTCACCCTGTTCATCAACCCGCAAAACCACAAACTGCCCACCCTTAGCTTTTCTGGCAATCTGCGGAGCCTCCACCTGCATCATCAAAACGGCGGGGTCGTGGGAAAATTCCGCTTTCGCAACAATCCTGTTCACGATTAACTCCTTTCGCTATCAGCCATCATCAACTTTGATAAATATTACACAAAGCACTCCATTAATACATAGGGCATAAGGTGTCAAGGGATTTTTCATAGACTGGAATTCCGCTATAAGGAAACTTTTGCAGGAGATCAAATTGAAGTTACTTCAGTTGACAAAATATAAGATCTCAACTTTCCAACTTGCATCGCCAGGAAGATTACAGGATGTCCGGGCTTGGATCATAGTGGTTTTGGCAGCTGAGGGAGCATGACTGACCGCGCCTGACAAGCCTGGAACAATCATGATCCGATTCCTTTATTTTTCAGTTGACGGTTAAAAAATCGACTTAATTCCTGATCATCTTCCCAATTCAACAAAAAACGCCTTACATCCCGGGCGCCAGCCTTTTTAAATCTGTCGGCCAGACGATATTCCCGCATGGAATCCAGATCTATCAACACCGGCCCCTGGTCGGCAAAGACAATATTGCTGGCCTTCAGATCTCCATGACTGATATGGAGCTGCTGCAACTTTACCAATAAATCCACCAGCTGTTCTGCCGCCATTTCCTTTTCCGCATCGGCATAATGATAATTTTTTAAAAAATCCAAACACGGTACACCCTCGACATATTCAGAAATAAAATAAGATGTTCGGGAAACAGAACCCCGGCAACATTCCACCATGGCCACCGGTTGGGCGGTCTTGATTCCATAAAAACCCAGCAAATGAGCATTTTCCCAGGACCTGGAAGCCCTGGTTCTGACAACAGACCGTTTCAGCCCATGGCTAAAATCTTTAATATTATATCGTTTAACCACCAAATCAGCAGGCCCAATTTTCAGCCTCATTACCGTACTGGAATTTCCATCTTTCAACAACTCAACCTTTTCCCCATTAAGGTAGCAATCGGGATCGGCAAGGAAATCAGCCATAGGTTCACTAAAGTAATTCCGCCCACAAAGTATGCGCCGCTTATCAACCTGCCGGGCGACAACCGCCGAACATTCACGAAATATTTTCTGCAATTTCTTCTTCTTGCGCTTTCGCCTCTGGACTGCAATCTGAGTTTTCAACTGCTGCAAAAGATTTTTGTCATCGGCAAAATTCCTTGATTGACAGTACAGAGACAAACAATCTTCGGCAAGTTCATCATATTCTGGAAAAAATTGGGCAAAGAGCAAACCAAGATTCTTCAAGGACTTTTGGCAGCCCACACTTTTCCGATAAATAATAATATCGGAGCCATCCAAAGTATATATTTCCTCCTTTTTAACCAGGAAATTCCCCAGATGCAGATCGCGCTGGATCAAACCCGCCTGATGGTGATCTGCCAAAATCCGCATAAGCAGGGAGAGAAGCTTGACCCTTTCCTGTTTATTGCCGGCAGCCATCCACTTTTCAAGCGCAGTTGCCGCATGGGTTACAAATGGCAGGATAATCGCCAGACCAGCTCCGCGGTCCAGAGGGCCGGAATAAAGGATTTCCGGTGTCAATATACCCCTCTGGCCCATGACTTTAATGCCTCTCTCTTCCCTCTGCCAGTGCCGCACCATCCCTTTATGGGGAGCAAAAACCTTGGCCACAATTTTCCGATCTCCCCATTGACCAAGATATACCTGCCGTTTTCCGGGAAGATCCCGCAACAGTTTCAGACAGTGTATTTCCGGTTCAAAATAAGATCCCGGCGGTAAAAAAAGGGGAAAAGGAATAAAGGAAGTGTAATTCAACTTGGCATTGCCCCCATTCAGGGGTACGCCATGGCGACTGGAAACAGCCGCCATGGCTTAAATAATTGCAGGAAAGCAGGAAGTAATAATTATGCTGTACTTTTGAAATAGTTGTCAACTGGTATTTTGCCCGAAAACAATTGCTTCCGGAGAAATGCTTTCAGCCACCGCGGCCATCAATCAAGCTGACGGCGCAAAAAAGTCGGAAAGTCATAGTCTTCCAGTTCAAACTCAGCTTCGCTATCGGAAGCACCAACAACTTTTTTAACCGTTCGGATAATTTCCTGATGATCATTATCAGGTCTCCTGGATCGGCTTTGAAAAGCAGGACGGTCAAGATCTCGGCGCCTGGGAATAGGCGCGAATTTTGTTCCGGCCAGGCCAGGTCCTTTAGCCAGCTGTTTAATGGGCTCAAAACCGGTAGCGATAACCGTTACCCGTATATCATCACCCATGGATTCATCCAGAACCGCGCCAAAAATGATGTTGGCATCCTCATGGGCTTCTTCTTGAATTAATGAAGAAGCCTCATTAACTTCAAAAAGGGTCAGGCTGCTGCCGGCAGAAATGTTAATCAAAATACCTTTAGCTCCCTGGATACTGATATCTTCCAACAATGGTGAAGCTATAGCCCGGTGTGCCGCCTCGATGGCCCGATTTTCACCACTGGCTATTCCCGTCCCCATCAGAGCCAGGCCGGTATTGGTCATGACAGTTTTAACATCCTGAAAATCCAGGTTTATCAACCCATGGACATTGATCAGGTCAGAAATGCTGCGGACCGCCTGTACCAGTACTTCATCGGCACTCTGGAAAGCCTCCACCATTGAGGTGTTTTTCCCAACAATATTCAGCAGCCGCTGATTAGGAATGGTAATCAACGCATCCACATTTTCCCGCAATTCCTCCAAGCCTTCTTCGGCATGGCGCATCCGTTTACGACCTTCGAAGATGAAGGGCTTCGTTACTACTGCAACGGCGAGAGCACCAAATTCCTTGGCCAACTTAGCCACCACCGGCGCTCCTCCGGTGCCCGTACCACCGCCCATACCGGCAGTAATAAAAACCATGTCAGATCCATCCAGCAATTCGGAAATTTTTTCCGTATCCTCGATGGTAGCATTGCGACCGATATCCGGGTTGGCGCCAGCACCCAGTCCCCGGGTTAACCGTGAACCAAGCTGCAGTTTGATCGGTGATGGCGATGCCTCCAGGGCCTGGGCATCAGTATTGGCAACGACAAAATCAACTCCCTGAACCTGGGAATTAATCATGCTGTTCACTGCATTACTCCCGCCCCCACCAATACCGATAACCTTGATATTGGCCTGCAATCTCGACCGTTCATCAAATTCAAACATAACTTTCCCTCCCTGCTTCAGGCTTAAAAAAATTCTGCAAACCAACTTTTCATTCGTGAAAATAATTTATAAAATAGTTTATTATCATTGCTGTTCAGCTGTCTGGCGGAACCAAACTGCTGCCCCCCGGTTATCAATAATCCAACCCCGGTGGCATAGATGGGACTTTTAACAATATCCAATAATCCTCCCACATGCTGAGGAATCCCGGAGCGGGCCTGCATTTCAAAAACGGATTCTGCCAATTCTTCAACCCCGGGCATCAATGATGAACCACCCGTCAATACTACCCCGGATACCACCTGATCATGGAAGCCGGATTTATAAAGTTCTCTTTTTACCAATTCCAGAATTTCTTCCATTCTGGGCTCAATAATCTCGCCTAGAATCTGTCTTGACAAAACGCGCGGTGGCCGTCCGCCAACACTGGGAACTTCGATGGTATCATTCTGGCCAATAAGAGAAATCATGGCACAACCATACTGTTTTTTAATCTTTTCCGCGGCAGTTACCGGCGTCCGCAGGCCAATGGCAATATCACTGGTCAATTGGTTTCCCCCCAGAGGCAGTGATGCCGTATAACAGATGCTGCCGTTGGCAAACACAGCAATATCGGTAGTGCCACCACCAATATCGATCACCATAACTCCCAGCTCCTGCTCCTCAGGAGTCAGGACCGCAGCGCTGGAAGCTATCTGCTGCAAAGCGATATCATAAACTTCCAAGCCGGCACGGTTACATGAGCGAACAATATTTTGTGCTGATGCAACCGCTGCTGTAACAATGTGAACTTTCACCTCCAGCCTGACGAAGGACATTCCTACCGGATCCTTAATGCCATCTTGGTCATCGATAATAAACTCCTGCGCCATGGTATGAATCACTTCGCGATCCATGGGAATGGCTACCGCTTTGGCCGCTTCCAGAACTTTTTCAACATCTTTGGACGAAACCTCCCGATCTTTGACCCCGATAATGCCATGGCTGTTGAAACCTTTAATGTGTGCCCCGGCAATACCGGTTACCACCGCTTTAATGTCCGTTCCTGACATTAATTCGGCTTCATGAACCGCCTTTTTTATCGAATCAACCGTACTGTCGATATTGACTACCACTCCTTTACGCAAACCTTCCGAAGGGTTGGTCCCAATCCCGATAATTTCAATTCCTTCCGCGGTTATCTTGCCGACAATGGCGCAGATCTTCGTGGTCCCGACATCCAAACCAACGATAATCTGATCATTTTTAGCCATATTCCTCTCCCTTGCACATTATGCCGACTAGTGGCTGGCATCCTCATACCTTACCACTACCGAATATCCGGCACTGCAATCGAAACTGCTCACCCGTTCTGCTTCCTTACCCAGATAGTTAAGCACTTTCTGCCAATGGTTCAATTTCAGCCGAAACTCTTCCAGACCCAAACGAAGCTGCCAGATATGCCGGCGGGTAAAGACCGTCAGACCAAAAGCATTATCCAAATGAATCTCCGCTATTCCTTCCTGTCCATATGCATCATTTTCCTGCCAGCAGGCCAACAACTTTAAACCAAGATCCAGTAAAGCCCTCCCCTGTTCAGGATTTTTCTGCAGTTGAGCCACCGACAATCCGGTAAAAACCGGCAGGTCAACCTCCTCTCCAGGATCAATCCGCTTGAAAATCTGCCCGTCAGCATCAACGTAATAAAGTTTTTCCAGGTTAACGATAGCCACAGGAACCCTTTCAGTCACAGAAACCAGCAAGCGATCAGGCCATTGCCGACTGAGCTGGGCTGTCTTTACATATGGCAGGCTTTCCACTGCAACCTGCTTGTCAACCAGATCCACGTCAAACAGCAACATCCCCGGTTCCAAGTCCAACTGCTGTACGATTCCTTCCTTGGCAGTGTGATAATTTCCTTGCACAACAACCTCCTTTATGGTTCCTATTCCCTGTTGGATTAACTGCTGCCGGATAAAGATGCTCATTAACGGCATGCGAGTCCAGATCAAAACACCAGCTATCACAATCAGCAGTGCAACACCTGTTCGGGCCAGCAAAGCCCCATATGCTCTTTTCTTTTTCTTCTTTCGCCCTTTTTTCAGTTCCCGGTTTATATTACTCAGTTTATTTTTCGGAGTGACAGCCACCATACACCAGCATTATTTATTGAATTTCTAAAGATGCCCCACAAAGTATCTTTACAATCAGGGAATCAAAATCAATACCGGCAGTCTGGGCTGCCTTGGGCAACAGACTGGTTCCGGTCATCCCCGGGATAGTATTAAGTTCAATAACAAACGGCTTGTCATCCGGATCAAGGCGAAAATCAACCCGAATGGCGCCAGACCGGCAACCGGTTACCCTGCAGCTTTGCACCGCCAGCTGTTGAATCACTTGCGTCACCTGGTTCGACAGAGGAGCCGGAACCAAGTAATTGGTAGCTCCGGACGTATATTTGGCCTGAAAATCATAAAACCCTGAAGCCGGCTGAATCTCAATCAGGGGCAACGGTTCACCTTCAAGCACCGCCGCGGTTATTTCCCGTCCGGGGATATATTGTTCCAACAAAATTTCTGCATCATAACCAAATGCTTTTTCCTGGGCAGACTGCAGTTCAGCCTCGGAACTGACAATTGAAATACCCAGGCTCGATCCTTCACTGGCCGGCTTGACCACCAGGGGATATCCCAGTTTCTGTTCAGCGGCAGAAATGACTGTTTTATCGACAGCCACCAAATATGATGGAGTTGGTATCGCGGCACTCTCCAAAAAACGTTTGGTTGCCAGTTTATTCATCGCCACGCTGCTGGCCAGCACTCCAGGACCGGTATAAGGAATCTGCAACAGCTCCAGGAGTCCCTGCATAGTGCCATCTTCCCCATAACGTCCGTGCAGAGCCAGGAAAGCCACCTCGATATTTTCAGCCTGCAACTGCCGACAGATGTCTCGCCCCACATCAATCCCGACTACCTGATAATTCTGCCGTTTCAGGGAATCCAGGATGGCGGCACCTGTCTTGAGGGAAACCTCCCGTTCTGCGGACAGCCCCCCCATCAGCACCCCGATTTTCTTGTTTTTCAGCGCTTCCCTGGTTAAGCTCATAACAACTCCTCTTCTCCAACCACCCAAGCAGAAAGGTACTCATCTCCGAGACGAATAATCTCCTCCTCCAATACCAGAGAAAAAGACTCCCGGACCTGTTCCTTCACCCTGGCAATCAGGGCGAAAACATCAGCCGCGGTTGCTCCCGGTTCAGTCGTAATAAAATTTGCATGTTTTCTGGATACTTGAGCTCTGCCGCAGCGCCAGCCGCTACACCCGGCAGCTTCAATTAAACGACCGGCATAATCACCCGGAGGATTTTTAAAGACAGATCCGGCTGACGGCACACCATATGGTTGCTTTTGCCGGCGAATCTGCCGATATTCTGTCATCTGTTTTTCAATCTTCTCCGGACTCACCGGTTTGAGCTGCAATTCAAGGCCAACCACCAGCTGCCCGAGAGGAATTCCTCCACGGCGATAGCCACTATTCAACTGCTCCCGGGCCCATGATTGCAAGTTTCCCTGACCATCACAGGTTATAACCTTCAGCAGCACATCACTGAATTCACGGCCAAAAGCCCCGGCATTCATAACTACCGCCCCGCCGGCAGAACCGGGAATCCCGGTCAAAAATTCCAGCCCGCCATAACCCCGCTCCTGGCAAAATTGCAGCAGGGATGAAAGCCGTACTCCGCTATCAACATCGACCTTTACCCTGTTGTTGCTGATAGTCGGCTCGTCTATATCATGTATATGTTCCACCAGACTGATTACCGCTGCTCTCGTAACGCCTGAATCGGCCACCACTACATTGGCACCGGCACCAAGGGGCAGCACCGGCACCGCCAAATCCCACAGCCGGTGAAGCAAACGCTGTAAAACACCAACATCCATCGGCACCAGGTAAAGACGGGCGGTTCCCCCAACCCGAATCGTAGTCCGGTCAGCCAGGGAAACATTTTTCCGCACCTGGCCATTGAACTCCCGATCCAGAATTCTGATAATCTCTTCACTGATCGGTATCTGCCGGTTTGTTAACATCAGGGAATTATTTTCAACATACTGGTAACTTTTTTAACCCCGGTCACGGTCCGGACCGCATCGATAATCCGAGCTTCCTCATTTTCATTATGAGCCCTACCGGACAAAATCACTTCTCCCTGCATCACATCAACATCAATCCCCAGTGAACGGACTCCCGGCATACTCATCAGTTTAACGTTAACAGCTGTGTTAATGCTGGTATCATCCAACACTTCGCCGGCCGTCCGGCCCCCAGGCGTGGCACAGGACACCAGCTGCATCACCAGCAACAGGGAAACCAAAATCAAACCTCCACTTGCCATCACTGAAATTTTCCTCTTCATTTTTTCCTCCTTAACATGCCCAAAAAGAAAGTTTCTTTCATTGCGAAAATACAACCAAAAAAACTTTTTAAGAGGCCAACAGGCTATAGGCCACTTTATTAATATCTCCGGCGCCCAAGGTTACCAACACCTGATTCCCCTGGAGATTGTCCCGCAGGTAACTGACCATGGTTCCCTGATCAGCATAATAATGTACATTTTTATGCCCGTGATGTTTGATCTCTGCCGCCAGGTTCTCGGCGGTAATTCCGGCAATGGGAGCTTCCCCTGCCGGATAAATCGCGGTCATCAGCAATTCATCCGCTTCATTAAAAGCAACCAGAAAATCGGTAAAAAGATATTTGGTTCGGCTGAATCGGTGCGGTTGAAACGCCACCACCAACTTACGGTCCGGGAAAGCCTGTCGCAATGCCTCCAAAGTGACAATGATTTCGGTAGGATGATGACCATAATCATCAATAATCGTCACCCCCTGGAATTCTCCCAGGATCTGTAGCCGCCGTTGCACCCCACTGAACCGCTTTAAATTACGTTGAATCAGCTCAAAATCCAGGCCAATTTCAAAGCCGGCGGCAATAGCTGCCAGGGCATTCTGGACATAATGACGGCCAGGCAGACCGATGCTGACCTCCCCCAATACCCGCTCTCCTGCAACCACGGTGAAAGAACTGATCATCCCTTTTATCTGCACTTTTGTCGCCTGGAGGTCAGCCTGGGGGTTAAAACCATAAGTACAGAGACGACGACTGATTCGGGGTATAATTTCCTGCACCCTGGGATCATCAAGACAGACAATTACCAGCCCATAAAACGGCACCTTGTTGGCGAAAGTAACAAAGGTATCTTCAATTTCCGCTACTCCCCCTTGATAATGGTCCAGATGCTCCCGGTCAATATTAGTAATCATGGCAATAATAGGAGAGAGATAAAGAAAAGAACCATCGCTTTCATCTGCTTCCGCAACCATGATTTCACCCTGTCCCAGCCTGGCACTGCTTTTCAGACTGTTCAGGCGACCACCAATAACAATGGTGGGATCAAGATCCGTATCAGCCAACATGGTAGCAATCATCGAGGTGGTTGTGGTTTTGCCATGGGTGCCGGCCACCGCTACTCCATATTTCAGCCGCATTAATTCCGCCAGCATCTCTGCCCGGGGGATGACCGGAATAGAACGCTCCAGGGCCTCAACCACTTCGGGGTTTTCACCCTTAACGGCAGTAGAACGTACGACAACTTCGACATCTCCCACATGCTGCCGCGAATGACCGGTATGAATTTTCGCCCCCAGTTCCTCCAACCTTTCAGTTACCGGCGTTTGCTGCAAATCAGAGCCTGAAACCTGATAACCAAGATTCAGTAATACCTCGGCAATACCACTCATGCCGCTGCCGCCAATACCGATAAAATGAATACGTTTTACCTTATGACGCATTTTCATCTTTTGACTCCTCGGCCGGGGAAAAACCCATAATCTGCAGACAGGCATCAACAATCTGAACAGCTGCCCGGGAACGGCCCAGGCCGGCGGCTGCCATCGCCATCTGCCGGCGACGATCGGGATCTTTATACAAGACAGTCAACATGGTCGCCAGTTCCTCTCCATTCAATGCCTGATCCATCACCATCAGGGCTGCCCCTTTTTCGACAAAAACCTGGGCATTGAACTGCTGATGATCATGGGCAGCATGGGGATAGGGAACCAAAACTGCCGGTCGCCCCACCAGGGCCAGTTCGGCCAATGTCAAAGCTCCGGCCCGACAGATAACCAGGTCAGCTTGGGCATACTTTCTTTCCATATCCGCAAAAAAATCCGCCACTTCTGCCTGGATTCCACTGG
>Ga0164311_10002000_pt1 | contig 10353 bp, 9 predicted proteins | sample GuaBasSedimGuay2_FD_121796 | JGI IMG/M metagenome (GOLD analysis project Ga0164311, IMG submission 121796) | Subseafloor sediment microbial communities from Guaymas Basin, Gulf of California, Mexico - Guay2, Core 4569-9, 9-12 cm | ecosystem: Environmental > Aquatic > Marine > Hydrothermal vents... | reverse complement strand
TTGGCTTTTATCCTTTATCTGACTTGTCGTTACGAATAGGTAGGCGTCGCTTCCAGCTCCAGAACCATAACTAACCAAGAGTATTCTTTGATGAGGCTTCGCCTTATCAAGCACAGCGGCCAAACCTATTGGAGAAGCCCCTGAATATGTGTTGCCGAATTTTGCAACTTTTAGGCTTGGCAGGAACTGTTCTTCTTTGAAGCCTAGGCTCTTCGCGACTTTGGTTGGAAAGTTTATGTTTGGCTGATGAGAAACAAAGTAGTCTATGTCCTGTGGTTGCAGCCTAAACTCGTCCATGAGTTTCTTGGCAGCCTTTCTAATGTGCTTAAAGTAGGCTGGGTCTCCAGTGAATCTTCCGCCGTGACGTGGATATGGCTCTCTGTCTCTTCGCCAGAAGTCGGGTGTGTCGGAAGTTACTGAGTACCATCCCTCAATTTCAGCTATTACGTCCTTCATTCCGAAGATGAACGCGCATGCGCCGTATCCAACGAAGAAGTCTAGTTCTCCGCCTGGCTCTCCTCTTGGAGCGGCTTGCGAGTTGTCGGCGCCAATAACCATTGCGTATTCAACGTTTGATTTTGGATAATAAACAAGTGAGACGGCATCCTTAAACATGCTTGTCGCTGCTTTGCATGCAAACTCTGTGTCTACTGCATCTACGCCTTGCACGCCCTCCGCAGCGTCTTCCCCAAGCTTTAATACTTGCGCAACCTTCGAGGCTATCGGTTTAACGGCGTAAGGGTTGGATTCTGAACCTACGTAAATTTTACCGATAAGCTTGTGGTCTACGCTGGAATGGATAAGCGCTAATTTTCCGGCTTCAACAGCCGCCGTGATGGCGTCTTCATCTATGAAAGGAACAGCCCTCTCCATGAACGCCTCTTTTATTCTGAATTTTGAAACATACACACCGTAGCCTACTATTCCAGGCGTATCATAATCCTTGTTTGGTTTAGCTATTTTATACTCCTGATATGGATAGTACTCATCCGCAAATGTGAAGGTTAAGCTTATCGTCGGGATTATTTCACTTCTTTTAACAGCATACCTTCTTCTAAACCGTGGAACTACTTCTCTTCCCTCTAGACTTGAAAAGTCTATTTCATCGTTTTCTCCGATTATCCTATCTGTCAGTCGGCCGGGAAGCCTTATTTTTCCGTTATGGAATGAAACTATGCCGTAAATGAATCTTCCTATCTTCTTGAACTTATTTGTCGGTTCAGTTATGAGTGTGCAGACCTCCAATGTGCCCTTTTCATAGAATAGGTCTATTTCCTCCATTTTTCCAAAACTTTTCTCTCCGCAACGGCCACAATAGTCTCTTAGGTTAAAGTATTCCTTACCGCAAAGCGGGCATCTACATCCTCGGAGGCGGTCGCCAATGTAGGCTACTCTACGTTCTATTGGTTCGCTACTCATGCAGCGTCCCTCCCAAAAATGTGAACATAAGCCTTAGTGCCAAAACCCTCAAGTTCAAGGGCGCAACCCAGACATGAATCATCAATTTTAACCTGTCTCTCTCCAGCTTCCCCTCTCAACTGTTTGAAGATTTCATATATTTGCGCTCCGCCAGTGGCTCCAAGCGGATTTCCGTCAGCTTTTAAGCCGCCGTTCAAATTTACAAAGATTTCTTGTCCATTCAATTCGTAATAGCCCTTAAAATCTTGGAAGTTTTCGTATAGGTGCTTCCAAGCCGTTCCACGTTCAACAAAACCTAAATCTTCTAGCGATATTAACTCCACAACCGTTGACTGATCGTAAACTTCAAGTAATCTAATGTTCTTTTTCTCTATTTCAGCCATTTTTATTGCATTTTCCATTGCTAGTCTGGTCGCTAAAAATCCGGCTCTATCCTCTCTGAATGGAAATGTTATGTAGTCTGTTGCCGAGCCGGATGCAAGCACGAAAATCGGCTTATCGATATAGCTTTCCGCCACTTCTGAACTTGCAAGAATTATGGCTGCTGCGCCATCCGAGATAGGGGCGAAATCGTAGAGTCCCAACATTTTTTTCACTGCTTTTCGCGCTTTCAAAACTTGCTCAACCGTAATGCTTCTCCTATACTGGGCATATTCATTTTTCAGAGCATTCGCATGGTTCTTGACGGAAATATGAGCTAAAGCCAGCTGGAGCTTCTCAAGGTCTCCTCCATGAATATCGTAGCTCTTTATGTACTCTCTGAGCATAAGCTCATGATTTGCTTCAGGAGTTCCGCCTGCATAGTAGCTCCATGGGTCTTCAAGCATCATTAAGTCGTCGCGAATCTTGTCCCATCTATCAGTCATTTTTTCCACACCGCCTACAAGCACGAGGTTGTACTTGCCAGCTAGTATGGCGTTGCATGCGCTTACGAAGGCTGAGCTGAATGAGCGGGCTATCTCCATCGGTATGTGAAGCTCTAAGAGTTCAGAGAGAAATCCCTCTTCTAGGCCTATTTTGTTTGTTAGTGGCAGAAAATAGTCCGAAATATAGCATGCTTCTAGGTCTTTGCGTTCTATTCCTACGGAGCGCAGAGCATTTAGTCCAGCCTCTTCAATTAGTTTCTCCGGCTCTTTCTCGTAGTGCTCTCCAAACTTTGTTCTTCCAGCTCCTATAATGGCTGGACAGGATTTTTTAGACATATGCTACCCCATTTACAAGCTCTTATTCTCTAAAAAACACCCTTATAATCCTTATGTCTAAGCTAGCTTTCCATAAAACTCCTCATAACAATATTTCATTTATGAGAGAGAGCTTCTGGCTTAAATATTAAAACTAGACAAAATAATAGACTTAATACTTGTTTGGGTCTCTCTATATTGGTACATGTCTCCCCTAACCTCTCAATTATATAAAAACTTGTAGGATTGTTACTTTAAGTGAAAACACGTTTAAACGAAAGCGTTTAAACTGTTAATGGGTGAATAAAATGCCCAAAATTTATCGTTTAACTATAACTGTTAGAGAAATACGTGGAAATTGCCCCGTTTATAGAGTGGGCGACAAAATGGTGATTGAAGAGCCAAAAATCCTAACTAAAGAACGCAACGCGATATGTATGCATGCTTTGGCTTCGATGCTCACAATGCTTGTTCCCCTAAGTCGTGGAGTAAGCTTCAAAGAACTTGGTCTGGCAAAAGAAGAGGGTGAAGTCGGATATTTACAGTGCCTAGACCCCGGAGAACCCTACACAGAGGGTGGAACTGTAATCTTCGAAATAATGCGTGAAAATTATGAGCGGTAATTCCGCAGCTTATCCATGTTTCTTTTCAGAAATTCCCTAAATGTTTTTGTTAAGTCATATTTTTCAACTTCTTCAAGTGGAACCCAGAGGGCTCCTTTCGCGTCGTTTCCCGGCCTTAACTCTCCGCCTTTAATCTTCACAAAGAAATCTAAGATTACAAAATGATATTTCAACTTTCCATTCTCGTCAAATGTCATTGAATCAACAACATCTATAAGCTCATCAACTTCCACGTCTAGGCCGCACTCCTCCTTAACTTCCCGCACAACCGTTTGCTCAACTGTTTCACCAAGCTCAACTAGGCCTCCCGGGACGCTCCATTTTCCTTTTCCAGGTTCAGAGCCGCGTCTAACAATGAGTATTTTTCCGTTTTGGATTATTATTGCTCCTACTCCAATCATTGGATGTTTTGGATATTCCTTTTTCAAGGCTGAATCTCCATTATTGCTATAGTCTATGCTTATGCATAGCTTAAATTTAAGACTTCAACTAAATATGAGGAGAGGGGACTAAGGATTTGAAGCCGTTTAGCTTTGTGCATGTTGCTGACCTTCATCTTGGCTATATGCAGTATAACTTAGACGCCAGATTGAGGGATTTCGCCCGCGCCTTTGACGAAGTAGTCGAGAAAACATTAGAGTTAAAGCCTGACTTCATGATTATTGCAGGCGACATATTTCATCACGCAAGACCATCCAACTCCACGCTTGAAAACGCTATAAAAAACTTTAAAAAATTGAAAGACGCTGGAATTCCGATTTTAGCAGTTGATGGTTCACATGACTCTGCGCCAAACGTTATTACTGGGACTATTCTCAGTCCGCTTCATAGCGCCGGTCTCATATTTTATCTTCCCAGACTTGAAGGTGCATGCTGGGAAAATGAAAACTGCTATGTTTATGGGATACCGAATTTCCGGACTAGACGAAAAACCGAAGAAGCCCTACCACAGTTTTACGAGATAAATAAGCCTTCTCCAAGACCTTCAAAATTTAACATATTTGTCTTTCATATGGCAGTTGACCTTCCGGGGGCGGTTCCCCCCTACATGGAGGCTGAGATAAGTCCAGAACTAATCCCGGAAGGTTTCGACTATTATGCTGGCGGCCATGTGCATACTCCGGTTGATATGCCATTTAAGAATGGGCTGCTGGCCTACAGTGGATGCACAGAAACTGTGAGCCTTCAAGATGTCAAAAATAAGAAAGGATTCTATTATGTTGAGGTAAATGAGAAAGGAACTGCTAAGCTCCAACATATTAAGCTTGAGTCCCCGCGGAAGTTCGTTGTCTTAGATATGGAGTTTACCGCTTCAATGCCGCAGAAAATAACCGATGAAGCTGTAAAAAGAGTTAAAGAGGTTGATGAAGAAGGCGCCGTGATAATTCCGGTAATTAAAGGTGTTCTTCCCTCGGAAGCCAGCCGAACCGATGTGGACTTAACCAGAATAAGAGGGGCAGCAGAAAAAGCACTAATAGTTAGACCAATTCTCCGCTTAATCGAGAGTGAAGTTCCAGAAGAAATCGTCCGCTCAATCTTTGAAGGCGAATTAAAAGATTTAAAGACAAAATCCTTTGAGTACTTTAATCAGATTTTTGTTGAACGTTATTCTCCGGAAAAGGCTGAAAAAATGGCTCGTCTAGCAGTTGAAATTTTGGAGCCGCTGGTCAAGAAGGATGAAGAAAGGGTTAAACGAGCATTGGAGGGCTTTGTAGATGAGAATAGAAACAGTGATTCTTGAGAACATACGTTCACATGTTAAGTCAATGGTCAAATTTAAAAGGGGCTTTAACTGCCTTGTTGGCGGTTTAGGCACTGGAAAATCAAGCATTTTATACGCAATAGACTTCGCGCTCTTCGGCGACCCAATAGGAAGAAGCTATGAATACCTGCTAAGAGAAGGCGCAGACATAGGAAAGATAGCCCTAAAATTCATTCACAACGGAAAGGAATACACCATTATACGCGCCCTAAGAAGAAGAAACAACAGAATAAGCCAAGATATGGAGCAGCTCAAATTCTTTGAAGGAGAGAAACTTATAGCCGAACATAAAAATGAAGCTGTAACCGAGCAGCTTAAGGCAATAACCGGCTTAGACCAAGACTTATTCCGCGAACTTGTATGGGTAAGACAAGAACATCTAAAGGATCTTCTGGACATTAGGCCGAGGGAAAGACAGAAACGCCTAGACGAACTTTTCGGCTTATCCGACTATGAAATTGCATGGAAAAATCTAGGCGAGCTGGGAAGAGACTACAAGAAAGAGAAAGAACTTCTAGAAAAGGACTATGACGTCGTGGCAATAAAGGAAATTCAACAAGAATATAATAAGTCAGTTGAGGAACTCGCCAAAACAGAAGAGGAACTACAAAACTTAAGGAAAATTTTGGTTGAAAAAGAGGCTACTCTGCATCAGATTGAAGAGAAATTGAAAGTGCTTGAGGAAAAACAGGCAAGAACAGATGCTATCAAAAGAGAAATAGCTGAACTTCAAGCAAAAATCGCTAGTACCGAGGATTTATGCAGCAGAATAACCGAACAAATCCAAGAAAGGAAAGTTTATTTGGAAGAAATCCAGCAAGAGTTCTACAAACTGGAAAATGAAGAGAAAAATTGGAGAAATCAGCTTGAAAAAGTTGGAGTAGACCCAAACATTACCTTAGAAGAATTAAAAAACTACATTTTAACACTGGATGACCAAATTTCGCAGCTTCGCGGAGAACAGGACGCGACAAGAAGAGAGATAAGAACTGCACAGCAGAGATGGAATACTCTAACAACACAAAGCATCTGTCCATTATGTCTACAGCCTTTGACAGGCGAGTACAAGCAGAGTTTACTTCAACGAATGAATGAAGAGAATGCTGAAGGTCAAACAAGACTTTCAACACTTCAGAAGGAACTTGAGGAACTGCAAAACCTAAGAAAACTAGCTGATACGATAGCTTCAAACATTCAAACCCTCTCCTATAGACGGGAAAACTTAACTGGCCAAATGGAAAGGGAAAAGGAAAACATCGAAAAACTTAGTTCAGACTTAAAAAGAAACCAACAGCTGATAGAAGATTTAAGGAAGAGGCTTAAGGAGCTTGAATCTGAAAAGGTTGAATTCGACCTCAGTGAGTTGCAGAAGACCAGAGAACTAAGAGACAGCATATACAAGGAATATTCCAATTTGAAAGGGCAATTAAGCCTGTTTGAGTCTAGAAAGATCGATATTGGAAAGCGGATAGACGAGCTTAAACAAAGAATAGATTCCGCTCAAAAAAAGATTGAAAGATTAGATAGATGCAGGAAAATAATTGAGATAATCGACAACATTCGTGACGGATATAGAAACATTCAACCGAAACTGCGGACGGAATTCGTTAAGACCCTTGAAAGATTCGTTCAACATGTCCTTGACACTCTAACAGGTGATGAGGGAGCTTTTCTGCAAATTAAAATAGATGAATCCTATTCTCCGACGGTTATAAGTGAAGGCTACGAACGCGAAGTCGCTAATCTTTCAGGCGGAGAACGAACCCTTCTTGCATTTGCCTATCGGCTTGGAATCGGTCAACTAATAATGCAGTCAAGAACCGGCCTTGGCCTTCACTTATTAATACTTGATGAACCCACTGAAAGCCTCGGCAGCGAAGACGGCTCAATAGACCGATTAGCAGAATCGATTTCGAGACTTAAAACCATTGAACAGATTATCGCTGTTACCCACAGCGAAGCTTTTGCCGAAAAAGCTGAGCACGTCATAAGACTTGAAAAGGAAAACAATGTGAGTCGAGTAATATCCGAAGAAGCACAGCTAATGACCGCTGAATAACCTAAATCTACATATTATTTTGAGAAACAATTAAAAGCAATTTTGCAATAGTCTTAACATTACTCCCCATAGCGAGGAACAAATTTGCAGAAGGAAATTGAGGCTGCACTAAAAAAGACGAATGAATACCTAGAAGAGGCAATAAAGGCAGTAGTAAACAAGAATGAAGTTAAAGTTCGCGAAATGATTTGGAAAGCCTCCTCAGAACTTGAATATTTCCTCTTTCTCCTCTCAATGGCAATCGGAGAAGACAACCTACAGAAGGCGAATCCTCGTTTGGGTTCAGACCCAAAAATTAAAGGCGAAATAGGCCCATTTCTCGTATCAATTCAGGATTTATTGACTGAGGCACAGAAGCTCTTACAGAGAAAGTCACGGATTGAAGCCTATGTGAAAGCTAAAGCTGCAAGGAACGGTCTTCTGAGGCTGCATACAACTTTAGAAAGGCAGATGAAAGCAAAAAAGTAGTTTACTCTTCCGGCGGGACCCATACCTTTCTTTCTTTGAACATAAATATGTTATTTCCCTTTGATAAAACTCTAAAATTCTCTTTTAGGTCTACTTTGTGAAGGAATTTCTTCAATATAACCTTCAGATAGGACTTCTTTATGTTTTCGGAATCTATTCTTGCCTCGTCTCCAGCAAAGCTTATTTCAATTCCTAATTTTTCTCTTAGAAAATCTTCAAGTTCTCTTATTGTCTCTCCATTTGCTTTGCTTTTCAGTTCACTCACGTCTATTATTATTTCTGGCATGTTTTTCACCTAGCGTCTAATCATTATAATTCTCACTTGGTCGCATGTGTCCTCGCACCAATCGGATATCATTTCTAGGGCTTCATTAAACTCATTCACTAGAACTGCAACTGAGGCTCTGATTTCTCTTTCTTGCACAAGGGCCCTCCTTACATTTCTATGCAAGTCGTCAACTTTCTCTTCTTCCCTTTCAACTTCATCTGCAGCGTTTAGGGCTTCTTTCGGGTTTTCTATCATGCTGCTTACACATTTTCTGAGCGAGAAGACACATTTTTTGACTCCTTCCATCATTTCTATGCATGCCTTCTTTACGCTTTCCGGAACTTCTTCCATTGGTAGAACGGCGAGAAGTCTTGCTGTTTCATGGCTCCAGTCAGCTACCATGTCTACGCCTTTTACGACATTCATAAGGTCTTCTCTGTCTATTGGGGAAAGCTCACCATGGGAAAGTTCATCCATGACTTTTCTTCTTATTTTGTCTGCTTCTTCCTCATTCTTCGCAACCCTTGTTATTGCTTTTCGCATCTCTTCCTTTTGGCCTTTTATTGCTGCATGTATTGCTTTTTCTAGGTCTTCAACTATGCTTACGGTGATGGATAAATGATGCTTTATCATTTGTATGGCTCTTTCTTCGCGTCTTCTTTCAAACCATTTTAATAGTTCACTCAACTGCTAATTCCTCCCGCAACCCTCTGCTAGGATACGGAAAAACATAAATCTTGTCCATAGGGAAATGAACAAAAACTTTTTGCCCAGTCTCCAGCCACTCCTCAATCATTGAGGGCCGAACAACAACTATTTCATCGTCGTTTTCAAGCCTTATCTCATAACGGATATTTGTTCCCTCAAATCTAAATCGTTCAATAACTCCAGAAAGACAGTTTCCCCCCCTCTTGGTTTTCATAAAGAAAATGGTTTCCGGCCTAATTGCTAAGACAACCCTTTCCCCCTTCTTCATGGGTTTACCTTTTATTTCAAGCTCTAATTTTCCTCTAAGCTCGACAATAGAATTGTTTCCTTTAATCCCCTTTATGTAGCCTTCCAGAAAGTTGGATTCACCAATAAAGTTTGCAACGAATATATGTTTTGGATTCATATAAAGCTCCTGTGGAGTCCCAACCTGCAAAATTCTTCCTTTTCTCATCACCGCTATTCTATCTGAGATTGCCATGGCTTCAGCTTGATCATGAGTCACATGAATGGCTGTCAAGCCCAAATCCTTGGCCATCCGTCTTATCTCATAGCGCAGTTGATTTCTGACTTTAGCGTCTAGCTGGCCAAGAGGCTCGTCTAATAGTAGAAGTTTTGCTCCTGCGCATAGGGCTCTTGCCACTGCGACCCGCTGCATCATTCCTCCGCTAAGCTCGTTTGGGTAAGCATCTAATCTTTCATGTAGAAGAACCATTTCTAGGGCTTCATGGGCTATTCTTGCCGCTTTTTCCTCTCCCCATCCCTTAACGCGTGGTCCATAAGTTACGTTGTCCCAAACGTTCATGTGAGGAAACAAGGCAAAAGTCTGGAAGACAAAGCCTACTCCTCTATCCTCTGGAGGAACATCGTTAACAAGTTTTCCATCAATATATATTTCGCCTTCATCCGGCTTGAGCAGTCCGGCGATAAGCCTAAGCAAGGTTGTCTTTCCACATCCGCTTGGTCCAAGCAAAGCGAAGTATTCCTTGTCGTGTATTTGCAAGCTTACATTGTCAACTGCAACTATCTTGCCGAACCGTTTGGTGACATTTCTAATTTCAACTTCAGGCATGACTTTCACTCCTAAGCTGGCAATTTTGGTTAGGAATTAGTATTGTCCCTTACCTCCGACTATAAGTCTTAACAGCAGTAATATTATGAATGAGAAGAGGATTAAGAACCCACATCCGAGCCCTATATCCAGTCTTGTCGCCGGAACATTTCCTTTAACCCAATCAACAAGAAGAACAGGCGCAGTACTAAGTTTTTCTACCACCGCGACTGTTGCTCCTGTTTCGCTTACGCTTCTTGTGAAAACCATTATTGCACCCGCAAACATGGAATATTTTGTTAAGGGAAAAACTATCGTTCTGAAAACCGTGAAGGGCCTTGCGCCCAAAGTTCTCGCGGCTTCTTCATATTCCTTATTTATTCTTTGTATTGCCGCAGCCATAGATTTAACATAATAGGGATAGGTTATTGCAAGGTGCGCGAAGATTAGCGGCCATATTTCCGGCAGAAATGCAAAGCTTTCTTTCCAGAATATGCTGAGGGAAGCCCCGAGCGCAGTTGACGGAATTATTATTGGTATATCAGTAAGTACGTCAAAGATGGACGCTACAGCCTTTCCAAGGGTTTTTCTGGCTATCAAAATTGCCATAGGAAGCCCTGCAATTGCATTTATGATTGTTGCAAGCGCGCCCACAGCATAGGATAATCCTATACTTGACCAGAATCCGGCCCAAATTCCTTCTCCAGTAAAAGCATTTTTCAAAGTGTCTGTAAAAATTGCATTTAAAGCTGGTAAAGCGACAAATATCGATGGAATTATGATTAGGGAAAAGAATATAATTAGTGATATGACG
>Ga0164311_10001999_pt1 | contig 10355 bp, 10 predicted proteins | sample GuaBasSedimGuay2_FD_121796 | JGI IMG/M metagenome (GOLD analysis project Ga0164311, IMG submission 121796) | Subseafloor sediment microbial communities from Guaymas Basin, Gulf of California, Mexico - Guay2, Core 4569-9, 9-12 cm | ecosystem: Environmental > Aquatic > Marine > Hydrothermal vents... | reverse complement strand
GAGTTATCTATTAATTTGTTTTTTTTTGCCATTTTTTTTGCAAAGTGTGTGTTTTTTTTTGAATTTCGTGTATAATATCTTTCAGCTAAAAAATATTTTAGCCAATTTCACATTTGCTCTTAGAAGCTGAGTGAAATTTATACCAACTTTATTTGGAGATAATCAAAATGAATAAAACTATTACAACAGCCGTTGCCTTTTGCTTTGCTTTAGTTGCTAGCCCTATGGTTCTTGCAGCCGATGATAGTGCTGAAACTACTCCTGAAGCTGTAACTGCAACTAGTGAAGCTACTGAAGCTGCTGCTCCTGAAGCTGCTGCTACTGAAGCTGCTGCTCCTGAAGCTGCTGCTCCTGAAGCTGCTGCTCCTGAAGCTGCTGCTCCTGAAGCTGCTGCTCCTGCTGAATAAAAAAGATAACACACGCATGGCTATTAAGGAATGTCCATAAAATAACTTCGGCAACTTGCCTAAGTTAAGCCAGGCGTTCGCGGTGATTTGCCCCTACAATTATCACATAAGACGTGATTTTTGTAGGGGTCCAACCGACGAAGTCTTCAGAGTTAAATGGCTCAAAACAATAATACTCCCCACTTTTAGATGTTCTGAAAACCAGGACACTTATGTTTGCCCCTCCGAAAATCCGAAAGCTTGACAGTTCTAACTAAATATCCTACCTGTTAATTAATTCCTTCAAAAAAAAAACCTATAAAAAAATGTGCAATCCACCATAAATGGCTGGAATGTTGTTAATTTTTGTACTTAAAAATTAATGATCAAAAATCCGATTTTTTCAAAAAATCGAATTTATAAGCGTTAACAATTCACAAAGACTTCTTCACTAAGTTTCACAATTAAAATAAATTATGCCTCCTAAACAACAACAGGCAGAAAAATCCTTACCCCCTTTACGGGCAAATTTAAATTTATATCCCAGCACTCGCACAGTGGAAGGTGCCCCTACCTGGGTCATTTATGATCTCGTTCGACATCGTTATTTTGATGTGGGGCGTTTAGAATTTGAAATGCTACGTCGTTGGGAAAGGCAAAAAACATTAGATCAATTAATTGAAAAGGTTAATCAAGAAACCAGTTTTCATATTTCCATCGAAACGGTGCAGCGTCTAGTCAAATTTTTGAGTGATAGTCAATTATTGAAACTGCAAGGTGAAAAAGTCATCAAGCATTTAAGTCAACAAGCCAAAAAAGCTAAGCAATCTATCGTTAGTTTTCTTTTACACCGTTACTTATTTTTTCGTATTCCTTTGGTACATCCTGATCGTTTTTTAAATGCGACTTTGCCTATTGTGCGCCTTCTTTTTACCAAAACTTTTGCTATCATATTAACCATTTGCGCCTTTTTAGGTATTTATTTGATTTCTCGCCAATTTTCGGTATTTATGAGCACTTTTCCTTACTTCTTTTCCGTGGAAGGTGTTTTGATCTTTATGGGGGCTTTATTGTCTGCAAAAGCAATCCATGAACTGGGACATGGTTATACCGCAAAATATTATGGGCTTCAAGTGCCGACTATGGGGGTGGCTTTTATGGTGATGTGGCCCATACTGTATACAGATGCATCGGATGCTTGGAAATTAACTTCGCGCCGTCAACGATTTTGGATAGATTCTGCCGGTATTATTGCAGAATTAGGTTTAGCGATAATCGCGACTTTATGGTGGAACTTTTTACCTGATGGCCCTTTTCGCAGTGCGGTATTTATGCTGGCGGTAGTCACCTGGGGTATGACTTTATTGGTTAATCTGAATCCCTTCATGCGTTTCGATGGCTACTATATGCTGAGTGATTATTTGGGTATTAATAATCTACAAGAACGTAGTTTTGCCCTAGCACGTTGGTGGTTAAGGGAAAAAATATTGGGTTTAGGTGATCCAGTGCCAGAGCGTTTTCAGCCCCATCGACACCATATTATGTTGATTTATGCTTTTGGGACTTGGCTTTATCGTTTTTTTTTATTCTTAGGCATTGCCCTTATTGTCTATTTTTTCTTTTTTAAGGTACTGGGTATTTTTCTGATGATGGTAGAAATTACCTGGTTTATACTGAAACCCATTTACCGTGAAATACGTTATTGGCTAACACGACGAGCAGATATGCAATTAAATCGAAATACTTTCATTTTTTTATTATTATTAACAGCCTGCATTGCCCTATTGGTGATACCCTGGCAAACGACAATTGATGCACCTGCAATTTATCGTTCTAAAGCGCATCATGATATTTATGCGCCTATGTCATCGCGTATTGTGGCAGTGAATGTGCAGCCTGGGCAAATGGTAGAAGCCGGTGAAACCCTATTTATTTTAGAAGAACCCGATATTCAATATCAATTAGAATCGGCGCAACGCCAAGAAGCATCATTAAAATTACAATTAAAGCTTCAACCTAGTGATCGTATCTATTTAGAACGCAGCCATGTTTTGCAAAAACAGTTAGCAGAAATCCAAGCAGAAATACAGGGCTATCAGACGTTGCAAGCATTATTGCAAATAACAGCGCCTTTTGCCGGTGATATTGTCCATGTTGCTGATGCCTTAAAAAAGGGGCGTTGGATTAATCCCAACTTAGTTTTAGCCCAGTTAATTGATAAATCGGCTACTCGCATTACCGCTTATGTGAATGAAAATAATTTAACTGAAATCGCTATTGGGCATACAGGACATTTTTATCCCGATGCACCTGATGAGTCTCCGATTAAGGTGAAAATTACAGCCATTGATCCCGCTAATATTACACAATTACAGTCTAGTGATCACTACATTGCGTCTATCTATGGGGGTGGTGTTCCAGTCAAACTGACACCCAACAAACATTTAATTCCCCAAGAAGCAATTTATCGGGTTTATCTATCTATTATGGAGCAAACCAATATCCCTAGTCGTGTGCATCAAGGGCGTGTCGTCTTAAAAGCGATGAATAAAAAACCGCTGATTCAACGTGCTTGGATATTAATTAATACGGTATTAATTAGGGAAAGTGGATTTTAATGAATATCTATTAAGTACAACAGATTAATGAAACAAACGGATAAGGCTATAAATGTTCAGAAAAATAATTCACAATTGGAGCAGGTTGCAAACCTGCTCCAGCAAAAGGGTATTATATTTCATCCCCTGGTATAGGCTCATCCTGCGTAAGTTCATCCTGCGCAGGTTCATCTTGCGTAGGCTCATCCTGCGTGGTATCAGCTTTAGGCGGTTTAGGATTTTTGGGCGGTTTGGGCGGTTTGGGCGGCTTATTTGGATTAGCAATCTCTACTTGACCAGAATACTTGCTTCCACCACCGATTTGATCGTAGATGAAAAGGTAGTAATCCTGAAAAGTGACACCAGGATACGGAAAGACCAAAGCCTCAAAGTTGTCAGCATAAGCGACAACGTGACTGTCCTTATCTACCAACTTTAAGGTCAGTGTTTGATTTTGGATATTTGTTTTTTCCCAATTTCCGCCATCTGCCGCTTTCAGCTTTTTCACAGCCGGTACCTTTAAGGTATCTTCAGGCTCCAATGTGACCAAGAATTTGGCATAGTCCCAAGTATTGCTGACAAAACTTTCCTTTAGCTTATCACCATCCTTTAATGATTTCATGGCTCGGTTGTTGGCATTAAAGGTTTCCAAGAGAAATGTCATACTTTTTTCAGGGTTACTGGGCAGTATTGAAAGTTGATAATCACCAGCCAGGAGAATTTTAATGGGCTTGGTAAACACTTTTTGTCCACGTTTAACTTCTCCTTCAAGTTCAATGCCTGCAGGACCTGTCAATTGATATGCAATATCTTGACTTGCATTACTGAAATATAGAGACATCACATAACCAATAGAGAGGTTAAAGTCACCCACGAAAGATGCGCCCGCAGGAACGGTGAACTCATAATCCGTACCAGCACTTAATGCTTGTCCAACAGGGACAACGATTTCTTCATCTTTTTTGCCAGTCTTTGCATCCAGATTGGCGATATAAAACGGTTGCACCAGATCGGCTGGTACATCTTTGACCATGTGTTGTTCATGAAAAACGCTAACACCGGCATAAACAACAACGCTGTCAAGGTCGAGTTTGAAGGTAAAGTCGTTGGGATCAAAAACGAACTTTGCTTTTGCAGCATCTTCAGGGGTAAGACCCAGACCATTTAATCGAACACCATCAAATATGATAGCATTACCCTCTACAAGCGAGGGGTTAGTGGTATAAAAGTCCACCGTATAATCTTGGGCATGAGCGACCATGCCGAAGAAAAGTCCATAAATCAATAGTATTTTTTTCATAATATTACCTATCAGTTAGTATTTGGCATTTTATGTTTTTTGAGTAATCAACAAAATCCGAAAATATTAGGAATATGATATAGATTATTTTTGCCAATTGCAAGTATTTTTATAAAATCAATTTTTGTACAGGATATTTTTATTTAACTTATTGATTTTAATAATCTTTAATTGTACTGTACAAAACTATTCATTAAAAAACATGACTGAATATTTATTTATTTTTATTAGTACGGTTCTTGTTAATAACTTTGTGCTCGTCAACTTTTTAGGGCTATGTCCCTTTATGAGTGTTTCGACTAAACTAGAAACCGCTATGGGAATGGGATTGGCTACCACTTTTGTGTTGACATTATCTTCCATAAGCAGTTATTTAGTTAATGAATATTTATTAATACCTTATGACTTAGAATTTTTACGGACCATCACCTTTATATTAGTTATTGCCGGGGTGGTGCAATTCACGGAGATGGTGGTTCATAAAACGAGTCCTTTGTTATATCAAATTTTAGGTGTTTTTTTGCCCTTGATTACCACGAATTGTGCCGTGTTGGGAGTTGCCTTGTTAAATGTACAACAAAAACATAGCTTTATAGAATCGGCTATTTATGGTTTTGGAGCAGCTATTGGTTTTTCACTGGTATTAGTCCTATTTGCGGGATTACGTGAACGTGTGGCTGTGGCTGATGTACCAGAAACATTTAAAGGTGCACCGATTACGTTGATTACCGCAGGCATTATGTCAATAGCTTTTATGGGGTTTACAGGGTTAGTCAAATGATGATAGCTACAGTTGGTATGCTTGGAGGACTGGCTTTATTGTTTGGTTTATTGCTGGGTTATGCTACGGTGCGTTTTAAAGTAGAAGGTGATCCGGTAGTGGAGCAAATTGATGCCATTTTACCACAGCAACAATGTGGAAAATGTGGTTATCCAGGTTGCCGCGCTTATGCTAAAGCCATTGTTAAAGGGGAGGCAGATATTAACCAATGTGTACCCGGTGGCTCACTGGATATTTTAACTTTAGCAAATTTATTAGATCGAACACCTAAATCCCTTGATATAAAATATGGCGTAGAAGGATTGCAGAAATTAGCAGTGATTGATGAATCAACTTGTATTGGTTGTCTTTGGTGCATACAAGTTTGTCCGGTAGATGCTATTTTAGGGGCACCTAAGCAAATGCATACGGTCATTGCCCAGGAATGTATGGGCTGTGAACGGTGTATTGCGCATTGTCCAGTTAATAGTTTATCGATGATATCTATCCCCTTAACGGCGGATACTTGGAAATGGCCTTATCCTGTCTTGCCGTAAAGATGACAAAATTTATTTAATGGAGCCTGTGTGATGACACAACCTTGCTTATTTCAGGGTGGAATCAAGCCCGATGAACATAAAAGTTTATCTAATCAAACGCCAATAGTTCAGGGCAAACTTCCACCTTTGTTAATCTTGCCCTTATTACAACATATCGGTGCGCCAACAGAACCTATTGTAAAGGTAGGTGAGCAGGTATTAAAAGGTCAAATCATTGCCCATTGCAATGGGAAGGATTGCCGTTTTATAATAAGTACCCCCATTCATGCTTCTAGTTCCGGCACCGTTATCGCTATTGAACCCCGTGCGGTGCCACATCCGTCCGGTTTAACGGCACCTTGCATTGTGATTAAAACTGATGGGCAGGATAAGTGGATAGAACGGTTACCGCTTACCCACTATAGCGATTTAACCCATGATGTGGTACGTAACCACATTGCGAATGCGGGCATAGTGGGATTAGGAGGCGCAGGTTTTCCAACCCATATCAAATTAACACATGATAGTTATTTTATAGATACCCTAATTATTAACGGGGTTGAATGTGAGCCTTATATTACTTGTAATGACCGCCTTATGCGTGAACATCCAGATGAGATTATTGCTGGTATCCAAATACTCATGCATGTTTTAGGTGGAGTCAAACGGTGTGTTATTGCGGTGGAAGATAACAAACAGGAGGCTTATCTAGCTTTATTAGAAGCGGCAAAAGAACAGGTGGAAGTGGTACAAGTACCAACTCAATACCCAATGGGCGATGAATGTCAATTAATTCAAGTCTTGACTGGAAAAGAACTTGGACATAATCAGTTACCGGCTAGTATTGGCATAGTGGTGCATAATGTAGAAACGACTAGAGCAGTTTATCGTGCCGTACAATTAGGGCAACCTTTAGTGTCACGAATTGTCACAATCACCGGAAACGCCATAGAAAAACCACAAAATCTTGAAGTTTTATTAGGGACACCGATGCACATTGTCATTGATCAATGTGGACGGCAAGATGGAATAGAAAGATTAATTATGGGTGGTCCCATGATGGGTTTTGCTTTGCCCAATGATGAGATGCCTATTATTAAAACGACGAATTGTTTAATTCTTTCCCGTGCTGATGAACTGCCTCCCTTGCAAATGCCTTGCATTCGTTGTGGGGCTTGTGTCCAAGTGTGCCCCATCAATTTGTTACCACAGCAACTTTATTGGTATGCTAAAGCCAAGGATTTTAAAAAAGCTAAAGATTATCACATTTTTGATTGTATTGAATGTGGAAGTTGTGCTTATGTGTGTCCAAGCCATATCCCTTTAGTTGCTTACTATCGTTATGTTAAAGCGGAAATTCGTGCTAATCTTCATGAACATAAAAAAGCGGAGATTGTCAAGCGACGGTATGAATTTCGTACTTTTCGGATGAAACGCGATCAAGCTGAAAAAGAAGCCCGTTTTGAACGGCTCAAAACAGTATCTAAGGTAGATAAAGAAGCGATTATTAAAGCTGCCGTGAAAAGGGCTAAGGAATTAAAATTCAATAATACCCGAAATTAAACCTGCCAGGTTTTTAAAACCTGGCAGGTTTGGACATTTCAGACTCATAAAGCAAAAATTCGTTCAGGGAGTTGACAAAAGAGCTTAAATACAGTACAGTTAATAATTTATGGTAGGAAATACCAAACAGGACTTAATTAAAAGTGAAAATGAGGAAACCTTAGTTGTGGTACGCCACCTAATGTCTGGGCGGTAGATATTTGTCAAGACAGCATTTACAGCCGCCCCACTCCTTTGTGCTATGTTTACCCAGAAGAGGTGAACTTATGGTTAGTCAATAAAAAACGCTCCGGGCATAAGGTAGATAGGGTGGTGATTAAAAATACCCATACCCAAAAAGAGGTTTTTATACGTTGGCTCGCTTCAGAAGTCACATTGGTTTGGCCAAGGGGCAAGATGCCAATTCAATCAGGTACCACCTACTTGATAAGGCTTAAAAAGAGTCGGGGTCATTACCATAGAAAAATCATCTTCTATCGAATACCCGCTCATTTGTCAATAGATGCTAAAGTGACTGAAATGAGAAAAAAGGGTTGTATGAATCAGGCGGCTCAGTTAGAAGGGCAAAGGGCTTGATTTAAGGGGTTAAAGAAATCCGATTTTTGAAAAAATCCGATTTCTAATCGGGCAAAAACTTTCCGCGAATCTATGTCACGTATTTATAGATAGACAAAGCTATTATTATGATTCGTTACTTTTACCTATTCCTATTTTTAGGCTGCTTAAGCTCTCTACAAGCTCTGCCACTTTTTGAAAGGGCTTTCCAACAAGGTTATGCGGAAAACTTGAATAACGCAGCGGCAAAATCCTTTGCTTATGGCTATTTAGGACAATTGTATGAAAACGATAAACGTTATGATGATGCCTTATTATTGACGCGACAAGCACTCTTTTCAGCTCAAAAAATCCGTGAGCAAGCTCATATATCTTACTTATGGTATTGGCAACTTGGACGTATTCTCAAAGCACAAGGTAATCAAAGCGGGGCTATAGCTGCCTATCAACAAGCTGTCAAAAACATCCAACCGGTTCGCATACCATTAACCATGACGGATTACTTTTTTGACAGTTCAGACGAAATAATTAACTTCGTTACTTCGTTTCGTGAAACCACCGGTTCCGTTTATTTTGAATTAGCTGATTTATTATTGCAACAAGCCCGTTCTGCTCAAACGGCGAAACGCGATAAATTGCTAAAACAAGCTAGGAATGTGATAGAAATTTTTAAAGAAACCGAATTACAAGATTATTTTCAACATGAATGCCTTGAACTCCAAACTAAATGTATCGACTTAGATCAAATTATTGATGCAGAAACGGCTGTACTGTATCCGATTCCACTCCCTGATCGTTTGGAATTATTACTTCATCGAGGCAATAGTTTAATCCAAGTGACGGTTCCCATTCGTGAAAAAATATTACACGATCAAATTATCTCTTTTTTGTTGCCATTACATAACCCCCATCCTGAAAAACTCACTAGAAATGTGGCTGCTTCGGCATCTGATCTATCTGCTCTAAAGGAAATTTGTTTTCCGCAGCGGCGGAACCGCGTACCAGCAATCCAAACTTTTTTAGAACCCGCTCAAACACTTTACAGTTCGTTAATTAAGCCTTTACTTTCTCAATTACAGGACATCAAAACTTTGGTCATTGTTCCCGATGGGATATTACGCCCTTTGCTGCCCTGCACGATGGTCAAACATTTCTTATTCAACAATTTGCACTGGCGATCACACCGAACTTTTGTCTCAAGAAACCGCTCATTCGAGCCAGAAAAAAAAAACGATTTTATTAGGCGGATTGTCTGAAGCGGTACAAGGTTTTTCTTCTTTGCCTTGTACTGAATATGAATTAAAAAGCTTACATACGTTATATGATGTCCATCATAAGTATTTGATAAATAAGGAATTTACAATTTCTAACCTCTACCAGAACATCAAACATAAGAATTTTTCTATTGTACATATTGCTTCTCATGGTCAATTTAGTGCCAATCTGGAAGATACGTTTATTTTGACTTATGATGATAAAATGAGTATGGATCAGTTGTTATCGAATTTTATCGGCAATTACAAAACCCTGCCCTTTCCAAGGCGGAAGCATTGCAAAATGCTCAAAAAATGATGCTAACCAATAAGGATTATGTACATTATCAGCATCCCTATTATTGGGCGGCATTTTTGTTGATTGGAAATTGGTTTTAGTCTATGGATTTTCAGATAAGGATCATGCTGTGGGGTAACCACAAGGGATTACCCCTTTGGTACCTTAATTTTTAAGTTAAACCAGCAATTAATCAATTATGATACGTTATACACCCGATGATTATAATCAATACGATGTATTAAAAATACCTCTGTTTTTAGTATTGGCCAATTTTTATTTGCTCAAGCATTATCTTATTATTGCTTTGCCTATCATGGCACATATTCCAATGATTGGAATGGTAGTACAGCCATTAATACAAATAATGCCGTCAGGCCAATTTTCCAGTGGTACTTTGTTATATTCTTGCATTCCTGCATTATTGGTCATCATCAGCATGGCAGGACGGAAGCCCACTACTGGCCATTGGTTACGTTGGATATGGCAAAAGGGTCAATGGTTATTGTTATTGGCAATTGTATTGGAAATGGCTTTTTTTACCTGGTATTTTGTGCAAGGCACCAAAAAAATTAATGAAGTGAATTTAATGTTTATTTATATCGATCTCGTATTGATATTTTATCTGATGAAATCACAACGAGTGCGAGATGCTTTTGCTCAATTTCCAAAATCAGATAAAAAAGGGATGGCTTAAAAGAAGGATTGAGGCCGCTTACATAACTGATAACGAATTAAAAATAACAATTAATTAAAAAGGTGATTTAGAAATATTTGAACAAAGTTAAACGGATGAAAGGATGGGCAGGATTATTTTATCGGTGCGGATTATACTCCACACGGGCACAATATAGCATGTTATGTAGGCTTTTGTTGCCTAATGGAAACGTGAGGTGCAAGTTGCAAAGTTGCTCCTGCCCTAAAAAATATGTAAAAAATGCCTTCAGTTTGTTATAATGGGTTTCTAAGCTTGCTATAGTTTTTCAGATAAATAATTTCAAAAAAAATATATAAAATTTCTTTTTCTGAACATCTATAACAATAGGTACCGATTTTTTGCAAAGGTTTATTTATGATCTTTGCTATTTCCGTCTTATTTTGCAT
>Ga0164311_10001998_pt1 | contig 10362 bp, 7 predicted proteins | sample GuaBasSedimGuay2_FD_121796 | JGI IMG/M metagenome (GOLD analysis project Ga0164311, IMG submission 121796) | Subseafloor sediment microbial communities from Guaymas Basin, Gulf of California, Mexico - Guay2, Core 4569-9, 9-12 cm | ecosystem: Environmental > Aquatic > Marine > Hydrothermal vents... | reverse complement strand
GTGTGAAAAGTAGCTTTTTTGTCCACTTTGCAGGCAAAATTCCAACTGATTTCCCCCTTCCCTCTCAGCAGACAGGGCCGTCGGGCAGGAATGTAATCATCAATGGCTTTTGGAAATAATATCGCCTGTCTTCCCTGCCTGTCGGCAGACAGGTGGGAACGCCCTGAATATACTTCATATTTTCCTCTTATCATTTTTTTTCTTGCCAAAATGATATCAATATTTTATTATTTTTCAAGGGTTTTCACACAATCTAGCGTTAGCAGAAATTCCGCACGCCGCATATAAAGAAAAGGAGATTGAAATAATTTGGAGGATGAAGAAATATGGCAATAAAAAAGACGCAACTTTATAACCATTTATGGGAAGCTGCAAATGCTCTTCGTGGAGGAATGGATGCGAGTAGCTACAAAGATTATGTTCTTACCATTTTATTTGTTAAATATGTAACAGATAGGTATAAAGACGATCCATACGCTGATTTCGTAGTTCCAGAGGGAGGTAGTTTTGACGATCTGGTGGAAGCAAAAGGAAAATCAGATATTGGGGAAAAAATTAACAAAGCCCTCTCAAAATTAGCAGAAGAAAACGAACTAAAAGGTGTAATTGATCTTGTAGATTTTGATGATAGTACAAAACTTGGAACTGGAAAAGAAAAAGTTGATAGACTAACAAAACTTATATCCATATTTGAAAATCCTGAGCTTAACTTTTCAAAGAATAGGGCTGAAGGAGACGATATCCTCGGTGATGTGTATGAATACTTTATGAAAAAATTTGCAACTGAAGCAGGAAAAAGCAAAGGTCAATTTTACACCCCTGCTGAAGTCTCCAGAGTTATGGCTAAGATTATAGGCGTGGAAAATGCTACATCTTCAGAGCAAACTGCCTATGATCCCACCTGTGGCTCTGGCTCTCTTCTTTTAAAAGTAGTGGACGAGGCACCTATTGATATTTCTTTATCCTTATATGGGCAGGAGATAGATATTGCAGTGGCAAACCTTTCCAGAATGAACATGATCATGCATGGGAAGCCAGATGCTGTTATTGAACAGGGAAATACATTATCAAATCCCAAATTCAAGGAGGATGGGAGACTAAAAACCTTTGACTTTGCTGTAGCCAATCCCCCATTTTCACAAAAAAACTGGATGAATGGTGTTGATGCTGATAATGATCCATACCACAGATTTGATGATGGCATTCCTCCTGCAAAAAATGGAGATTACGCTTTTCTTTTGCATTTAATCAAATCATTGAAGCCGGGAAAAGGCAAAGGTGCTATCATTCTGCCCCATGGAGTTCTCTTTAGAGGAGGCGCAGAAGCACAGATAAGAAAAAACTTAATCAAGAAAGGATATATCAAGGGAATTATTGGATTACCTCCAAATCTATTTTTTGGCACAGGGATACCTGCTGTTATTGTTGTCATAGACAAAGAGAATGCTCCCGCAAGAAAAGGAATATTCATGATCGATGCATCAAAGGGATTCAGAAAGGACGGTCCCAAAAACAGGTTGAGAGAGAGAAATATTCACAAAATAGTTACAACTTTTGTTAATTTTAAAGAAATCCCGGGATACTCCAGAATGGTTAGCTTGGATGAAATCGAAAAGAACGACTACAATCTTAATATTCCAAGATATATAGATAACACAGAGCAGGAAGATATCCAGGATATATACGCTCATCTGCATGGAGGCATTCCCAAGAGAGATATCGATAATATTGAAGGTCTAAAGGTTTTCAAAAAATTGAAAAAGGACTTATTTGAGGAGAAAGAGCAGGATTACTATCGTTTAAAGATAGACATCGATCAGTTGCAGGAATTTGTAGAAAAAAGCGAGGAAGTAAAGAGATTTAAAAGCAATGCTTTGGATATATTCAGACAATGGGCAAATGAGAAGATTCTTTTGCTTAAATCGGCGATGGTGAATAGAGAGCCTAAAACAAAGCAATTTATAAAAGAGTTGTCTGAAAGTTTACTTGAAGCATTTAAGCATATTGAGCTCGTGGATGAATATGCAATTTACCAGATTTTAATGGATTACTGGGATGAAGAGATGAAAGATGATGTTTACATGATTATTGAAAATGGATGGGAAGCAAAGCCTCGCAGGATTATAGAGAAGAACAAAAAAGGCAAGGAGGTTGATAAGGGCTGGACTTGCGATATTCTACCCAAAGAGATTGTGATAAATGAGTTTTTCAAGAAAGAAAGAGAAGAAATTAATGAATTGGAAGCAAGAAAAGAAGATATAGAAAGGCAGTTGGAGGAACTTAAAGAAGAGCATTCTGGCGAGGAAGGAATACTGGAAGATGTGAAGAATGAAAAAGGAAATATTACAAAAAAAGCCTTGCAGTTAAAAATCAACGAACTGAGATGGAATCCTGAGGAATTTAAAAATGACTTGAAAATCCTGCAAAAGTATCTCGGATTAATGGATGAACAAGCAAAGAATAAAAAGCAGATAAAGGAGAAAGAGAAGGAACTTGATGATAAACTCTTGAAAAAATATGCAGAACTTTCTGAGGAAGATGTAAAGAGGCTTGTTGTAGAAAAGAAATGGCTTGCACGGTTAGAAGAAGGAGTAAAAGATGAGCTTGACAACATAGTTATGAGTTTAACAACCAGAATAAAAGAGCTTGCAGGAAGATATGCAGAGCCTTTGCCCAATACAGAGCAAGAAGTTGAAGAATATGAAAAGAAGGTGAGAGAGCATTTGAGGGTGATGGGACATGACTTCTGGTGATTTGGAGATAATAGAAGGCAAAATTAGAGACGCCATAAATACATTTATCAAAAGGGATAGGAATTATTTGATGAGTGTGGATATATATGAGCCAACAATAAGCCATCGCATAGCAGTTTATCTTGAAGGGTTGTTTCCCAATTATGATGTTGATTGTGAGTATAGCAAGAACTTAAATGCTCCTAAAACGAATTCCACTGGAGATAAAATAAGACCTGATATAATAATACATAAAAGAGGGACTGATGATAATTTGTGTATTATTGAAGTTAAAAAGGCTGGAAAAGATAGTAAAAATGGAAAGAATGATAGGGAAAAACTCACAGACGCAGTTAACAGAGGCTTGAACTATAAGCTGGGGGTTTATATTGGGGTGTTGAAGAGAAGGATAGATATTTGCTGGATTGAGAAAATTAATAATGCAGTTAAAGAAACCTGTGAGTTACTGTAATGACTGAGCAAATCCCTCTTGGCTACAAGAAAACCGAAATAGGCATAATCCCAGAGGATTGGGAAGTGAAGAGGCTGGGGGAGATCTTTGATATATCTGCTGGAGGAGACGTAGATAAAAATGATTTTTCTTTAATGAAAACAAGCAAGTTCCGATATCCCATCTATTCCAATTCTCTTGAGAATAATGGACTTTACGGATATTCTAATATTTATGAATACGAGGGAAATTGCATTACTGTAACGGCAAGAGGTACTTTAGGTGTTGCAATTCCTAGGTACGAAAAGTTCAATGCTATAATCAGATTGTTAGTATTGCGCCCTAAGTGTTCATTGGATATTAAATTTATTTCTGAATTTATAAATGAGAAGGTTAACTTTTCAATAGAGAGTACAGGGGTTCCACAGCTCACAGCTCCTCAGATATCTAAATACTTGGTTTCACTCCCAACCCTCCACGAACAACGTGCCATCTCCCGCGTGCTTTCAGATATTGACCACCTCATAGAATCACTGGACAAACTCATAGAGAAGAAAAAACTCATCAAAAAGGGCGCTATGCAGCTTTTGCTCACAGGAAAAAAGCGCCTTCCCGGATTCAAAGGCGAGTGGGTGAGGAAGAAGCTGGGGGAAGTGACCGATTGTTTGGATGATCATCGTATTCCACTCAATGAATCGCAGAGGAAAAAAATGCGAGGGACAATTCCTTATTGTGGGGCAAATGGAATATTAGATTATGTTAATGATTACACGATAGATGATGATATAATTTTACTTGCAGAGGACGGTGGTCATTTTGACGAATTCGAGGAAAAGCCTATTGCTTATAGAATGAAAGGTAAATGTTGGGTAAACAATCATGCTCATATTATAAAAGCAAAGGAAGGATATTCTCAGGATTTCCTCTTTTATTCGTTAGTGCATAAAGACATTAGAGAGTATATCGGTGGTGGAACAAGATCCAAGTTGAATAAAAGTGAAATGTTTAAAATAGAGATTGACTTCCCATCCACCCTCAAAGAACAGCGCGCCATTGCTCAAATCCTCTCGGATATGGACGCAGAGATTGAAGCGTTGGAGAGGAAAAAGCAAAAGTATGAGATGATTAAGAGGGGAGCCATGGAGTTACTTTTAACTGGAAAGATTAGGTTGAAAGATCATATCAATGAGGTGCTGGTATGAGCCATATAAGCGTTGGTCAGGCTGAATAGCAAACACAGAGGAGAGTTGTTAATTTTCTCAAAGAAGTTTTAGGTTATGATTATCTTGGTAACTGGGAGCATAGAGAAGAGAATTCTAACATTGAAGAGGAGTATTTAACCGCCTTTCTTAAAAAACAGGGTTATAGTGATGAGATAATCAGAAAAGCTATAGAGAAATTGAAGAAGGTTGCATCCCATCAGCACAAAAGCCTTTATGATAAAAACAAGGAAGTCTATCAGCTTCTGAGGTATGGTGTGGATGTTAAGCCAAGTCCATCGGAGCAATCTATCCATGTCCATTTCATTGATTGGGATAATCCAGAAAACAATCACTTTGCAATTGCTGAGGAAGTGACAGTAGCAGGTAAACACGTAAAGAGACCGGATATTGTCATTTACATAAATGGTATTGCCGTCGGTGTTCTGGAGCTTAAAAGATCGAGAATTTCAATAAGCGAGGGTATAAGACAAAACCTTGACAACCAGAAAAAAGAGTTCATTCAGGACTTCTTTACTACGATTCAGCTTGTGATGGCTGGAAATGATACTCAGGGATTAAGATATGGCACCATAGAAACACCTGAAAGATACTATTTGGAATGGAAAGAGGAGAATCCCGAGTATGACCACAACAAAAAACTTTCCATACCCAGAGCCTTACCAAAGGATAAATGCGAGAAATCAGACAGCATACTGGACTGTGATATTTACAGGCTGCTAAACAGGGAGAGATTGCTGAAAATAATATACGATTTTGTAATCTTTGATGCCGGAACCAAAAAAGTTCCAAGACATAACCAGTATTTTGCAGTTAAAGCAGCACAAAAGAGTTTAAGAAAGAAAGAAGGTGGCATAATCTGGCATACTCAGGGAAGCGGTAAGTCTCTCATAATGGTCTGGATTGCCAGGTGGATAATTGAAAAGTTTACAGACAGCAGGGTCTTGATAATAACAGATAGGATTGAACTTGATGATCAGATCGAGAAGGTCTTCAAAGGAGTAGGAGAAAAAATCTACAGAACAAGATCAGCCAGAGATTTGATAGGTCAACTGAATAAGAAAGACGAAAATTTAATGTGCTCATTAGTGCACAAATTCGGTAGAGTTGAAGCGACAGAACAGGATTATGAGGACTATATAGAGGAACTAAAAAGAGAACTCCCCGTAGATTTTGAGCCAAAAGGAAATATATTTGTATTTGTGGATGAATGCCATAGAACCCAATCCGGGAAACTTCATAGGGCAATGAAGAAGATTTTACCCAATGCGGTTTTTATAGGTTTTACAGGGACCCCTCTTTTAAAAAAGGATAAACCCACAACACTGGAAACCTTTGGCAAGTATATCCATACCTACAAATTTGATGAGGGTGTGCAAGATGGTGTAATACTTGATTTGAGATATGAAGCGAGAGACGTGGATATAAAGGTAGTTTCTGAAGGAAAGATAGATAAGTGGTTCGAGGTTAAAACAAAAGGTCTATCTGATATTGGCAGGGCACAGTTAAAGAAGAGATGGGGAACCCTAAAGAAACTCTACAGCTCGATGAGCAGAATGGAGAAGATCGTTGCTGATATCTTCTTTGATTTTGAAACAAAACCAAGGCTTGCCACAGGTAGAGGCAATGCCATGCTTGTGGCTGGGAGCATTTATGAAGCTTGCAAATATTACGAGATTTTCAAATCACGAGGATTTGATAAGGTTGCTGTTGTCACATCTTATCATCCCGGTATTGCAACTATAAAAGGAGAGGAGACAGGAGAAAAAGGTGAGGCTGAAAACATAAAGAAATATGAAATATACAGGAAAATGATTGCTGACTTCTATAACATATCAGAGGAGGAAGCAGTAAAAGATTATTGGATTAATAAATTTGAAAAAGATGTGAAAAAGAAATTTGTAGAGGAACCAGGGCAGATGAAATTGTTAATCGTGGTTGATAAACTCCTCACAGGATTCGATGCTCCAAGCGCCACCTATCTTTATATAGACAAACCCATGAGAGAGCATGGATTGTTTCAGGCGATTTGTAGAGTTAACCGATTGGACGATAAAGACAGGGGCGATGAGTTAGACAAAGACTATGGTTACATCGTTGATTACAGAGATTTATTTAACTGCGTGGAGGAAGCCATAAAAGATTATACTTCCGGCGCTTTTGCAGAATTTGAGAGAGAAGATGTGGAAGGTGTGTTAAAGGATAGATTAATTGATGCAAAGAAAAAGCTTGACGAGGCTATTGAAAAACTTGAACTTTTAATTGAAGGTGTAAAGTATCCAAGAGGAATAAATGAATACAAAGAGTATTTCATTGGTGACAATTCAGAAGAAAAACAGCAACTTAGACTTGAATTTTATAAAAGGGTATCATCTCTAGTAAGAGCATATACAAATATAGCCAATGAATTGGATGAAGCGGGGTATTCCAAAAAAGAACAAGAAGAAATAAAGGAGAAAATCAAACATTATACAGCAATACGGGATGAGCTAAAACTAATGAGTGGCGACTATTTAGATTTGAAGGTTTTTGATCCGGCAATGAGATACTTGATAGATTCATACATTCAAGCAGAAGAAAGCAAAACTCTGGCATCTTTTGAAGATACATCACTGCTCGAGATAATAACACTTGAAGGCTTACAGAAAGCAATTGAATCATTACCAGAAGCTATTGGAAAAAATAAAGATGCTATCGCCGAAACAATAGAAAACAACATAAGAAGATTAATCATAGATAAAAGAGATGTTAATCCTGCCTACTACGATAAAATGTCTAAGATTCTCAAAGATTTGATTGAAAAAAGAAGGAGAGAGGTTATTGATTATGAGGACTATCTTAAAGAGATTGAAAAACTGACCAAGATGCTTATAAAGGGAGAGAGAACCGATAGTCCATACCCTCCAAGCATAAGAGGCAGTACGGCAAAAAAAGCCATTTATGACAATTTGAAGGATATTGATGATAGAGAAGAGATTACAAATAGAATAGATGAAGCTATAATAAAAACCAAGAAAGATAACTGGAGAGGGCATAAAATAAAGGAGAGGCAAGTGAAGAATGCTATTAAAAAAATTTTAAAAAATGAAGAACTATCAGAGAAAATCTTTAAAGTAGTTCTACAGCAAGGCGAGTACTAGATGAACGAAGAAAAAGTTATGAGGATCAGAGATATCGAAGTTCTTGTTTATAAAAAAGACATTAAGAATTTTCATTTGAATGTTTTGCCACCGAACGGAAAAGTAAGAGTTTCTGTCCCGAGAAGCGTTTCAGATGAGACTATTCGGACATTTGTTATAAAAAAATATCATTGGATTAAGAAGCATGTTGAGTCATTTCAGGAACAGGAGAGGCAGACCAAAAGAGAATATGTTTCAGGAGAAAGCCACTATTTTAAGGGCAAGAGATACATTTTAAGAATAAATTACGGTAATAGACCGAAGATAGAAATAATAAACAAAAAATACATCTATTTCCATGTACCCAAACATTACACTGTTCAGCAAAGGCAAAACTATTATGAGAAATGGCTAAGAAATGAGTTAAAAAAAGAGCTGGAAATTTTAGTGCCGAAGTGGGAGAAAATCATTGGAACGAAAGTAAATCAAATTAGAATAAAAAAGATGAAGACAAAATGGGGAAGCTGCAACCCCGATGCTAAGAGGATTTGGATAAATCTTGAACTCATAAAGAAACCCAGAGAGTATTTGGAATATGTAATAGTCCACGAACTCGTTCATTTATTGGAAAAGAATCATAACAGAAGATTTAAAGAAATTATGGATAAGTATTTGCCCAAATGGAAAATATATAGGAAACAATTGAATGAATTCATATTATGATTGTATGATTACTTTCGGCGGTGTGCGGAACTCTTCACATCTTCGTTGCTCGCCCTTCGGGTCTGCTAACAGGTGGATGCGTGGCTCGCTCACGCTCGCCCAAATTTCGCAAGGTGAAACTTCACATATCCCCGGAACGTTAGATGAAATGGCGGTCAAATTAAAAAAATAAGGAGATAAAAAAGATGTCAAATCTAAATCGTGAAATAGACTCTGAGGTTGTGAAGATTAATACATTTGTCGAGGAAAAGTTATCCAAAGACAAACTACTTATTCCTACGTTTCAGCGAGATTTCGTATGGGAACCTGGCAATATCCTGAAACTGTGGGATAGTATCTTCAGGTTCTATCCGATTGGTAGCATTCTCTACTGGGTAACAGATAGTTATCTCCATACTCATCGGAAACTTGGTGGTTTTGAATTCCCGCATGATGAAGATACTGTGCGAAAGTTCAAAGAGTGGGCTTATATTCTCGATGGGCAACAGCGGGCGACATCCTTACTTGTCTCCCTACTGGGTGGAAAGGGTAAAGTTAAAGGTGACGAAAATTTCGATTACACCTTATATTTTGATGCAACAAATGCCACTTTTTTCTTTGCAAATGAATTAGAGAAGCGCAAATCTAAAGTTAACCCTGCATTCCTTATTAGACTTAAAGATGTGCCAAAGTGGGGGATTAGTTTTTACAAAAAAATAGCAAGTGAAGAGGGATACAACGAAACTATTGAGCGAAATTTAGAGCAACTGGAACGTATTTTTAAGGACTATAAATTGGTCTTGATTAAAATTCAAGGAGTTGATGTTGATGAGGTTTGTGAGATTTTCGAGCGCGTAAATCAGGAAGGAAAAAAATTAGACCCTGTGGACATTATTGTTGCGAGAACCTATCGCAATGAAAATCTAGAAGAAGAAATCAAGGGGTTTTATTTACGCGACAATCTACAAGGATTGAAGAAAGTATTATCATCTCAAGGAAATAGATTCCAAAATATTGAAGATTTGGCAGTCATTCAAATGGTATCAATTTGTCTTCGTAAAGAGGAAACAGGCACTCGGAAGTCATTTGGGATTACACCGAAAGCCCTTGATAATTTAAAAACAAAAGATTTAGAAGATAATTGGGAGAGTTGTCAAAAGACAATATTTGATACGATTAAGTTTTTATCTGATATGAAAATTCATGGTCCTGATTTATTACCATACCGATACTTGCTTTTTCCTTTGTGTTATCATTTCCACAAAAATACTTCACCCGATCGCCAAATTTCTAAGCAGTGGTTTTGGAGAACTGCATTTGGAGTTGAAGACTTTCGAAGGGCGGACGAAGTTTATAATTATTGCGAAGATTTCTTCGGCAAAGTTGAACAAGGTGAAAAACCTATAATTCCTAAGCTTGTTCTCTCAAAAACAAAACTTGTACAAACAAGCTATTATTATCGAGGTGCTTTAAGTCGTGCAGTGCTTGCATTTCTTGCCAAACAAAATCCTCTTGATTTCTCAGACCCTGACGCAGAAGTACTTGATAATGTATATCTTTTGTTATCTCAAGCCCCTAATTTACATCATGTTTATCCTCGTAATTTCTTGGAAACAGTCAAAGGATTGCCTGAAGATGTCCCGATAGACAGTTTAATGAATATTTGTTATTTACGTGCAAAAACCAATATCAAAATAGGGGACAAAAATCCTTTACACTATTTCCGTGAATTTAAAGGTGTAGATAACTTTGATAACATTCTAAAATCACACCTAATTCCCAAAGAACTTATAGAAAGAGATAAGTTCAAACCTGAAGATTATAGGGATTTTCTATACACTAGAGCAGAATTATTCTGTAAAAAACTCAGAGACGAGTTGCCTGATGTGGAGGTAGAAATTGTTGAGTAATCAAAAAAGACCGCCACTTCATATAACACAGCATACACGTTGCGGGCTTACGCCCTTGCCCTTCGGGACATTGCTCCCTACGGTCGCAACGTCGTATATGCTGCGACCGTTATACGCCATAGCCGCCTCGCTCGAAAAATCATTAAATAACTAAAACTATGTGATTATTATGAAAAACAAAAAAATCATTATTGAAATTTTGGTTGTGGGGATTATTTTAGTTAGTGG
>Ga0164311_10001997_pt1 | contig 10364 bp, 10 predicted proteins | sample GuaBasSedimGuay2_FD_121796 | JGI IMG/M metagenome (GOLD analysis project Ga0164311, IMG submission 121796) | Subseafloor sediment microbial communities from Guaymas Basin, Gulf of California, Mexico - Guay2, Core 4569-9, 9-12 cm | ecosystem: Environmental > Aquatic > Marine > Hydrothermal vents... | reverse complement strand
TTCTTCGCCATTTTCCAATGAGATCCTTTTGATACACCTGAAATTCACACTTTCTTCGTCCGGTAAAAAATCTGAATAGAGCGAAGAAAACAGTTATTTTGAACTTTTTTTTTCGTCCGGATAAAAAGATTTAAGGAATGCTAAGGTGTTCCGATAATGGTTTTAGAATCGACAGAAAGAACAACGCTTTTATCGGATTTCTGAATCGATTTAAATAGGCAGTTAACTAATCAAATTATGGTAAATGTGGTAAGGAGAATGTCCTATGTTAGCAATTAAGAACAACATTATGGCCGAGAATGCTGCCAGACATCTCGGGAAGAGTTACGATGCGTTAGCCAAGTCGGTTGAACGCTTGTCCTCTGGCTTAAGGATCAACAGTTCCAAGGATGACGCTGCGGGTCTGGCTGTTCGTGAATTGATGCGAGCGGACATTGCTGTTACGAAGCAGGGTTCACGAAATGCGCAGGATGCGATCAGTATGCTTCAGACCATGGAAGGCGCTTTGGGGTCGATCGATTCGATTCTGATTCGATTGTCCGAGTTGTCCGAACAGGCCGCGACGGGGTCTTATTCCGATCAGCAGCGAAATATTATGGACAACGAATTCACACAGATGGTTGCTGAGATTGACCGTATTGCAACAACATCAAGCTTTAACAGCGTCAACATGCTCAACAGTGCTTCCGGCAACATTAGTGTCCACTTTGGCGTCGGATCTTCCATCACAGTTAACTCTGTTGATGTTCAGACTTCGGCACTGGGTCTTGACAGCGCTTCTGTCGGCACAGCGGGGAATGCCGCGGCTGCTCTGGGCCTTGTGTCCACTGCGATCCAACTCAAGGACAGCGCACGGGCCAGCTTTGGTTATATGATGAACCGTCTTGAAAGCACCAATGAAGTATTGAATATTCAGGCTGAAAATATGATGGCTGCTGAATCACGCATTTCGGATGTTGATGTGGCCACCGAAATGGCTGCTATGACGCGTAACCAGGTGCTCTCGCAGGCTGGCGTTGCGATGTTAGGGCAAGCTAACGCAATGCCCCAAATGGCATTGACCCTCTTAAGAGGATAACAAGCTTCTTACCATAATACGGGGCGGCCTGGTAATGGCAAAAGCCGGCCGCCCCCGTATGGTAGGAGTCGCATCTTTTCAGATCTTTTTTGAATCAACTAAAAAACAGGGTTTAACAATCTGGAGTTTTTGGGATGAATGCCGCAGCCGTCTATCAGGAAACAGCCGTAACAACACAAACCAGAGGAGGGCTGATTGTACTGTTGTACGATGGGGCGATCAATTTTCTGAAAACGGCTAAGCAATGTATCGAACAAGAGGATATTACCGGCAGAAATCGAAACATTCGCTGCGCACGGGATATCATCTTTGAGCTGAATAGTACGCTGAACCTTGACAAGGGCGGACAAGTCGCCCAGAACCTGCGTTCATTGTACAATTTCATCTGGCGGTATCTGGGTGATGCGAATGTCAAGAATGACGCTCAAATGCTTCAAAAAATGATCACGATGCTGGACGATTTAAGACAAACCTGGCAAAAAATCGCTTGATGAGTAAAAAGTGCTCCCTTCCCCAATCCGGATTCTACCGATCATATCTTCTTTTACGAATATCCAGGATCGTGTGAGTTTTGTCATTACTGTCCTCTATTTTTTCGGTGTCCGATAATAAAACAGCATGTATGATTGATGGGGCGACCGGGCAACACGCACACCGCATAACCCCTAAAATCAGCAATTTTCACCTTCCCTGACGGCTCAAAGAAATTTAAAAATTGAGTAAAAATTTTTTACGGTGTCGTTTTAGGGTATTACCAACATCCCCTCATACACTATCGGTCCTTTATGACAATGCCGTTTTAAGCTCCTTTAATCGCCTTAAGCCCCTCTTTATTACCTCGATAATGGTTGTGTGTGAACCGGTGGAGACAGGTTTTTTTTGAAATTAAAACGGATTGTTAACAAAAGGGGCCCTGATAGGGGACTCAAAACTTTATTTTTAGGAGACACAGCGTATGTTAGTAATCAAAAACAATATTATGGCACAAAATGCAGCACGGCATCTTGGCAACAGTTATGACAACTTAGCCAAGTCAATCGAACGGCTCTCTTCGGGTCTTCGTATCAATAGTGCCAAGGACGACGCTGCCGGGTTGGCGGTTCGCGAACTGATGCGAGCGGACATTGCTGTGACGAAGCAGGGTTCCCGAAATGCCATGGATGCGATCAGTATGCTGCAGACGATGGAAGGGGCCATGGGCACCATCGACTCGATTCTGATTCGGATGAAAGAACTGGCTGAACAAGCCGCGACGGGATCTTATTCCGATCAGCAGCGAAACATCATGAACAACGAATTCACACAGATGGTTGCTGAGATTGATCGTATTTCAACAACCACTAATTTTAACAGCATCAATATGCTCAACAGCGCTTCCGGTACCAATAGCATTCATTTTGGTGTTGGATCCTCCATCACAGTAAACTCTGTTGATGTTCAAAGTTCAGCGCTGGGTCTTGACAGCGCCGCTGTCAGCACATCGGCGGGTGCTGCGACCGCTCTGGGGTTGGTGGATACCGCGATCCAGCTTAAGGATAGTGCACGGGCCAGCTTTGGTTATATGATGAATCGTCTGGAAAGCACCAATGAAGTATTGAATATCCAGGCCGAAAATATGATGGCTGCTGAATCGCGCGTTTCGGATGTTGATGTTGCAACCGAAATGGCTGCCATGACACGCAATCAGGTGTTGGCACAGGCCGGTATATCGATGCTGGGCCAGGCCAATTCAATGCCGCAGATGGCGCTGAATCTTCTCAGATAAGTAAAGACACCGATGACATAATGATCAGAGGACAGTTGCGGTCGATACGGCGGCAACTGTCTTCTGTTAACTTTTTGAGATTGTACAAGAAGGCATCAGCTTTCTTCTTATATGAGCGGAAGTATTCTACCGCTGCACTTTGGGGAATCAGGACATGAATGGAATCAAGGCATATCAGGAAACAGCCGTTTGTACTCAAAATCGTGGACAGCTGATTGTTACGCTTTATGACGGAGCGATTAATTTTCTAAAGCAAGCCATTGCGGATCTGGAGCAAGCCGATTACGCATCCAAGGGAATCCGCATTGCTAAGGCAAACGATATTATTCTCGAGCTCAACACGGTTTTGGACATGGACAAGGGCGGGCAGATTTCACAAAATCTTCGATCGCTGTATAATTTCATGCATCATCATCTCTCTGAGGCCAATCTCAAAAAAGATGCGACGATGATTCAGGATGTAATAAAGCTACTTGAGGAATTAAGACAGGGTTGGAAGACAATTACCAACTAATAAGCCATCATCGAATGTTTTTTTCATGCTTGAAACTGCTTTAAGGGGGGTGTTTTTCCTATTTTAACATCCATGACGGATGTGTGATAATCTGACATCCGGACAGAATCGCAACATGACAAACCTCCCCAATACGCATTATTGATCAAGAAATAGCTGTTCTTCGCCTTATGGCACATTTTTTGCTCTTTTAAATCCTGTCGAAATAGTACGCCTTTTTCGTATGCGCTGAATATTTGGGACAAAGCGACAGGATTATGACGGAAAAAATAGAGAATAATGCTGGCAAACCGGAGCCGAATGGTGCGGCAGGGGTGTGCCAACAGGAATCCCTACAGGGGCAAAGGTCTATCGATGACTCATTGTTTAAGAGTACGCGCCAGATTATTATCGCTGCGGCCAAGCCGAAGAAACGCTATCATTTTGCTCAGATGGCCTTGGCTGGGATGATTGTATTCTTGGCAGGTTTTGTTTTTATTCAGCTTAAAAAACACAATAGCGACACAGCCAGACCCGTACAGGTTTCGGCACAACCAGACCAGCGGTTGCGCACACCGCTGATGCCTGCAAACAATGGCTCGTTTCAGCAGGAAGCCATGGACTCACTGGATGCGACACAAATATTGACCTCTATCTCTATTGACCCACAGGACGCAAAGATCCTGGACAAAGCGGTTTCGCTCCAAAGAGCCCAGTTTCTGTATCAGCGAGAAGATTACGAAAAAGCATATTATGTGTATGATAAACTCCGGGTTAATGTAACCGGCAAAGGGTTAAAACAGCAATGTCTAAGAGACTGGTTGGGTCTGCAAATGGCGTTGGCTCTTCAAAAAACCGACGACCAAACCTTAATGGGACAGCTTTTCACAGAAGCCCTGCAAAGTCGGTCGCTCGTTGTGCGGGCGATGGCCAGTTATCATCTGGCGTTCATCCAGAACCGCCATCAGCAATTCTTTGAATCTCGCAATCGGGCCTATCAGGCGTTGGCTCTTTTGAAGTCGTTTGAAAAACAGATGCCGGCGACAATGGAAGCGGACTGCTATTTCATTGCGGCCGAATCCCTGACCCGTCAGGTTTTGAAAATGAACGATCTTAACGACACATTGCCGAGGGCATCCTGGTCAGATTCCATGGAGCCGTATTCATTGCCGATTTCCGATCAGGCACAGCTTTCTGAGTTGCTCATGGCCGGTATGGAGAAGATGGATGACGCCGCGCTGATGCCCAAAGTGGACTTCTTCCCCAATCGAAAAGTGGGTGCCCAATGGTCCGTTCTCTGTCGAGATGTGCCGTTGGAACAGCTTTTTTGGGGATTTGCTTCAGAGGCGGACCTTGGGGTTAGTTGGGGCAGTGAATACTCAAACCAGCGCACTCGGCCAATAACCGTTTTTCTTCCCTTTGTCGATCGATTGTATCTGGCCGAGGTGATTTCGGCGAATGCGGGGCTGATATGGCAATACGATGGCCAAAAAGGAGTGATTTACGATCCGGCGAGCTATCGTGATTTCAGTGATTTTCAGCAGGTTCTTGTCAAAGAGGCGATTTCCATGTGGCAGCGGTTCCTGTTGCGTTACCGAAATGACCCACGAATGCCAAATGCGCAATTCTGCTTGGGCCGACTTTATGCGATCATGGATGAGGCACCGATGGCCCTTGGTTCCTATAAATTGCTGACGACACGATTTGAGGGCCATGATTTGGTTCCGTATGCTCTTCTCGATGTGGGTGCGATCAAGACTCGGATGAAAGATTATGCTGGTGCCAGAGCGGATCTGAACGAATTGCTGATTCGATATCCCGATTGTATGGTGGCCGATGAGGCATTGCTGAATCTGGCTGAAACGACGCGGATCAGCGGTCTTTATCAGGAAGCCGCACGGTTTTATGAACAGATATTTCGTCTGAATATAAACGACGAATCCCGCCGTACTGCTTTGTTGGGGCTTGGGCAATGTGCTTTTGAGTCTGCGGATCACCAGGCCGCAGTCAAGTGGTTCAGTCAGGCAATTCAAACAATCCCGGGCAAATCAGATGATCGTCTGGGGCCGGCCTACCTGATGGCGGGCCGATCTTTTATTGAACTGAAACAATATGAAAAAGCAGCTGCCGCGTTTCGGATGGCTTTGGGCAGTTTACTGGACAGGCATGAATATGTGCAGGTTGTTCTTGAATTGGTCCAGGCCGAATGCGGACAGGAAAACTATTTGCAGGCGCTTACGATTCTTGAAAACATCCCGGAAGAAAACTTAAATCAGGAAGATTCATGTTGGATATTGGTTGCAAAAACAAAGATATACAGGGCTATTGATCTTCCGGAAACGGCCATCACGCTTTTGCGCCAGCGTGTTGAGTTTATCGCAGACGCTTCTTTGCGTGCGAAATTAGTCCTTGAGTTGGTCGAATGTTATGTGCTCAATGATGACCTTCGAGTTGCTCAAAAAGAGTTAAATGAAGCTATTTATGATTTGCCGTTTGGATATGATACGCAACGCGGGGGTTATTTACTGGCGAAGATTGCGTATCAACAGGGGCGGTATGATAAGGCCCAAACGCTGTGCCTGGGAACGCTGCGGACTCAGATTGAAGACGAATCTCTTCGCACGGAGGTCTCTGAACTGCTGGGGAAAATTTATATGAAACAGGCGGATTACGATAACGCCGCACTCGCTTTTGCGGGGGCCTTGGATCAGGATACGCTACCATGAAGATTCGGATAATCACCACAATCTACTTAGGAATCCTGGCCGGTCTTTGCGGTGGGGCGGCGGCACAGGATGATGCCGTTGGAAGCGATATTTTACAGAAAACGGAGATGGCTGATAAGTCACTTCGTCGGGAACCGGCTCAGATGGGGCAGGAGTATCGCGGTCTGCGTCGCCAGCTTATGTGGGATCAGGTAGAATCGGTCGCCGCACCTCAGGATCAGTCTCAAACGGATGTTTTAGGTGATTTGGTTCACCAACTTCGCTCTCTGGAAATTCCACAAAAGTCAACACCGCAGGAGCCAAACGAGCCAGTGCCGTCCCAAACGGATGCGGCAGTAGGCCCACTGCTTCCGGGAAAATCGCAAATAAGTAAAGAAAGCGGAAAACCGACACCGGAAGATGAGTTGGTCGTAGTGCTTGAAAAGATGGATAGGGCCATCAGTTCACTCCAATTGGCGGATGTACTCTATCGTCAGGGCTATTATGAACTGGCTTTTGAAAACTACTGTACGGTCGATGAGCAGCTTTCTGAGGGTCGTGTTACGGATCATCAGTGGATTCTGTTTCAAAAGGCCAATTGCCGCCGCCACAGTAATCCCAATGAAGCCATTGGATTTTATAACGAGTTGATTAAATCCTTTCCAAATTCAAAATGGACGACTGCCGCAAACAGCCGGCTGAAAATGACCGAATGGAGCCAACTCAACCAGATCAGGGATTTGGCTGAAAACGAAACTGATGATACGAACAACGGATAATACATTTTATCAGGCATTGATTCTGACAGCGGATTCAAAACGGGTTGGTACTCTTTTGAAGATACTGGCTAAACGGAATTTGCGCGGGACCGTCGCGACTACGCTGAAGTCCGCGAAAATGCTGCTGGATCGTCATCATTGGAACCTGATCTTCCTCAGTACGGAGTTTAACGCGATAGCTGACCAGAAGAATGGTTTTGGGATTGTGCGGCACATTCGCGGCGACCATCCGGAGATGCCGATTGTGATGATCAGTCCGACCGATTCGTCCGAACAGGCCATCAAAGCCATGCGGTTCGGTTGTGTCGATTTTTTTACCGAACCGCTGAAGTCTGAGGCGATCAATACGGTGCTGGATGCGTATTTACCCAATCATCCGACCCATGTAATGGAAACGGTTCACTCGGACGATCAGAGAACGCATCCGATTATCGGCAGAAGCGCCGCGCTCAAGGAAACGGTCCAGATGGCCCGGTCGGTTGCCCGGACGGCGGCGCCGGTTCTTATCAGCGGGCCCAGCGGAACCGGAAAAGAACTTATCGCACAGTTGATTCACAATCACAGCCATCGTTGCAGCGGGCCGTTTGTCCAGGTCAATTGTGCCGCACTGAACGAGTCGCTGCTCGAAAGTGAACTATTCGGGCATGAAAAGGGCGCATTTACCGGAGCGGTTCTGTGCCATCAGGGGCGGATGGAAAGAGCACACGGCGGAACGATTCTGCTGGATGAGATTACGGAAACACCGCCGGCCTTTCAGGCCAAACTATTAAGAGTGCTGGAGCAGATGCACTTTGAACGGGTCGGCGGCAGTGAAAATATTCGCGCCAATGTTCGGGTTGTTAGTACGACCAATCAGGATATTCGCCAACTGGTTCAGACCGGACGGTTTCGTGCGGATTTGTATTATCGGCTTGCTGCGGTCCGGCTTCAAATTCCTTCACTGGCTGACCGCATGGATGATTTGCCCGATCTGATCTGGTGGTTTGTCAATCAGTTTGCACATGAAGCAGGGCGTGTGATTACCGCCATCAGCCGACAAACGCTTCGGATGTTTGAACTCTATCACTGGCCGGGCAATATCCGTCAGTTACGAAATATGGTGAGAACCGCGATGATTTTGGGACAGGGTCCAACCCTGTGTATCACGCAGATACCGTGGCTGGTCGAAGAAATGAAACAAACGCCACAGGCGAACGATTCCGAAACCGAATCGGGTCAATCGCCCTTACAGGAAATTGAACGACGAGCCATTTTGGCGACACTGACCCGGGCCGAGGGCAATCAGGCACAGGCCGCAAGGGTTTTGGGGATCAGTGACCGCACGCTGCGTGAGAAAGTGAAAAAATACCGTCAACAGGAACTCGTTGCGATAGCATAAGTACTTGGAAATAATCAGATATGGAAAAGGAAGAAGAAACAACGATGGCAGAGCAAAAGCAGGAACAGACAGAAAAACAGCCGCAACCGAAGAGTGAGTCGCAGACAGAACCGCAGACCCCTTCGTCCGGCGGCGGGTTTACCCTTTATACATGGTTGATTCTGGGGGCGGTTACCCTTGCCGGTTCCACAGGCGGTTTCGCCTTGTCGCAACTGGTCGGTGGGACGGTCCCGACGGATTTGGAAGCCGTCGATGAAGCGGCTAATCAGGACGATGCGATTGACGCGATGCTAGCCGAACAGACCGATCAAATGCCGTGGGTCGAAGAGTTTGAGCCGGTTCTGGCCAATCTGGACGAACCGGGCGTAACCCGTTATGTTCGTGTAACGATCACGCTGGAAATGAGTCCGGAGTTGGACGAAATCAAGGGTCGAGAATTTCTGGGAACAAAAAAAATGATGGTGCGTGATTGGCTAACCACCTATCTCGCGGGACTGAGCTTGGAAGATGTTCGCGGTTCACGAAACTTAAACCGGATCAAAAAAGATGTCCTCGAAGAATGCAATAAGCTGTTGTTTCCAAAGGGGCAACCGTTTGTGGAGAGGATTTTCTTTAAGGAGTTTGCCGTCCAGTAAGGCGACAAAAAGACGATGGATTTAGACCGGAAAAAACTGCTCAATTTGATGAATCGGATGCGTTCACAGGTTCCTCCTGAACCACCTGCGGCGGATTGTGCCGATGTTTCCTGGACCGTCCCACATCATTTTGATGCTAATGCGACCGAACGCGTTACGGATATTGCCAATGCTCTGGCGGGGTTCATGCAGCGGACGCTGCGAGGTTTATGTGATGACACCTTTGAGGTTAAACTCAAGGCCATCACGGAGCATTATGCGTATTCTTTAGCTGAACAGATGGATGCCGATAACAGCAATCATTATTTCCTGCCGCTTTCAATACAGGGAAAAGGGCTTGTGGGTTTTGTTGACTTTCCCTTTGAAACCTGTACACAGTTGATCGCTCAAATGCTGCGGGACCCGGAAAGTGGGATCGGCGAAGAAGACACACTGTCCGCTCTGGAGGAATCCATTCTTCAGGACATCGTCATTGCGATAACCGACTCACTGCTTGAGGGTTTTTCGGCGTATGGCGAGATCATTCTTGGGAAACCAGAACAGATCGTTCACGGCCGGTGGCCATTGCCGTTTGGCCAGCTTGAAGATATGTTCCGGGTGTCATTTCAGGCCGGCAACGCGGAAACACCGTTGGAATTATCGTTGTACCTGTTGGACAGCGTGGTGGATTCGGCCGCAGGAGTCCCAATGGTTCAGATAAGCACCGAACAGAAACAAAAAATGCCTGAACAAGTTATTGAATGCCTGGGCGATGTTACGATCGAGGCCTCTGTTTGGCTCAATCCGTCGATGATGGCGTTTCAGGATATCGTCACATTGGAAAAAGGCGATTTTATTTTGCTGGATCATGCCGTGACCACACCGGTGGATGTACAAGTCAATGGGCAAGCATGTTTTAAGGCATGGCCGGCACAATCGGAAGGACGCGGAGCGATTGTCCTGACCGAGCCAAGCGTGGATTGTTAGTTACTGATATATAGAACGAAAGAGATTACAGATGGCAGATTCTGAACAGGTACAAACAGACGAACAAACAGATGAGCAGACATCTGATAAGATGCAGGCACAATCGGCAGAATTCAGCGAGGCAACCGATACGGGTGCTGATTCCGGCGAGAACCTGAACATTCTGATGGATATTCAGATGCCGATTACCGTAATCATCGGTAAAGCAGAAGTCCCCTTTAAGCGGTTGCTGCAATTAGGGCCTGATTCGGTACTGGAATTGGACAGGTTGGTTGGCCAGCCGGCGGACTTATATGTACAGGATATTCGGCTGGCAACCGGGGACATTGTTGTTGTCAATGATAATTACGGCATCCGCATCCGCGAGGTCGTCGGGTCCGAATCGGTTCAGGATATCAATGCAGCCCAAGAGGCGGTTAGCGTCTAAACATACATAACTGAAAGTTTGAGTGAATGAGCAATGAGGCACAAAAAAAATTAGCTTCCGGAACACTCGCCGAACGCATCGCTGGCAACAGTAACATTATCTTTGCGGCCGGGCTGGTAGCTATTTTAGCGACCTTAC
>Ga0164311_10001996_pt1 | contig 10364 bp, 8 predicted proteins | sample GuaBasSedimGuay2_FD_121796 | JGI IMG/M metagenome (GOLD analysis project Ga0164311, IMG submission 121796) | Subseafloor sediment microbial communities from Guaymas Basin, Gulf of California, Mexico - Guay2, Core 4569-9, 9-12 cm | ecosystem: Environmental > Aquatic > Marine > Hydrothermal vents... | reverse complement strand
CATCTCATAATCAAAACAAAGATTAACTGCCTTATTAAGAGGATAAATAACACGATCCTCATGTTTTTTAATTATTTCATCTATCTCAAACGAATCATCATTTCCAGGCATTACTACAACCTTAACGTTTTCAGGCAATTTCTCGTGAACCATTTCAAGCCATCTTTCCAATCTTTCCTTCATATATTCTTGGAAAAGTTTGTTAACCTCCTTAGGATTATTCATAAGATACTCATATTCTTGGGGATCACACACATGGGCGTAGAAACCAATAGAATTAATTTTATCAACTAATTTCTTACGGCCTTCTTCGCCCTTAGCCTTAACCCACCTTCCATAAATCTTAGTCTTGTAATGCCCAGGTTTTTCCTCGATCACTGGGACAACCAGCTTGCCAGTTAGATCCCCACAAAAAAGCAAAACATCTGCTTTATGCACGTTAGGAACGGACAACCATTTTCTCCAAACAATTTCGCTTCCATGTACATCTACAGCATGAAATAACCTTACCTTTTCTGTCATTGTTCATCACCATACCTCAAATTTAATTCAACTAGATATTAATAAAGCTTTAGGTAAATCACCAAGCCAGAAATGAAAACAAGACTATAAAAGGTATTTCCTCTAATTTTCTTTCAACAGTAGCCTATGCCTCCCAAACTATCACGTTACAAGATTAAATATTATGCGTACTACTTTTCATTTTTCTTATGTCGTCTACGTTTCTTAACTGGCCTAAATTTTATTCCATATCTGATTACCTGTTCGTCTTCGTATATTTTTCTGAAAACCGTTTCAACCTCTAATCCTATCTTTAACTCCTCAACCTTACAATCAGTTAGCTGAGCAACAATTTTTGGGCCTTCTAATAGCTTTACAACGGCTACAGGGTATGAGCCAACATATTTCTCCTGTAATAAAAATTCTGGAGGCGTACTACCGGCAGCAATGATCGTATAGGAGTATATTTTCCCCTTACCACTTAATTTTATAGGTTCAAATTCTGATTTTTTACCGCATTTAGCACATATTTCTCTTGCCGGGAAATTTATGTATCCACAATTCTTGCATTTTAATCCGATTAAACTATATCTTTGAGGTATGGTTTTCCAATAAGCTGGAATAGAAACATATGCCATTTTCATCCCTCCAGTTTATATTCCCCTTTTAAACTTCAAATACGTCAAATAGTCCACATATTCCTTATCTTCAAGGTAATCCTCAACAGTCAAAAATTCTCTCTTTTTCTCGATGTTCTCCGTTACTACAATGCTTAAAGCATCGCTACCAGCACCTGAACCATAAGAAGCAACAAGTATCCTCTCATTGGGATTAGCTGTATCTAAAATTGATGCTAAACTTATAAGGCATGACGCAGAGCCTGTATCACCTATCTTAGTGCATAACAGTGTTGGAGTAACTTGCTCAGGTTTAAATCCAAGTCTTAACGCTACTTCTAACGGAGTTTTCCCATCAAACTGCTGGAAAACAACGTACTTATAGTCATCAGGCTTCCTACCAATCCTCCTAAGAAGTTCACTAACACATGTGGTGTAAATTTTATTAAGGGCGTATTTGGCATATGATCTGATTGCAAGATTTCTAAGAAATTTTTCTCCACCCTTCCTAAATCTCTCGCTGAAAAACTCCATACTAACAGAATGGATCCCTTCTATGAAAGCTATCAAATCTTCTTTACCAATTATAAAAGCAGCTGCACCGCTACCTAAACGATGCTCAATAAAATCTTTAAAATCCGCATAGGGACTATCAGCAGCAACAACAAGAGCAAAATCTCCTCTACCTGAAGCTACAAAATCTAACGCTGCAAGCATAGCTGCTGTGCCCGCTTTAGTTGAAGAAGTGAAATCCGAAGTAGCAATGTTTGAAGGTGCGCCTATAGCTGTTGAAATAGTACTAGACATAAGTTTCTCCGCGTAGGGAGGATAGGAGGAAGCAAAATAAACGCAATTAATATCGGTAGCATCGATTCCAGCATAGTTAATAGCGTTTATAGAAGCTTCTATAGCCATCGTTATAGGATCTTCGTCAAAACCAGCAACGGCTTTCTCCTTTACCCCCGGGGCGGCAAAAACACCCCAAGCCTTAACATACTCTTCACTCTTTATTCTAAATCTTGGAATATACACTCCATATCCTACAATTCCACATTTACCCTCCATAAAATCACCCTCTCCTAAGTATGTGAACAACAGCTGTACCACCAGATCCACCAACATTGTGCGTTAAACCAATCTCTGCTCCACTCACCTGTCTACTTCTCTTTTCAGCCTCATCGCGCAACTGCTTCACAATTTCATATATTTGACCTGTACCAGTTGCTCCAATAGGATGACCCTTAGCTTTTAATCCTCCACTTGGATTTACAGGTATTCTACCACCTATCTCGGTTTCTCCCTCTTCAATTAATTTCGCTCCCTCACCCTTTTTGCAGAAACCCAAATCTTCGTAAGCGATAATCTCAGCTATAGTGAAACAGTCATGAACCTCAGCGACATCAACATCTTTAGGCTCAATTCCAGCCATTTTATAAGCTTGCTTAGCAGCGAGAACGGAGGCCATGAGAGTGGTGAAATCTTCTCTTTCAAAAAGTGATAACCTATCAGTTCCAGCACCAAAACCAGCAACATATATTGGTGTATCTGTATATTTTTTGGCTAAATCAGCTCTACATAAAATTGTAACTGATGCGCCGTCTGAAACAGGACAGCAGTCAAATATTGTAAGCGGATATGCCACCATCGGACTATTCAAAGCCCTTTCAAGAGTTGTCTCCCTTTGAAAATGCGCTTTCGGGTTCTGTGCCCCATTCTTATGATTTTTAACAGCAACCATAGCTAAATGTTCCCGTTTCGTACCATATTGATGCATGTGTCTTAAAGCCATTAAAGCGTAGACTCCAGGAAAAGTCATACCAGCAAGTCTTTCCCATTCAGTGTCACCGGAGACACCGAGCCAGTATCTAAGCTTATCACGTGGAATATCAGTCATTTTTTCAACTCCACCAGCAAGAACGACATCGCAAACACCAGACATAATTGCCATTACTGCGCTTCGAAAAGCAAAGCCACTCGATGCGCACGCATTTTCAACTCTAGTAGCAGGAATACCATGCAAACCTATTTGATCTACAGCCATCGAGGAAAAGTTTCCAAGCTGAATTCCACCCACACCAAGATTCCCTATATAAGCTTCCTTTATATCCTTTGGGTCAATGCCCTTATCAACATCATTTATAGCCTCAAGAAAAGCCTCAACAAAAAGTTCCTTAACGCCTTTATCAGCGAATTCGCCAAATCTAGTTTGTCCAACCCCTATAATTGCAACCTTATACACTTTAAACCCTCACCATATTAATCTACTTTTTAAGAAATATTCCCATGGGATCTATTTCTTCTCTCAATATTCTGATTTCTTCTTCAGTTGGAGGCTCGGTTTCCTTAACATTTGGAGATATTTTCAAATCCCAGCTAGTAGCTTCCTTAACTTGATCAATAGTTACCCCTGGATGGTAAGAATCCAAATACATCTCTCCAGTTTTAGGATCAAAACGTAAAATACCTAGCGTAGATATAACCACACTCGGACCTCCGCCATGCAAACCTATTTTCTCTCTTGAACCAGCCCCTTCTAAGAAGCCTGGACTTGTCAGAAAATCCAGTTTCTCTACAAAACGCCTTTTTTCATGGGGAGTAATAACTATTACCCTTTTGGCGAAGGACGAAATTGCACAGGCCCCGCCGCTTCCTGGAAGTCTAACCTTCGGTTTAGAATAATCTCCAATTACAGTTGTATTTATGTTTCCATATTTATCTATTTGAGCAGCTCCAATAAAACCCACATCGATATATCCTCGCTGAAGAAGATAGGCAAAAGTTTCAAAGAAGCTGAAAACACCTGCAGAACCACTTACAATCGTCGGATCACCTATTGAAAGAGGCAATCTGGCTGGTCTAGAACCAAAAATACCCGACTCATATATTATGTTAAGGTTTGGAGCATGTGTTCGTTGAGCTAAAATAGCAGCTAATTGCGGAATTCCAATGCCAACCAAAACTTTGTCTCCATTTTTTAACTCTCTTGCAGCAGCAACAATCATCATTTCCCGAAGAGTATAATCCTTAGCATATTTCTTATCCATTAATATCACCTCTAACCATAATATCCATAGTCAACAGGAATAGAACTGTAAGTTTTTGGTAGAAGTTTTAATATTCGTTCAACTCCCAGCTTCTTCAAATATTCCTTCCTGTTTTCAACACTATAAACCCATTCATTAAGAAATTTCTCCATACCTTCGACAGTTCTTGTTAATTTATCGTATTCGAGGTAAAACTCGTTATCCCTATCATAGTAGCCTTGTGTATAGGAGGGATGAGCACCCCAAGGCTCCTCTATTATAGCATCGACCTTAAACGCAGGAATAATCGTTCTATTGGGGTCCCTACGTATAACCTCGCTATCTACGATCTCTTCCACAGAAACTATCACTTTCTTGCTTGCCATCGCTATTTCCTTATTTGAACCAATTATACCCCACATTTGTACATTTCCTTCTTTATCGGCTCTTTGAGCATGAATTATAGCAACATCAGGGTTCAAAGCAGGGATAGCGCAAAGCAATTTACCTGTAAATGGACATTTAATAGTCTTCAAGTTTTTATTGTACTTTGGAAGATCAGAGCCTAAAACGCTGGGAATAATTGGAACAAAGGGAATTCCCGCTGCACCTGCAAAATAGCGAGCACCTAGAGTAAAGTGCGTATATTCCTCGATCTCTATTGGATGAGGAATACCTTTTTCAACAGCTCTGCGAAAAGCATGAAGTAATCCTACTCCCGGGTTTCCAGCCCAACTAAAAATAACCTTCTTAACGCATCCAGCAGCTATTAACTGATCCACAATTAAATCAGGGGTCTCCTTAGAAACAGTTAGGTTTCTCTTTCTCTGACGGATTATTTCATGTCCAAGAGCAAAAGGAATAGCGTGTGTAAATCCACCAAAACAAACTAGAATCCCATCGCTCACAAACTTCTTAATAGCTTCCTTGGCTGACATAATCTTGTCTTCAACTTCCAAGATCAACACCTCTCCTGAGCACCTTTAAAAGCGAATTAAATAATTTGTCTTTTAAGGTTCCACTGTGTAACCTAAAATATGGTTTAAAACAATTAGGAGCAAAGCTTTTGAAAGTATATCGCGGTCCTTGGGGAGTTGTGATCATAAGCGCGTCCTCTCCTCAAATTTAAATTTAACTCATATAACTCCAATCATATAATTGTATGATTATAGCTTATAATTTATATGATTTATATTACATTTTAGTATGAAAAATTATTTTCTAGTAACGTGATGAAATAAGAAAATATATTTAAAATCGATAATTGAAATGTTAAAAGGACAAATATTCCCTTGAAAACTTGTTTAGGTGGAGGGATAATGCCTATAACGACTGTAAACATCCCCGAAGATCTTCTAAAATACATAGACTCCCTTGTAGCGAAGGGAGTAGCTAGAAGCAAGCAGGAAGTCATAATTAAAGCTCTTCAAAACTATCGCAAGTTTCACATGCATGAATGGCATGACCCCCTAATAATTATTAGGGGATTCCGAAGAGCACTAATAAATCAAAGAAGCTTAAATGAAATCTTAAAAAAGTTTAGTGAAGAAGAACTTTACGAAATCGGTAAAAAGATGGGCTTTACACTTAAAGATTCTTGTTTAGCCTCTTTTGGCGTTGATTCAACCAACAGAGAAAATTGGGAATTAGCCTTAAAGCTTCTTGAAGATAATGGATGGGGTATATTTAAAATAGAAAAAGACAAAAAGAATAAAGAAAAGCTAAGAATAATTATTTACAACCCATTTTTCCCCAAAAAGTTGCTACATGGATACTTAGAAACAGCACTAGGTGTTAAATTCTCACTAATACCAACAGTAGAAGATGTTGCAATACTAGAAACTGTCACAGAATGAAATGAACTTTCTCACGTATTACAAGGTGTCATCTATCTAATTCTTAAAAATTGATTTAATTATACTTCTGAAGAAGTTCTACAAAAGTATCAAAGAATGTTTGCATTAAACTGTCTGTATGCTACGGTTATTTTAAAATCCTTTTTAAGTACCATCTAAAGAAATTTTAATAAATCGTGATCATTTTGTTTAGATAATCTTTTTTCTGCTTTAACTGCGCGTAGGTTATCAGATCTTCATTTTTTCTTTGTAACAAAGATATTTTCGTTGCGCAAGCTAATAACGTTTTTAAGTCTCTTGTTTTTATCTCGATGGGCTTCAAAACGTGTAAGTCGAAAGATTTATATGTTCCTTAGCCTTTAATACAGAAAGGAGGGAATAACATAGAGGGGATGGAAGAGTGAAGAGGTTAAAGTTTATAGCGCTAGGTTTATCACTACTACTAATGGTCTCTTTGAGTATCACGATAAAAAACGCGGCATGTCAGATACCGGAAGAGCAAAAACTAAGCTTCGAGATCCTAACTCCAGAGTACGATCCAGTCAGAGTAAGAATTGGAGACCTAATGGTAGAATGGTTTAAGGAGATAGGAGTAAAATTAGTCAATAAACCTGTCGATTTCTCCACGCTAATAGATTCAGTTTACAATACTTTTGATTTCCATCTGTACATAATTGAAACTGCTGCTCAATTTGAACCATGGTATCTAAGTGCATATTACGTATCTTGGGAGGACAGACCTGGAGGGAACAATCCATGGGGTCTTCACAACGATACATATGATACACTGGCTAAAGAAGTGGCCACAGCAGTAGATCCTGAAGAGAGAAGGGAAATTCTATTTGAGATGCAACAAATTTTAGCTGAGCAAGTGCCCATTATACCACTATACTGCAGAGATTGGATGCAAGCCTATAGAAGCGATAAAATAAAAGACGTAGTTGGAATGGCTGGCGGAGTATTAAACTTTTGGACTTTCATAACCATGACTACCAGAGCAACACCAGGTCATGGGACAGTCACAGTTGCTATGATGGACTATGTCAAGAACTTTAACCCACTGAAGGAGGAAACATGGTACGATTGGTTCTTTAACCTAGTCATATATGATAGACTATTCCAAGTAGACGTAGACTTATCACTCAAGCCTTGGATATGCAAAGAATGGAGCGTATCTGCAGACGGATTAACATGGACCTTCAAAATACACAACAACGTTACTTGGCACGATGGAACCCCTCTAACGGTTCACGACTTAAACTTCACCATATGGTTTGTAAAGGAAAATGAGGTACCCGCATGGTATTCCGCGGTCATGTACGTGAAGAAAACCGAAATATTAGATGACTATACTATAAAGATAACGTTGAATCAAACGGATGCTTGGTTCCTGAGAAAGTTCGGAACATTTATAATACTACCGAAACACATCTGGGAAGGATTGGCATGGGACACTCCAGAACCTCCAGAAATAGTAGGATGTGGTCCATTCCGTCTGGTAGACAGAAAGGAAGGCGAATGGATTAAAATGGAGAGACATACAGAATACTTCAAGTCAGGATATCCACGAATAGATACATTGATATATAAGGTTGTAAGTAGCCCAGAAGCCCAGTATTTGGCTCTAAAAACCGGAGAAGTTGACATTATGTGCTGGACACTCCCGTATGGAGTAATAAAGGAAGCAGTTGAACATCCGGACATAACTCCCGCGCCATACCCAGACACCTATTATGGGATTATCGGCTTTAACTTAAGAGACCAGAGATTAGGAGATGTAAATGTAAGAAGAGCGTTAGCCCACGCAATAGACAAGGAAACAATAGTCAACCTATTAATGCTAGGATGGGCAGCTCCAGTTTATACATATGTACATCATAACTATACTGAATGGTGTAACTTTGATATACCTAGATACGAATTTAACTTAACAAGAGCAAACGAAATATTAGATAAAGCTGGTTACATCGATGTAGATGGAGACGGAATTAGAGAGTTGCCTGGTGTATCACCGCCACCCAAACCGATACCAGTATGGATCTGGGCGACAGTAGCTGCTGCAGTTATAGCTATAGTGGCTATTATAGCCGCTGTATACTATGTTAAGAAAGCCAAACCAGCCACATAAACTCCATCACTATTTTTTATTTGCTTTCAAAATCCGATTAAAAACTTGTTATCTGATTTTCATGCTAGTATTTTCGCAGAGCGAAATTCTTACATAAAATTGAAATACTCTAAGAACGACGAAAAACGTGTGTAAAAACATAGGTAACTTTGAATAGGATCTGATGTGAATGGGGTGGAAGTAAAGAAGACATGTGAAACGTAGTTTTGTTAGATTTTCCTAGGAAGGTCGAATTTGTAGATTAAGTCTTATGGAAAGATGTCTTTCTTTCTAGTATTGGATCTGGATGCTGGTTTCAGTCGTGATTTACTCTTATTTTCACTTTACCAGTTATGTTATTAAGTCTGGCTTTATATTTTGCGATGAGATATGAGTTATAAACTTTCCAGGCATGGCCGCTCTTGTTGGTATTCACGATGAGATTACTAGTCGATTTTATATGGTCTTTTATACTTTAGGGATATATGTAGCGTTGATCGATAAATTTAAGTACTGAACCCGTCTTACAGTATTTTGTCCGTCTCTCGACGATTGATTTACCATTTAACATTGTGTTGGGTCACGTAGTTTAACGTCGGTAGACAACGTAAAATCTTTCGTTATCATCCATGAAAATTTATCGAAAATATACCAAGTAAGGGTGTGTAACTTGGGATTTAGGGAATATGTTATGAGAAGGGGCGTTGAGTGCATAGTCACTTTTTTCATATTGATAACATTAAATTTCTTTCTTTTCAGAATAATGCCTGGAGACCCTACGGCGCTTCTTCTTCTTAACCCTAAGATAAAGCCAGAAACCAGAGAGCTCTTGCGGAAAAAACTTGGATTAGATTTACCATGGCACATTCAGTATTTTGTATTCATTAAAAACCTATTTAGGGGAGAATTTGGCGTTTCTTTCCATTACGGAAGACCAGTAATGGAGGTTATAGCCCAAAGGCTCCCAAATACGATAATATTGGTGGGCTCTTCTACTCTACTAGCTATAATAATAGGAATACTTACTGGGGCTATAGCAGCTTGGCGTAGAGGCACAAAAGTGGATAAAAGTCTTTTAATATTTTCTTTAGCCACTTACTCCACGCCAGTGTTCTGGTTAGGGATGCTTCTCATACTATTTTTCAGCGTATACATAGGAGTATTTCCTATAGCGGGAACAACAACAGCAGGAGTTAGACATCCTAATATATTTGCATATATAGTAGACTACTTATGGCATATGGTTCTTCCTCTCTTGTGCTTGGTTCTTATACAGATTGGAAGTAACTTTTTAATACTACGAAATACGCTTTTGGACGTGTTAACAGAGGACTATATAATAACAGCAAAGGCTAAGGGATTAGGCAGCAAAATAGTTCTCTATAAACACGCCTTGAAACCGGCAATGTTACCTATGATAACAATAGCTGCTATCCAATTAGCGTTTACAGTTAGCGGGGCTACGTTAACAGAAACAGTATTCTCATGGATGGGACTAGGCAGATTAATATATGAAGCGGTATTGTGGAGGGATTATCCAATACTTCAAGGAATATTTTCTATAATAACCATTACAGTACTATTAGCCAATTTTATAGCCGACATTATCTATGGGTTTGTTGATCCAAGAATCAGATATGAGAGGAGAGCTGTATGAAGAACATAAGGTCTAAAGGAGCGAAAATAAGTAAATTACAATTATACCATAAACGCGTAGCGAACTTTTGGAGAATATATAGTAGAAATAAGATGGGTATGATTGGTTTAATCATAGTAACCTTTTTTGCAGCAATAGCGATATTAGCCCCGTACATATCCCCCTACGGTGAGTGGGAATACTTAACAGGACCCCCCTTTTCTCCCCCCAGTAAAGAACACTTACTTGGAACAGACGAATTAGGAAGGGATATATTCAGCCTAGTGATATATGGGACTAGGATATCATTACTCGTAGGAGTAACAGCTGCTCTCTTCAGTACAGTAATAGGAACCGTAATAGGACTTATCTCCGGGTATTACGGAGGACCAGTGGATCACATTTTAATGCGTATAACGGATGCTTTTCTAATACTTCCTAGTTTGGTTTTAATGATAATTTTAGCAGCTTTACTGGGCCCTGGGATGGGAAATATTATATTGGTGATTTCTATTACTACGTGGCCAACAACAGCAAGAATAATTCGTTCTCAAGTTTTATCTCTCAAAGAAAGAGCATTTGTTGAAAGTAGTAGGGCAATAGGTTCTGGAGATATATATATAT
>Ga0164311_10001995_pt1 | contig 10365 bp, 10 predicted proteins | sample GuaBasSedimGuay2_FD_121796 | JGI IMG/M metagenome (GOLD analysis project Ga0164311, IMG submission 121796) | Subseafloor sediment microbial communities from Guaymas Basin, Gulf of California, Mexico - Guay2, Core 4569-9, 9-12 cm | ecosystem: Environmental > Aquatic > Marine > Hydrothermal vents... | reverse complement strand
GTCAACATTGTAGTGATGGCAGATGCACCCTTGCTGTCCTTGAGGTCTCTCAGCTCGGATTCGATGATAGTCACGATGTTCTTCGTGATCTCAGGATTGGCACGCAGTAAGTTGACTAGGTCAGACCGTGCCTTAGTTGGGTCGATTCCGTCATCTTTGCTCAAGGTTATCGTTGCTCCCAGATTCTCTTGTGGTGTGCAGAGAGCAACTCACTTCAGGGGTTTTTATGTGTGTTTCGTGGGTATGCTTGAGTCGGGAGTTCTGAGAGGTCTCAGTACTTACTCAGCTCTTCGATGGAGTGAACCACGAGGTCAGGTGTAAACTCGATGCCGTACTTTGCACGAGCCTCTTCTATGGAACGATGCCGGATGTTGATCCAGACTGCGGTCATCCCAGCAGACTTAGCTCCGACCATATCGGCATAGTACTCGTCGCCGACAAACACTGTGTCTTTACTAGATACACCAAGAGCATCGGTCACCGCCGTGAAGATCTCCGATGCGGGCTTGTACGCACGGACTGTTCCCGAGTCAACAACGGCACTAAAGAAATGCTTCAGGTGCAGTTTCTCAAGTATCTTGTCAGCATGCCCCTCGAACGAGTTCGTAATGATACCGAGTTTCTTGCCACTTCCTTGAAGTGTTTCAAGCAGGCTATGAGCACCGGGGAAGACAGTGGACAGCTTGAGATGAAGAGAGCGAAAGTGCTTGGCGGCAGCCTCGACCATCTCCTCATCAGGTTCGAATCCGATGTCTCTGAAGCTCTCGCTCATGGCCTTCCGGATTATCTCGTACGGTGAGTGATAAGGACCGCCACTTACTATGTCCTTGATGGCGTTCCGGTACCGCGCCACCACATGTCCGAGATACTCCTCAAGCCTCTCATCAGTGTAGACACCGGCCTCCTTTAGAAACCACTCACAACCCAGCACGGGATACATGTGTGAGTCGGTCAGGGTCATGTCCAGATCGAAGACGACCGCTCTGAAACGGTCGAAGTTGAAGGCACCCAAGGATGTGATCTCCGAGCGTCTACGCACCCTTGCCCAGGTATATCCCATTGGGATCGAGCTTGTGCATGATATCAATCTGTTCCTGTGTTGGCTCCGGTGTGGTTGGAACATCATCCGGAACTATGAGGTCAAACAGGACGTTCTCCTTGACGTCCTCCACTGTGTAACCGGGATGAACTGACTTCAGGCGAATCCTGAGTGTTTCAGGAGCAAAGTCGAATTGACACATGTCAGTGATGACGACTTCGGGACCGTTCCCAACCATGGACCACTTCTCTCGAGACCCCGGTCCCTCAAGGTGTCCAGGGGATGTCATGTAGTCCAACTTCTTGACGAACTTCCGCTTGTCGTGTGACATCATGATGATGAGTCGTTTTGCTGAAGAGGCGATGTCGTTGCCGCCTCCACTGCCCGGGAGCTTGACCTTCGGAGACTCGTATGGGCCAATGTAGCTTGTGTTCAAGTTGCCGTACTCATCAATCTGAGCGGCCCCAAGGAATCCAACGTCAATTCGCCCACCCTGAAGCAGAAAGCCCAGGGTCTCAATCAGGCCGAGGGATGCTGAGGACCCGTAGTAGTATCGAGTGTCAGCAACAGACAACGGGACCTCTCTAGGTCGCGCGTCGATGAAGCCGGCCTCAGAGATCAGGTTCGAGTGAGGGGCATGTGTTTCTTTGGCAAGGAGGGCGGCAAGCAGCGGCATTCCCGTGCCTCCGAAGACGTTCTCCCCGTCACGTACATGACTCGAAGCGCAAGCAATCAGAAACTCGGTCTTTGTATATCTTGCCATGTCTAGTACCCCCATGGTTTCTTTGCTCTAAGTTCCATAAGCCGAGGCCATCCGACCAAGTCAAGGTATCCGTGGTGGTCCTCAACTCCGAGGATGTAGTTGTCCAGATACTCCTGCCACCCCTCTTCTGTCCGCGAGAGCTTGTGGAACATCATGAGGTGCTCAAGGTCATAGTCATAGTAGTTGTGGCACATCATCGGATGCGCAGTGTAGGGAAGCACAACCACGTGGTCGACGTACATCGCAGGTATCTTGGTCTGATCAGGTCGAGTCCGGACCTCCTCCTCGTCAATCAATTCTTCAGCCAACACGATCAGTTTCTTGCCGCATCGAGAGCCTTCAATGTCTTCTCCCACGATTCCGTCAATCTGAGCGTTTCCAGACTGGTCTACACGTTGAACATGGACTATGCTGAAGTCAGGCTGGAGAGAGGGCACCACACAGATCTTCTCTCCGGTGAATGGACTGTCGATGACCTTCAGCTTGTTCTCCCCACGATATCGAGTGAGATTGACCATGTCAGTCCCCATCATGCTCCTCAGGGGCATGAAAGGCACATTGAGCGCCCCTCCGAGGAAGCGCATGGCCATGGCAAGGTTCGTATAGTCTTCAACCTCAAGGGTGCCTTCCGAGACTCTGCGTCTGATGTTATAGGACAGCCCCAAGGCCTCAATGGCCGAGAAAGCAATCTCATACCGTGTCGCCACGCCGGCTCCCGCCATGATCTCCAGGTCAACCTCAGACCCACAGGTGTACACCGTGAGGTTTCGTTTCTTCTGTCGAACCAGTTCATGAGCGAAAGCAATGGGAGCCCTCTGAAAACCAAAGCCACCCCAGAACAGGCCATCACCGTCGCTCACCAGGTTGGCAGCCTCGGCCAGCGTGATTCGTTTATCTTCTACTTCAGCCTCAGTCAATTTCCAGTCACCAAGCTATGCTCGTACCAGTGTGATTCGTCGGGTCAATCACAATGCGCCTTTTATCTTTCACTCATGGCCAGAAATCGCAGACTTTCAGAATCACAGCTACCACAGAAAGCCTCCGTGGCTCCCAATCAAGACCATCCCGATGATGATGTTGAGAAGCAGGCAGCAACATGCAATCTTGCAGCACGATCCACAGACGTCCTCTTCGGTCTCAGGATGTTGGACCCGCCATATCGTCTCCTCCTCAAAGCCCGCGGGACGCTCCCAGTCAGAGCTCCCTTCAATCGTCATCCGCGGGAACTCTCGCGCCGGTTCTTCTCCCTCCACTGAGAAAGTGCCGAAGCCTGCGAGGTACTCGAATGTGCCCCCACAGTTGGGGCAGACAACGCGGGCGCTGCTGTCATAGTCATACTTCCTGTCGAGTGGTACTCTTGCCCCACAGTACGGGCATTCTGCTGATTCCGACATCTCAAGTCCTCTGTGTTGTCGACAGGCCAAGAGTGACCTGTGAGGTTTTAAACCTCATTCTACCAAGTCGGCAGACTGTTTCGTGAATAGATGCCTCGCTGGTACACATCATTGTGATGGAAACCGCGGAGTATGAGGCTGTAGACTAGACAGCGATTCCCTCAATGCAGAGTTTCAGCATTCGTACCAAGATCTCACGGAGCTTGACCGTATGTAAAGTAGTGGGTGAAGATGGTCAGGCAAATCACGAACCTTTGGACCTATCATCGATTGGAGGGGTTCCAAGACCGTTGGAAATGGCCCAGACGCATGTTCTTGGCGCGCGCCTTCTACTTATTAATTGACAGAAGAAGGTGTGGAAATGCGCTGAAATGGGCGCATGAAAGGAGGAGAGCACATACAATGAAGAAAAAGCCACTGGCTCTGGTTACTCTCGTGTTTGTGGTCATCGTTTGTTCAACAATGATGAGCACAAGCGATGCATTATCCTATTGGTATGAATATCGATACGAGAGCTTCTCTGATGACGACTACTACATCGAAATGGGTTGGCCAGATCACGAGTTCACGTCCAGGTTCTGGTTGCACTCTGTGGCGACTCTACGTAGGACTGTCAAGGTGACATTCGATGTGAGAAGGAACATCTACAGGGAAACGCCTGTCACAGGTTGGTTCTGGTACAAGGTCGAGCACTATTGCCGCCAGCAACCGTCCTGGGATCCGACCACTTGGTACAAGGCATACACGCAGGTGTACATGATAATCCAAAACTACTACGAATTGAATTCGAAATGGGAAGACTACCCCTTGGGCAACAGGTGGTCATATGTCGCATTCCCCACGGACAGTCAAGGAAAAATGATCCCGTTTGAACCCAATGACCTGTTCCACGACCGTGCCTTCCATTACTCGATAGTCGACCCATCACAGAATCCGAACGGTGATCCCGACGGCGATGGCATTACGAACATGATATTCCCGAATCCTTGACCTAGCATCGTACACATTATTCTCCTTGGTGCTATCCAAACGGATGACGCCAAGGATTCCCTCTCTTTTTTCCTTTGGATGTTCACTGCAGGCCTCAGTGAACGCTCCGTACTCGTAATGAGCAGCAGATGAGGGCGCCACAGTGAATCCAGAGCCAATGCACAAGACACCAAGTTCAGAAGGGGAATCAGAGCACATGCTCTGCGATGTCAACGTCGTGCGAAGCATGCGTGAACCCCTGTCTGCCAAATTTCAGACCATCAAATATGTCGATGTAGTTCTTGCCACCCGAACGCATCACAGCTAGGATTGGGTTCACTCTTTCAACCCCTTGCATGTCTGTGAGAGATGAGAGAAACCTGTAGTACTCCTTGAGGTGGTATCTTGGAGTTTCCAACCAGAGTATGACGCCACGATCTGACTTGGAAATGAATACTTCAGGAAAGTCCGAAACCATGCTGAACACTCGCTCACGCATATCTTCATCACACACGATTTCTACGCAGAAATTGTAGTGCAGTCCAGCTCGTCCGAACCAAAGCCATGGAGCCATGACTCCCTTCCGTAGCAGTTTCGCTCGTCTATAAGCGACCTGACTCGGAAACATTTCATGTCCGCGGTCACTCATTATGTTGGCTATCTTAGTCGCAGAGTCACGCAGGTAGTAGCCAGCCACCTCTGACACGTAGAAGTCTTCCCGAGTCAGGCCCTCGACGTATCGGGGGCATGAAACAATGGCAGAGGCCGGTTCCGGACTTCTCGACTTCATGTTCACCTTTCCTTTTAGTGAATCGGGGAGACACCACGTGCCATCCTTCAAGAGGTGAGGGTTCACATAGCGGGCAATAGTACCCATCATGTGGAGGCTAGAGTAGTTGAAGAGTTTCTCTGAGATTCGCTCCACACCCGAACGCATCTCCGCGATGTTACTGCTGCAAGCAGGTATCGCAAATGACACAAATCCCAAGGGACTGGTGGTTACTCTATGTAAGGTCTTGGTGAATCGGAAACTCAACAACTTGTCCCGGATGTGTTCCCAACGGGACTTCTCCTTCAATTCAAAGAACAATATGAACGTCTGAATTCCAAAGGCACATCCATTCAACAGACCAAGAGCCATGATGTGATACCGTTCCAAGAGGGCGGAATATGCGGTCTTTATCGTGGACCGGTGACACTGGAGGTCGCGTGCTGCATGAGAGAAAGTGGCCAAGGGATGATGAACAAAATAGGCGAAAACATCACGGTGACGGCCTCGCGGTGGATCATGGGGGTTGTGAAATGTTAACATGTCTATGATTGCAGAGTAAATCTGTTGGGCTCCCATGACCTTGGTCCTCCTCAATATCCGGAGGTTTTTGATGAGCCGCTGAATCATCTTCGGAGACCAGCTCTCAGGCAAGGGACCAAAGGTCCCACTAATGCCGAACTCGGGATCTTCCTCAAGCAGACTTATCGCGGCGTAGGCATCGCGTAGCCGCAATGCACCAGAACTCAGTGCAATCCTGATCTTGATCAAGTCCAAGTAGTATTGAACCCGTCTGTCTGAGGAGCGAAGAAGCGAGTCATAGGGTGTCTTCACTTGGGAGAGCATCCGGCGCCGGAGACTCTCCGTGCTGCTGACTTCTACCTCTGACGGCGCCATTCTCTTGATGGTTTCTTGTGTTCTGTGGTGTTCGGGCGGCATTCGGACTCTCCTCCATCAAGGCCATGCATGTCATTGCTTCGGAAGAGCGCTGATAACTCTTTTCAGATGACTGACTTGTGAACATAATTGTCAACCTCTTGCAGGCGTTTGGTTGGCCGAATGTTAAGGAACACTGCACGATAGGCAAGCAGAATCAGAAACAAGTATCTCAGAAAAGGGCACATGGCGAGGAGTAGGTCACTAGACTGGCCAGGAACCCATTCTCGTTGACTTCCTGCGAGTCCAGATCCCATGCTTGGGCTTTAATTCTGCTACCGAGAAGAAGTCTTGTTTTCCATTGGGAAGACTGTATCAACATACAACACACAACGGAGGATATCAAGGATGGATAAACATAGACAAGTCATGTTCGCTCTGGTTACGATATTGCTGTTCGTTGGAATGGCGGGATTCACTGCACCATTGCCAATGACAGATGCATCAAAACCAGTCGAGTCACAACATCAAGTCTCACAGGAAGTGAAGACCTACACGGAGAGCTTTGAAGGAAGCTGGCCTCCCACTGGTTGGCATGAGCACTCATACTATGGACATAAGGACTGGAGGAAAGGTGGTGCTTGGGCAAAGAACGGTAGATACTATGCCTCTATCTCAGGGCAGGAGCTCTGGACAGGTAGCGGAATTCTTGAGAGCAGAATCTATGACCTGCATGGACGTACCTCACTCACATTCTCATGCTGGTTCAAGGACAATGGCATTGACAACGGAGATCTTAGGATCTACTTCAAGAATTCACAAGGATCATGGACGTACATATGTGACTTGAATGCAGCCGCAGGTTCACCTGACTTCTTTGGGTGGCGTTTCTACGAGTACACAACTACTAGTTCGAGCTACCTTCACAGCGGATTCCAGATACGCTATTATGCCAAGAACATCGCGCAACATGAGGAGGCAGGAATCGACTATCAGTGTGTATCACATCCAGATCCAATCGACAAGTATGCACTGCTTGTCGGAACAGGTGTCTCAGCAGCTCATGATGACATGCAATACTGGCAAACGAAACTCCGCGCATTGGGATTCAAGTCCGAGAACATTCATACGTATCTCGACATGAACACACGCAAGGACCTAATCCGACAACAGGCGCGTTGGTTGGCCAATGTTGCAGACTCAAATGACAAGATTGTCTTTGCCTTTTCAGGTCATGGTGAAAGGGAGTCTGGCTCAATTGGATACATCTGTCTGTACTATGATAGGTACTATGATAGCGAGCTTAGGGCCGACCTCGGATCAACTCGGGCACATAATGCACTGGTATTCATATGTGCCTGTAAATCAGGTTGCTTCATCGATGACTTCCAAGGGCTATCTAACTTCTACGTTTCCACGGCGTGCACCGTGGACGGACACACCTCGGGGATGAGCTTTGTCTCAGACACAGAGCCTGCTATCAAGAGTAGCTATAGCTCAGGAAATACCCTGCCGTACTCCATGTGGACATATTTCTTCGTCAAGAATCTAGGTTCAGGACGAATCGAGACCACGTTTAGCAACGGAGTGAGTCAGTTCAGAAGCTGGTATGACGGGGGCCACTGGTGCTGGAGACATGTCGGATGGACAAAAGTAATGCCACCAGAGAAACCTACTCCAATATTCAGATGGGTGTACGAAACTTGGTCCTGGCCAATAGGGGGACAGCCAGACGGAGGGGCTCAGAAGGGAGTCCCTCAGAGCATGGACGGGAATCCGGGAGCTAGCTTCTACCTCTAGTATGATAGAATCCCTGCTCTTACTCTCATTGCGGAGCAAGGGCGGGATTCCCTGCTTTTTTTTGTTGCCAACTCCCTGAAAAGGTCTGGAGAATTCGGATATCTGGTGTCCATAGGCATCAGTCGATGTCAGAGGTTGTCAACACCACTCCTTGGATCCAACACCTTTTTACGGACAGAAGAACTCCGTTCACACATGTCACTCTCTGAGAGATGGGCAGGAATGCCTCGAGAAACAAGGATTGGTTTTCTCGGACCTGCCATCGCATTGATCACCATATCATTGGCAATCCTACTGTCGCCCGGATTCACATGGCCGGGAAATGCACTCAGTGACCTCGGTCATTATACCCGGACGGATCTCGGCCCGTACAAGCTCTTGGGTGCCATAGTCTTCAACGGAGGCCTCATCCTCACGGGACTCACCATGCTCTACTTTGTCTTCTCGACCATGAAGAAGACAACAGACATGCCAACAAAGATAGGTCTAGTTCCAATCTTCATCTCCCTTCTCTTCCTGATAGGCATTGGTGTATTCTCGGAGAACTTTGGGGACATTCACTTCATTGTGTCGGTGGGCTTCTTTCTGACATTCCCATTTTCGATGTGGATAGTAGGCATCTCATGGTTGAGATTCCCACGACTTAGGCTGTTTGCCATCATCTCCCTCCTGCTGCCCTTCATCTCAGTCCAAGTCTGGTGGATGCACTTTGTGGGAAATCCATACTGGACGGGCGCTGCAATACCAGAGATCATCACGGCGATGTCAGCCATCCTCTGGGTCTGGGCCTTCAACTACTTACACTATCGCGGAGCGCTAGAAGGCATCGTGTCCCAATGACGATGCTAAGGTTAAAACGCTCTCAGACGAATTCGCCATCAATATGGGACTCGCACTTACCAGTATGGAGATCATCCTTCAGTACGCTAGCACCGTGACTCTGTTCACCCTGGTGGTCATACTGCTATGGAGGCGACACACTGAGCGTGACCGACGGAACGCTATCCAGCGCTTCCCTCTGATCGTACCAGCCATTCTGTTCATCGTGACCTCGCTGCTTGTGTTCAGTTATGTTCCGCTGCCCATCACGCGGTATCATGGACCGAACCAAGTGTCGGAAGGAGGACAGGAGGACTTCAGCATGACATTCACAGTATATGACCTGCAATCAATCTATACTGACGAAACCATTCTCAGGGCCAGTGCAAGCCTATCAGAGGGCGAGTATGTCAATGTGGTGTGCAGGTTCTACGCCAATGACACTCTGATTACTACTCAGGTCTTGGACCTCAATGCAACTTCAGAGCCATCGAATGTGGAGGAGCAGAGAACGCTCGACTTGGATCCCGGCACGTACAACGTCGTGGTGAACTGGACCCTGTATGTGGACGACGAGCCTGTTGAGTACGGATACCTCGCTGTCCTGTTGTCTCAGACGACTCAACCATCCTTCGCCCAAGAGCTCGTTGAGTGGAGCACCTATCAGTTCATGATGAATATTCTATTCTTCGTCCTCCTTATCGGAGGCCTGTGTATAGGAACGAGTGCCCCAAGATATCGGACCACGCGAAAGGTCGAGAACGAGTTTCGAACCTATGAGCAATGAACCATTGAAGAAAAAGATGATGGGACTCCTGCGCCGCGCAGGAGTCAGATAGGTCTATTCCAAGAGCTCATCCAACACTTCTAGGAGCTCGACGACCTTCAGATTGGAGCCCACTGCCGAGTTGTCAACACCGGTCTCCTCTTCCTCCTTCTTCAGCGCCTTTATTCCATCGTTGAAGTTGGTGATACAGAAGGGACAACTCGTCATGAGAATCTCCGCCCCAGTGGACGCGGCCTCTTTGAGACGCTCCTTTGAAGTGGACAGGGCCATGTCAGGAAACTGAGCCTTCACACCGCCACCAGCACCGCAGCAGAAGCTATCGCCCTTGATGCGGTACATCTCGTGTAGGTCAAGACCCGGAATGGCTCCAAGTACCACACGAGGGATCTCATAGTGGGCCTCCTTTGCCTTCTCTGCCTTCCTGCTATCAAGAAGCCAGTTGTCGGAGTTCTTCAGAATCTCCTTCTCGATGGCTATACCGACGTGTCGTACACTGTGACATGGATCGTGCCAGGTCACCTTCTTGGCGTACTCCTTGTCAATCTTGAGCTTGCCCTCTTCAAGAAGATCATAGACGTACTCGACCGTGTGACGGGTCTTGAATGGCAGAGGTTTGCCACTGATGCGAGGATAATCGTTTCGGATCGTCTTGTAGCACCCCGCGCACGAGAATAGCAGAAGGTCAAAGTCCTTGAATGTCTCAAGGTTCTTCTCCATGACATCCCTGAACACGTCCTTCTGGCCAGTTCGGAGAATAGGGCTGCCGCAGCACACCTCATCGGAGATTATGGTGAAATCGACTCCGAGTTTCTTGAGAATCGATGCAGTGTGGTCAGCCACCTGCTGCTGTCGATAAGCCCCAGTACAGCCGACAAAGTAACCGATCTTCACATCCTTGTCAATCAGGTCACCATATTTCTCCTGGGCCCACTTGGTACGTTCTGAGCGTGGCTCCTTGTACGGGTTCCTTAACCCCTCATCCGAAACCATCTCGCCGAACTTCTTGTGCTTTGAGAGAGGCTCCACACCGGACTCGATGATGGCGGCTCTCAGTTCCTCAGTCACATGTACGGTGTCGATGTAGTTCGGGCATTGGGTCTCACACATCCCACAGGTCGTGCATGCCTCCACAACCTCTAGCATCTCCTG
>Ga0164311_10001994_pt1 | contig 10367 bp, 7 predicted proteins | sample GuaBasSedimGuay2_FD_121796 | JGI IMG/M metagenome (GOLD analysis project Ga0164311, IMG submission 121796) | Subseafloor sediment microbial communities from Guaymas Basin, Gulf of California, Mexico - Guay2, Core 4569-9, 9-12 cm | ecosystem: Environmental > Aquatic > Marine > Hydrothermal vents... | reverse complement strand
GAGCGACGGGCGCGACGCTGGCGACGCGCGTTGCAAGAGGCCGGGATAGAGGCCGAGATCGTGGACGGGGCGTCCACCGTCGGCGGGGGCAGCCTGCCCGGCGAGACGCTGCCCACAAAGCTGGTCGCGCTGCCGGTTCCGCATCCCGACCAGTTGGCGGATGCGCTCCGCGCCGCCGACCCGCCCGTGATCGCCCGCATCGAGGAGGATCGGTTGGTGCTGGACCCGCGCACGGTAGTGCCGGAGGAGGAGCGAGAGTTGTTGCGGATTGTTGCACTGGCGTTGAGCCAAGAAAGTTATGGTTGAATGATAAACATCGCTTGTTGAGGAGGATGGCAATGAGATGCTCAAATTGCGGAGCCGAAAACCAACACGGCGCACAATTTTGCATGCGGTGTGCGGCCCCTTTAAGCGGGGGCGCTGGGCCGGGCAGAGCCGCCCCCGGCCAGGCTTCACCCCTCGTGAGCCTGGTGGCCCAGAGCGGCCCCCAGGCGGGGCAGACATTCACCCTGCACGATGGCGTCAACACCGTTGGTCGTGACCCAGGAAACGACGTATTGCTGGCCGAGAGTTCCGTCTCGCGCAGCCACGCCCGCATCACGGTGCAGCCCGAAGGGGTCTGGGTTCAAGACCTCGGTTCGACCTCCGGCACATTTGTCAACGGTCAGCGCGTCACCGCTTCTACCTGGCTGCGCTCGGGCGATGTGGTCTATTTTGGTGGCGTGGTGGCGCTCGGTGTGCAGGTCGCACCGGCGGCCCATCCCGCCCATTCCGCCTATCCCGCCGCGCCACCGGCGCCGCCGACAGTTGCCGTTCCGCTCGCCGCAGCGTTCCAGGTCTGCCCCAGGTGCGGGGCGCAGAACCGGCCCGGCGTGCGCTATTGCGAGCAGTGCGCCGCGCACCTGGTCGGCGGCGCTCCCCCCGCGCGCCCGCCGAAAACTCGCCGTCGCTGGACATGGGCGGTGGGAGGCGCGGCGGCGCTGTTGGTGTGCCTGGCGGTGGCGGTGATCGGCATAATGAACTCCCCCTGGGCAGTCAAGCGGACGGTGGTGCAATCGACCCCCACCAGCGCGCCGGCAGCGCTTGTGCCGACACAGACGGTGGAGCCTGCGCCGGAGCAGGTGGCTACCTCCACACCCAAGTCGCTGGCTCAACCCACCTCTACCCCCAAATCCCAATCTCGGACCCGCACACCTACCCCTACTCCCACCCGCACACGACCGCCATCGGGGGTGTCGTCCACTGCTACTCGCACTCCTACCCCTTCCCCTACTTCCCTCCCTCCTGAACCGCCGACTGAGACGCCGACTGAGACGCCGACTCCCCCTCCGCCAGAGGAGCCGCCTCCCGAGGAACCGCCTCCTCCGGAAGAGCCCCCGGCCGTCCCGCCGCCCGAGATCCTCAAGTTCGAGTCGGACAAGGGCACTCTCAATCCAGGCGAGCATGCCACGCTCACCTACGAGGTGATGAACGCCAATGAGATCAACCTGAACTGGGAACCACTTTCGGTGGACGAAAACTCCTCCTACGATTCGGGAGTGCTCTTGGTATTTTACGATGAACTGTCGGAGGGATACAATAACATGTGCCTCCGCGCCTCAAACTCCAGCGATGCGGATGTGCTTTGCCTGGGTCTCACGGCTGCCACCCCCGCCCCGCCCCCGCCCGAGATCATCACCTTCGAGTCGGACAAGTACACTCTCAGTCCTGGCGAGCAAGCCACGCTCTACTACGAGGTGATGAACGCCACACAGATTTACCTGAACGACGTGAAGTTTGACACGGACGAAAACTCGGCGAAAGATACGGGAATGCCTCTGGTCTTTTATGACGATCTGACGACGGGCGACAACCAGTTCTGTCTCACCGCATCGAACGGAGTGGACACGGAGGGGAAGTGCTTGTGGATCGTGAAGTCAATCGTTGTCAGAATCACCCACAACGCTCCGCTTGAACTCGGCAATAGCGGCGCCGTTGACTATGCCGATTGTACCTCCCTCTCTCCGCAAGTCTATGATCATACAGATGGTGCGACCTTTGTTGGCGAGACATGTTTCGAGGCCGAGTACTGTGAAGGCTTCTTCTCCTTCGATATCTCGGATGTGTCTGCTGGTGTCGCCCTCGAGTCGGCCACACTGAGCCTGGGAAGCTACTCGCCCACCGGAAACCCTGCTCACCTGGGCCAACTCCACATCATAGACGTACAGTATGGAACATTGGACGTGTACGACAAGGGATGGGGCGGTCCGGCTTTCACTTCGGTCGTTCCCACCTCCCCCCCCACCGTGATAGACGTCACCTCTCAAGTGGAGGGGCGGCTGGGGCAGAGCCGCTTCCAACTCCGGCTCACGTTCACCTATCCTTATGCCGACGGTGTGAAGGACGGGATCTGGCTGTACGACCCGACACTGGAAATCACGTACTACGAATAGGCGCTGAGTGAGGTAGTCGGTGCTGGCGCGCCCTCTACAACCAAGAACGTTCATGTCGCAGCGCTAGCGCGTCTGAGTTGCACAATCGGAAAGGAGTCACTATGCGCTGTCCACACTGCGGAAATCAAGTCCCCTATCCCGAGACAGCATTCTCTGCTCCTATCGAGATCCTCTTTGACTGGATTCGCGTATCGCCGTGAAGGGCGCCAGGCACAGTTCTCCTGCGCAGGTCAATCTTTCTACAACCTGACCAGTGGCGGATATGCACGCTGCAAGGCGTTTCCGGCAACCTCAGCAGCGTGTATACCTCCTGCTCGCGCGGCGACTTGCCATTTCTGGCGTGGCAAAGCTCGCCATCCGCAGTTTCGGGCAAAGCCCAAAATCGCCGCAGCCCCTCAAGGCCCACGAGTCGTATCTTTTCAATAATTTGGGGAAAGAAACCAGGTTTCTTCCGAAAAACCTGGTTTCTCACCAGCCAATCCCCGGTTTGTTGAGAGGATACCACGAGTCGTAATTGCGGGTTATCATTCGAGAGATTGGGCAGCCATAGGCGCTCCGAACGCGATCAACGGCAGATACGTCTCTATCCCGTCCAGAACCCCCTCGTGCATAAGGGTGTATGCACCGCCATTGGCGTCATCGCGGTAGGTATCGAACGTGACAATGTCGCCGTTCACGTGAACCAGGATAAAAGTGCTTGGTGCTCCCGGGTCTCGCAACCCCCCCGCGTGTCCGGCGTCCAACTGCCAGACGCCTTCGATCTTGACGGCGCTATAGTTGTGGGTGTGACCGCAGACGTAAGCGGCGACGCCCCTCTCTCGTAGTAAATCCCAGAAAGGATCACGGCGCCACGGATATTTATCCAGGCTTTCACCCAAGTAGTGTGCTTTCCTCCCAGTATCGGCATCCGGTTGGGGATACGCCGGCTCGTGACCAAAGACAAAGATATGCTCCGTGTCTGCGCCGTCCAGGTCGGCGACCAGCCAATCGTACAGGTGGTCGCTCACATCGCCGTCTGTGACCGTGTCGCCAGTGGTATCGCAGTATTCGTTCAGCATCACAAAGTGGACATTTTCGTGATCGAAAGAGTAGGTAGTCTCTGGGCATCCTGAGGGGCCGGGGTTCACGAGCCCGTAATCGTAGCTGCGCAGCCAATCCATATTGTGGCCGTAATAGAGTTCGCGTCCCTCGCCAGGCAGCTCGTGATTTCCCACCCCCGGATACCAGGTGTAGGTTATTCCCAATGTTTGTGTGATGGTCCACTTCACGCCGGCCGGAGGGTCAATGTCGCCGGGGCTGATCATAAAATCGCCGCCACCCTGATTGGCGATTGACTCGCAGGCTCCTCTAAAATAGTGCGGGGTGTCATATTCGCCTGGGCCAGAGTAACGCCTCATATCGGCCGTGATGACAAAGGTGAACGGGACATCGCTCTCAGCAGAAACCGGCTCGGCGGCGACAGCGTGGATGATGGCGGGAGACAACGCCATCGCAACGAGGAGAAGCAGAACAGGGGAAAATGCTTGGCGCGCATACCTGAAAGACAAGGGCTGAACCCCCCAGGCGTGGCTCAAGTTGACAGATTGCTGGCAGGATACAAAGCCCGCGCAATGCGGGCCGCCACGCGAGCGTTGTTGAGCAACAGGGACTCGTTGGCGCGACGGGCAAGCCCGCCCGTCAGTTCGACCATGCGGCCCAGCAGGAACGGCGTCAGCGCCTTGCCACTCACGCCGGCCGCCTCGGCCTCCTCCACCGCCCGCCCAATTGCCGCCTCGGCCTCGCCGGTTGGGAGTTCGTCGTCCGCTGGAACAGGTACACAGATCAGGAGCGCCGACAAAAGTCCCAGCTCCGTCCGCGCCTGCGCTACCCGCGCTACCTCCTCCGGCGCCTCGACCCGCGCATCTACTCCCAACCCAGAGTTGCGGCTGTAGAAAGCGGGAAACTCGTCGGTTCTGTAACCAATCACTGTAACACCGTGCGTCTCTAGATACTCCAACGTACGCGGTAGATCAAGGATGGCCTTGGCTCCCGCGCAGACAGTGATGATGGGAATGGAACCCAGCGCGGGGAGGTCGGCAGAGACATCTTCGGGATGACCGCGATGCACGCCTCCGATGCCGCCGGTGGCAAAGACGCGGATACCGGCGCGATGGGCCAGGTGCATCGTGGCGGCGACGGTCGTACCACCGTTTGCGCCCTGGGCGACGTTTGCGCCCTGGGCGACGTTTGCGCCCTGGGCGACGTTTGCGCCCTGTGCCAACACGAGCGGCAGATCGCGCAAGCTGACCTTGTGGGCCGTGCGATCGGAGGCCAGCCGCGCCAATTCGTCGCCGGAAAGCCCCACTCGAGGCTTGCCCGACAGCACGGCGATAGTGGCTGGCAGAGCACCCGCCTCACGCACTGCCTCCTCCATCCGCTGGGCGATTTCTAGGTTGGCCGGGGGCGCAAAACCGTGGGTGACAAGCGCCGATTCCAGCGCCACTATCGGCTGGCCTGCGGCGATGGCCTGGGTAATCTCGTGAGCGACGCACAATCTGTTCTTCATACCGCTGGCTTTTCCCTGTTCATATATTGCTCCAGACGGCAGCCGATGAGGGCATAACGAAAGTCGTGCCCCTGCAACACGCGCGCCGCGCCGTATAGGCCATAGCCAACAAAGGCGATGCCAACCAGGATAAATATCCCCATAACGCAAAAGGGGAAAAAAGTAGTCAGCATAGCCGCCAGCATGCCCATAATGCCTTCGGCATCGGAAGCGCCCTCGGCAGCGAACATACCGAGGGGCATCAGCATAAACGTTCCAAAAAAGGAACACAAGTAGCAGCCAAAGCCAAGCAAGCCAACCAGGATGAGGGCGAGTTGATAGGCCATCACTTGCAGCGCCTGAAAACCGACAAAGCGCGACTTTTCCCGCTGCGTGGCCCAGATGACGATGGCGCCGATGAGTCCCCAGAAGGGTAGAATGACGCTGGCGTGAGCCAGCGCCGCCATAATGCGCTCGTCTTGCGTCGCTTCGGTAGAGAGATTTTCCCACTCCATCACGCGCCTCCTTGTATTGTCACTCTGTTCCCAGTAACTCCATCGCCAGCCGCGCGTACACCTCCGCGGCAGCATAGACGTCGGACAGCCGTATGTGCTCGTCGGCGGTGTGGGCATGGCGGGGGTCGCCTGGCCCAAAACCCACGGTAGGGATACGGGCCACGCCGGCCGTGTAGGTCCCCTCAGTCGAAAAATCCCAGCGTGTTATCTGTGGCCGGCGCTTCAACTGCGCTCGCACGGCGGCCGCGGTGGCAATCACCAATGGGTGATCCTCCGCCATTACCCACGCCGGGTAGAACTCACGGGCGCGGCAATCATGGCCGGTGTAGCTGGTGGCCTGGTACTCTGTCACCTCTACTTCTGCCCGCACTCCCTCGCGGGCAATGACCCCCTGTACTTCGGCCAGGGCTTTTGTCTCGGTCTCTCCCAGTGTCAGGCGGCGATCAATGACCAGTTCGCAGTGATCGGGTACGGCGTTGCGACTGCTAGCTCTGGAAGTGACCTGAGTGACCGCCAGCGTGCCAGGACCGAGAAAATCATCATTCCCCAACTGGCCGGCCAAAAGTTCCAGACCAAACACCAGTCGCGCGGCGGTGTAGATGGCGTTGTCGCCCAGAGCGGGGCTGGCGGCGTGGGCCGAGCGACCGCGAATGACGAGACACATCTCTAACCGCCCCCGATGTCCTCGGCAAACATTCAAATTGCTCGGTTCGCCCAGCACTACCCAATCTGGGCGTATTTTTTCTTCCTCGAACAACACCCGCGACCCCAACCCCTCGCACGGTTCCTCCTGCACTACGCAGGCCACGACGACGTCTCCCTTCAGCGCGACTCCCGCGTCGCGCAGGAGCTTGGCTCCATAGACCATCGCCGCCAGCCCGCCCTTCATATCACAAGCGCCCAGGCCGTAGAGCACATCGCCCTCGCGTGCGGCGACGAAAGGCTCGCGGCTCCAGGCCTCGGGGTCACTGACCCGCACCGTATCCATATGGCCGTTGAGCATGAGCACTGGGCCGTGACCTGGCCCAATCCAACCGACGACGTTGCCCATTTGATCCACGCGCGCGTCACGGAGGCCCAAGCGCTCCATTTCCGCGACGATGCGGGCCGCCACCGCTCCCTCTTTGGTCGAAGGGCTGGGAATCTGCACTAGGTCGCGCAGGAAGGCTGCCAGGCTGGTTCGGTCTTGGGAGTTTAATTTGAATGTATTCATAGACATTATATTTTGGCGACTTCTCTCACGAGTACGATTTTATGCCGAAATTGACCTTTCGTCAAGGCACGCGTGCACAGAGTGCGCACACAGGGTGCGCGTGGCGCTTGCATTTTGGAGCTAACTTGGCTACAATGGCAGGTGGGAGAAATGAGCGATGGCACGAGAGACGATCCTGGTCGTGGATGACGAAAGCAACATCATCGAACTGGCGCAGATGTACCTGGAGCAAGAGGGGTTCCGTGTGCAATCGGCCAGGGACGGGGCCACCGCCCTGGAGATGGTCGCCCGCCAGCCTCCCGCACTGATGGTGCTCGATCTGATGCTGCCGGAGGTGGACGGCTGGGAGGTTTGCCGCCGCGTGCGCGCAGGCTCCGCCGCGCCCGACCTGCCCATCATCATGCTCACCGCCCGCGACGACGACGTGGACAAGATCGTGGGGCTAGAGTTGGGGGCCGACGATTACGTAACCAAGCCTTTCAATCCCCGCGAGTTGGTCGCCCGCGTCAAGACCATCCTGCGCCGCGCCCGCCGCACTGCCCGGACCAAAGCCCCCGTCCACGTAGGCGACGTCACCATAGACCCGGCTCGCCACGAGGTAACAATCGCCGGGCAAGCGGTGGAATTGCGCCCCAAGGAGTTCGATCTACTGCTGGCGCTGGCCGAGCATCGCAGGCTGGTCCTCAGCCGCGAGCAACTGCTCAACCTGGTGTGGGGGTACGATTTCTACGGCGAGACCCGCACCGTGGATGTCCACATCGCCAACCTGCGCAAGCGGCTAGCCGGCTCTAGTGTGGAGATCGAGACGGTGCTGGGGGTGGGGTATAAGCTGGTGTGTTCGTGATTTGTACATTCGTAAATTCGCAATTCATATGTTCCGTTCCCTAAACTCCCGTTTACTGTTCTCCTACGTCGTCATCATCCTCGTCTGTCTGGCGCTGGTGGGGCTGGGGCTGCTGCTGTTCGTGCGCTCTAGCCCGCTGTGGACTCGCGCCGCGAGCCAGCGACTAGAGGATGCCGAGCGGGCGACGATGCAGTCCCTTTTGCAGGAGGGACTGCAACAAGCCCTGACAAAAGAGCAATTCCGCGTCCTGTTGGCCCAGGCAGCGGAAGAACACAATGTGCGCATCCTTCTGTTGGACGATACGGGGAAGATTCGCTTCGACACCGAAGGTGAATGGTTGAGGCGCGATTTCTCTGCAATGGCACAGCTCCGACCACCGTTCCCTCCGCGCTTGCAGGGGGTCTTTAGAGATACCGAGGGGCAACGCTGGGCCTTTGTTGGCAACGTGCTGCCCGGCGACGGTCGGCAGCGCCAGGTGCTCGTCTTTGCCTCTCCTCCGACCCCGTTGCTCCTGCTGGTCTGGTTTGCGAGCAACCTCCTGCCGCCGCTGGCGCAGGCCGGGGCGGTGGCGCTGGTGCTCTCCATCTTGCTGGCGCTCCTCATCAGCCGCTCGGTGGGCGCGCCGCTGCGGCGGGTGGCACGCGCGGCGGAGGGTATCGCCCGCGGCGAGATCGGCGCGCGCGCGCCGATCTCCGGCCCAACCGAGGTACGAGGCTTGGCCCGTTCCTTCAACACAATGGCCGATCAGGTCGAGGCCGCCCAGCGCTCGCAGCGCGACTTTGTGGCCAACGTCTCCCACGAGCTCAAGACGCCCCTCACCTCTATCCAGGGCTTTTCTCAGGCACTGCTCGATGGCGCCGCTGCGACGCCCCAAGCCAAGACCCGCGCCGCCCGCGTCATCCACGAGGAAGCGAACCGTATGCGCCGTCTAGTGGACGAGTTGCTCACCCTGGCCCGCTTCGACGCCGGGCAGATGGTGCTGGCGCGCGACCCGGTGGAACTCGGCCCGTTGTTGCAAAGATGCGTCGAGAAGCTTGCACCCCAGGCGGAGGCGGCAGACGCAGCGCTAGAGTTGAACGTCGCCGGGCGACTGCGCGTCACCGGCGACAGAGACCGGCTGGCCCAGGTCTTTGCCAACCTGCTGGATAACTCTCTCGCGCACACGCCCGCCGGCGGTAAGGTGACCATCGCGGCGCAGCTTGCAGAGAAGCACATCGTCAAAGTGACCGTCACCGATACGGGCGCGGGCATCCCGGCGGACGCGCTCTCCCGCATATTCGAGCGCTTTTACCAGGTGGATAAATCGCGCGGGCGCAGTCGAGGAGGCCGTCCCGAGCGACGTCCTGAGCCTGCCGAAGGGCGCAGTCGAGGGGCCGGGTTGGGGCTGGCGATCACCAAAGAGATCGTGGAAGCCCACGGGGGCGCCATTGCCGCCGAGAGTGTGGTGGGGCTGGGCAGCAAATTCACCGTGCGGCTGCCGGTGTGTGCGCAAGAAACCTGAGATAGACCACTTTATGTCCTTCGTGCCCTTTGTTGGTAGCCGCGATTTCCAATCGCGCGAATGGGAATTCGCGCCTACAAGTCTGTTCTCGGAGCAGCTATCAGAAAATCTTTAGGGGTTGCCGCCGGCCAGCGCGGACGTACCAGACCAGCATCGCCGCCGCCAGCGCCAGCAATAGCCACTCCTCCGGCTCCGGGACGCCCGTCACGGTGAGCGCGTTCTCCACGGTCTCGCCGACCTGCTCGTATTCGCGCTCGAAGCGGTCGTCGCCCTCCTCAAGCTCATCTAGCAGATCCTCCTGCTGCTGATTGACCAGCACGAGCATTGACGAGTAGGGGGTGACGATAGAGTTCGCGATGGCGATCTCGTGCAGGTGATCGAGCGTGTCCAATCGGCCCATCTGTCCCCGATTCCGCTGCATCTCGGTCAGGATCAGACGGCGGGCCGCAAAGGGGGCAAACCCCTCGTCGCTCGCGTCGTTCCCGTCCTCCAGGACTGTCAGCCAGGTGTAACCGTCAACCACGTCGTGCGCCGGGAGACCGTTGTTCCGGCCCTCAATTGAGACCGCCAGCCGGGTCAGCGCCTCCTCGATGCCGCCGACCGTCCCTCCGCCGCTGGCCTGGACTGCCTCCAGCGTCGCGTCGTCGTACCCCAGGGGAAAGTCGCCGCCCAGGTGAACCATCCAGACCGGCGCGTCCGGTATCGGCGCCTCGACCTCGGCGTCGCCCAGCTCGTAGCCGGAGCCGTCGGTGAGGACGAGGATGGCGTCGTAATCCCGACCGTCTTGGAGAGCACTGAACTGCGCCAACAACTCGGCCGCGTTCTGCCCGCCATAGTACATCACGGCGTCGGGGTCGAGCGCGCCCAGGCTGACCAGCGACGGCCCCTCACCCCGGTATTCCGAGGCCGTGAGGTAGACGTCGGTGGCCGGGCCGGCTATCTCGGCCAGCCGCGCCAGCGCCGCCTGCACCTCAAGCTCGTGTGCGGCCATGCTGCGCGAGCGGTCGAGCACCACCGCCAGCCGGAGGCCCGCCGCCAGCCGGCTCATATCGCTGCCCGCCGCCGGATGAACCACCACTACCTCCCCGCTGGGGAACTGGACGCGGTGGCCAACCGGTTGCACGGGCGACGTGGCATCTACCGACTCCGGCAGCCAGGTTTCTTCGTCGGCCTCCATCGGCGCGCCGTTCACCAGCCGCAGCGAGGTTTCGTCCCAGTAGACGTTGCGCTTCTCGGCCAGATGAGGCAGGGGCCAGCTATCTCCGGCGGCGAGCACGTGGTAGGTCAGCCACATATAGAGCGGCGGCCCCTCCTCGATGGTCGAACGGCCCGTGTCGT
>Ga0164311_10001993_pt1 | contig 10367 bp, 9 predicted proteins | sample GuaBasSedimGuay2_FD_121796 | JGI IMG/M metagenome (GOLD analysis project Ga0164311, IMG submission 121796) | Subseafloor sediment microbial communities from Guaymas Basin, Gulf of California, Mexico - Guay2, Core 4569-9, 9-12 cm | ecosystem: Environmental > Aquatic > Marine > Hydrothermal vents... | reverse complement strand
TTTTCGTCTTCGGTCAGGTAGTCCGCAAATTTTTTTAATTCTTGAATATGGCTTTCAGGCACGTCCACGTAGAGGATGTCTCCCTCTTTTATCTGGCGTCCGACCGTCGGACCGACTATTGAAGTTGAAGCATGCAAAGGCGCAAAGGGCTGACGTAAAAGCTATAGCACACTGCATGAGAGACGAGCATACATACTGCGGCACTCATGCGAAGTCGTCGCCGTAATCCATGCTCAAGACGGCAGACACCCCCTCATGCAACTCATGACATGTGCCGTTTGCCTCGTTGAGGCAGGTCTGAGATGAGCGAGCACGTCGCACCCCTGAAATAGCAGTCACTGTGGAAAGAGTGGAATCGAACGAAGATAAGAAAGTTTCCCAGAACCCACGTTACACGATGCTTGGCGACAATTAACGGGCATCACAGCTTATACTCAGGCTCCATGAAGTAAGGCTTAGGAAGGTCCTCGGGATATTCCGCGTCGGTTATACGTATGCCCGCCCGCATTGCATAGAAGAAGGCGCCGCCAAAGACCTTTTCGTAGGGGTAGCGACCCGCGAACGTTTGAATGACGAGGAAGTCCCCGCCACGCTCGTCCCGCTGGAGGAGCGCGCAAATGACGTAGGGACTCGTAAACGTCGTCGTTACTAAGACATCTTTGCGAGGTCTCACTATGTAATAATACCCTTTAAAACGCTTTTCAACCTCATCAAGCGTCTTCGCCTCCGCAAATTCCCACCTGAAAACCAGAACGTCCTTTATCGGTAAATCTTCCAATTTCATCATACATTGTTTATTTTGCTTAGTTAAAAGCAGTTCACCTACATTTTTAAGCGTATCCCGCTTAAATACCTCTGTGAAAATAAAGGCGAAAGTCGTGCTTGCGGAGGACGACCCTCGGACGCTGGCAGCGGTGTTGAGCCCTGACAACATGGAGGGCATGCGGACTGCCATCGAGGGCGGTGTCGTCGTCACTTATTTCGTAGCTGAGAAAGTAGGCTCGCTTATATTAAGCGTTGATGACTATCTAATGAATGCAAAAGTCGTGAAGGACGTCGGCGCAGTTTTAAAGGCGTTGGAGAAAGGGCGATGAAAGACGTGTGGTTTCACTTCAAAGGGGTTTTGAAGTGTAGTGCGGAGCTTACGGAGGAAGCTGTTAAGGTAATTTCGGAGTTCATAAAGTTTGCGAACGAGGATTTGTTGAAACGTGGCGTGCCACGGAGCCTCGACAAAAGAGAACATGGAGCGGAGATCGAGAGCTGGGAAGTGAGCGGCAAGGAACTTCGTTTTAAAATAAAGTCTGACAGATACGTCAGGGCGCACGACGCAGCTCTACGGCTGAAGAATGCGCTTGCAGGGCGGCTTGGAAGCCTGAAGATAGGGATAAGAGGACTTGAGGTTGAGAATTTCGAGATAATAGCGGACTGGGATTTGCCGGAAGCGCCGAGGATGCCTGAAATTCTCGTGGAGAAGATGAGGCTTGACGACGGGAAGATAACGCTTAAGGTGCGGCTGGAGGACGAAGCTGATCTCAGGAACCGACTGCCCGACCGGATTTTAAGGCTACTGGAGGAGAAGCGGGAGCGGTTGGAGTGGCGAGGGAAAGAGGAGCACTGGGAACTTCTCTGGGAGAGCCCGGAACGCCCGACGTTCTTCGACAAGGACCCAACGCAGGAGATGCAAGAGCGTGGCTGGATCCGGCACGGCGCTGCCCGCGGTCAGTGGATTTACGGACCACAGGTGACAAAAATCTTTAGAACTTTCGAGAAAATCATTGATGAGGTGATTTTGAAGCCTTTGGGCTACGTAGAGATGATTTTCCCGAAGCTCGTGCCATGGGAGGTCTGGAAACGTTCCGGACATGCACGGGCGGTGTATCCTGAGATTTATTACGTCTGCACGCCGAAGACCAGAGACCCGAAATTTTGGGAAGACATCATGGACTACTTCAAAATCACGGGCGAGGTGCCGACACACATGATTATGGAGCGCATCGAGAACATCGGGGGGCTCTGCTATGCGCAATGCCCGCCATTCTGGGTCTTCTTACAGGGCAGGATTCTGAGCGACGCATCGCTTCCAATATGCGTTTTTGACCGCTCAGGCACGTCGCACCGCTACGAGAGCGGCGGGATTCACGGGATAGAGCGTGTTGACGAATTCCATCGCATTGAGCTCGTGTGGCTCGGCACGAAAGAGCAGGTTGTCGAGCACGCCAAAAAGCTTGAGAAACGCTATACTTTCATTTTCGAGGAGATTTTTGAGCTGCGGTGGCGTAAAGCTTGGGTTACGCCGTGGTTCATGGCGCAGGAGGGGCGGCTTGGACTCGCTGAGAAGAAGGAGGTCGGCACCATCGATTTCGAGGCACTTCTCCCCTACAACGGGAAGTGGCTGGAGTTCCAGAACCTCAGCATCAACGGTGACAAATACCCGAAGGGCTTCAACGTGAAACTGCAAAGCGGCAAGGAACTCTGGTCAGGCTGCTCCGGCATTGGCTTGGAGAGATGGACTGCGGTCTTTCTCGCACAAAAGGGTTTTGACGTCGAAAAATGGCCGGAAAGCTTCAGAGAGCGTATTGGCGAGCTTCCGGAGGTCTTTAAATTCGTATGAGGCGGGAGCATGAAAGATTTAGTAAAAAAGTTCTTGGGAGAGGAGAACGAAGAAATATTGGATGCATGGACGCTTTATTTTGAATATGCAAGGGCGGCGAGCAGGCATGGCGGGCTCAGCCGCATGCAGCAAGACGTGGCGAGACGCAAGCTCCAGAAATTTTTGAGGGAGCATGGGCTGGAGATGTTCGATGCTGAAGACGGTTTGAATGTTGACGAGATTGCGATAGCAAGGACACAAGCAGAGATGCAGGAGCATGCTGTGAACTTCTGGGACGTCGTGCTGCTTGCTGAATATGAGCCATTGTGCAGGGCGTTGTTCTCGGAGACGCCCGCTGCCGTCGCCGGCTTGAGGGAGACGCTATTGCTGTTTTTGACAGAGGCGCCTGAGGAGGTGAAGAGTCGGTTTTTTGCGAGGGGGGAAATGGCGGAGCGCGTTTTAAGGAAGATGCTTGATGAGGAGCCGTCGGAGACAAGCGTGCGTCGGGCACTCATTGATTTTTATGTCAAAAAGGGCAGGTTCGAGGATGCCGAAAACGAGTATAAACGTCTCTTGGAGAGCCGGGAGGAGCCTGTTTTCTGGTATGACTATGCGTCTCTTTTGGAGGATTTGGGGAAATACGAGGAGGCGTTGCGGGCTTACGAGCGGAGCATCTCGCAAGGTGTACCAGAACACATTTACAGGCACGTGAGAAGTTGTATGAACAGAGTGGAGAAGCTCATGCGGCTCGAAGGTGAAGATGCACGCCGTATAAAGGAGTTCAAAGCTTCAATGGACATCATGGCTAAGGTCAGAGAATCTGTGACGAAGGGAAGTCTTGAAGCGGAGTTCAAAAGGGCGTTTTCCGAATACAAGACGGTGACGGGGCAGCAGAGTTTGGATGCGCATGAGCTTATGGGATTCGTGGATTGGTTCGCATTTGAGAGACGCTTGCCTAATGGCGAGACGCCGGCGATGCTATATGCCAAGATTCACGGGCTTGACGAGGCAATGAGAGAAAAGCTTAAAAACCTGCAGAATAGCGTGAGTGGCGTTTTTGAGGTTGTAGAGCTGGATGCTGACGCCTTTAAGCTCGTCGTGAGAGAGTTGGTTTCGGACAAGGAGTATTTGGTGATTGCGGACCCTGAGGGCATAGAGCAGCAGCAGACGTTTCAGGGAAAGCTCGTGCCGTGGGGCGACTTCTACGTAGTGAGCGGGGCGGTTGTCCACACGAGAGAGGCAAGCGAGAGACTGAGGGAAACTGCAGAGAGGATGAAAAGCGGAGAACTTTTGAGAGAGGCAACTGAAGCTCAAGGAGAGGTGCACAAACGTTTTGTGGAGTTTTTTGGGGGTGCGGAGGCGCTCTTCACAAGCCGGCGGCAATGTGAGCGTGAGTTGAACCGCTTCGTGCGGTGGCACATGTTTGAGAAGCCATTGCCGTCAGGAAGGACGCCGGCAACGCTCTACGAGGAGCGTTACGGTGAGAAGCCGGGCGTGCGGCGGGTGCGACTACCTCAAGTTTTCAACGTCACGAACGACATCGGAGTCATCAGCGATCCGAAGTACGGTATCATCATAATCCCTTACTACGGACTTCTGAAGAGGCTCTTTGAGACCGCAGGCGACGAGGAAATTGAGACGCACCGAAATTACTTGAAGGACGCCCTTGAGAGCGTCGAGCCTTTCGTCCTGCGAAGGTTATTTGAGAGAAACGTGGAACGGGCGGCGAAGATAGTAGGCAAGATTTTCGAGATAGAGTTGCCGTCGTTGTCCGAGGTGGGGGTGGAGACACTTAAAGAAAGGGTGTTCGAGGCGATGCGAGAGCGGCGGGCGGCGGACTGGAATGAGAAACCAACGATGCCGCTGACGCCGTCGAGCATGTATTTCCCAAGAATAAGAATACAAATACCCGCTTAGCTGTGAAGGACATCATGGACATACTTACATCATGGACATACTTGGTTCAGTAAAATATATCAGGTCCCCTCCTTTCCTGGAACCCATGCAGGTGGAGTTTGCAAAGGGCTTGACGCTGCCGTGATGCAGTTGCGTGCGGGTTTAAGTTCGCAAACGATATTTGTGGGCGCTTGTAATGCGCTCTTATGAACAAGAAGCACATCATCGCTGTCGTCCTCGCCACGGTTTTTGCTCTTGTGATAATTCTGGCTTACCAGAGCGTAAAAGTGGACGAAGCGGATATAATTCGCAGAATGGAGGAAGTAAGGGGCTTAAAGCTTCTGCATGACGTTCCGCACGAATTCGTGAGTCCTGAGGAAATCGGCGAGCAAGTGGGCGGCGGAGTTGACGAGCAGGTCGAGTTGATGTTGAGGGCTTTGTTCATGGCAAGAGAGAACGAGAGCGTCGAGAAGGCAAGCATCGAGCATAAGGCGGAGCACGTCGTCGCCTACTACAACCCGTGGGACAAAGTCTTCGTCATTTCTGAGAGCAAGGCATTTTTGCTGCGAAAAATTCTGCCACACGAATACGTGCATGTTCTCCAAGACCAGCACTTCAACCTCACAAGGCTGCTTTCGAGACGCACTTTCGACGAGCTGATGGCAGCACGGGCGCTCATCGAGGGCGACGCCTGCGTCGCTACCGACCTTTATGAGGGAAAGGAGCCGAGCATCGAGGCTGCCGCTCTCGGAAGAAGCTTGCCTGCAAAAAGCCTTCTCGAAAAGACGCTGGACGCCTTCATGGCGTTCCCCTACGTCGAGGGTAAGATTTTTGTCTCCCGCTTATATGCGGAAGGCGGTTGGGACGCCGTGAACGCCGCCCTTTTAGACCCGCCCACGACGACAGAGCAAATAATCCACCCCGATAAGTATTTCAGCCGAGAACCCCGCAAGAGTGTGATGAACGTTAGACTGCCGCTCGGCGACGATTGGAAGCTAAGCTCGGACGTTCTCGGCGAATTTTTTATAAGGACAATGCTTGAGCTGCACATCGACAAAGAAGCGGCAAAGCAGGCGGCGGCGGGGTGGGGCGGCGATGCCTTCGACTTCTATGCCAACACATCTACGTATTTCTTCGTGCTGAACATCACTTGGGATTCTGTCGCTGACAGGGACGAGTTTTTCGCAGCTTACAATGACATGCTGGCAAGCGTCGGCGGCGAGCCGCTGCTGAACTCCTCAGAGGTTGCCATGTGGGCTGTGGGGGCCAAATACGTATGGGTGCGGAAATCTGAGGAAAGCACCATCATCCTCAGCTCCCCGTGCTCTGACTTGCTGGACGCCTATATCAATGCAACAGGGTTACACGGTCTTGAGGCACTATCGCTTGGGGAAATTATTTATATAGGCTCGATGAAAACACCAGTAAGGCTCGCTTAATGCGAGTCTATGCCCATGGTGGGCATGAGAACTCCACTTCCGTGGAGGATAAGGTGCAAGGGAGGAAAAGGGTGCAGTTTCTCTTTTTCTCTTTTGCATCGCTAAGAAGCGTAAGGTAGAGTAGTATGATGGAAAGGATGAGATATGGGTCAAACGTGCCGGTGTCCGTAGGAGAGACCTACGAGGTAAAAATAGAGAACCTGGGGAGAGAAGGCGACGGTATTGCGAGAATCGAGGGCTTTGTGGTGTTCGTGCCGAACACGAAAGTCGGGGATCGTGTGAAGATAAGAATAACGAAGGTTTCGAGGAAAGTAGCATTCGGAGAAGTCCTAAGATAGAAAGGAAGTATAACTGAAAGAGGCATGAGAGGTATTACATAAACTCAACGCCCTCATGCCTTTTAGTCTCTTCTACGAGTTTTATTTCCCCATATATTTTTTCGTACTTTTCTATGTTCTCCTTCAAGGCTTTCAGCAGCCTTTTTGCGTGCTGCGGTGTTATCGAGACCACTGCTTTCACCTTCCCGACGCTCACGTTCGGCATTATGTGGACAAACGTTAGGCAGAACTCGTCGTCCTTGTGCGTTATCTGTATCATGTTCGAAAACACGGGCTCCAAATTGCTCGGCAGCTCGATCTTTATCTCCTTCTTACTCCCCTTCATGTTCACACCTTGTTGAACCTCATGCTTACTTCCTTCCTGCGAATTTATATATGCGGAGGATTACGATTTGCTTAGTCATTAATGTGCTCGGTGTGCGTGAGGCACGTTGCGGCTCTTACTAAGCTAAACGCGGCGCTCCCCTCTCCGGAAACGGCACGTCCAATGTCATAAGCTCCTCGGCGACGACGACATTCTCAAAAAGCTCTTTCGCTTCCGCTACCAACACGCTTGCGTCTTCCGAATATCGAGGGCTTATGTGCGTGAGGACGAGCATCCGCACGCCCGCTTTTTTTGCGACTTCGGCAGCTTCTACTGCCGTAGAATGCTTGTATTCCGCCGCCAGCTCCTTGAGAGCGTGCGAAAACGTCCCGTCGTGTATCAGAACGTCAGCGCCTCTACTGGCTTCGATGACGCTCTCGCAAGGTCTCGTGTCCCCGGTGTAAACGACTTTGCGTCCGGGTCTCGGCGGTCCGAGCACCTCTTTGGGTTTTATTTCCCTACCGTTCACCACGACGCTCTGCCCGGACTGTAATTTTGAGAACAGCGGTCCTGGCTTTATTCCGAGAGAGATGGCTTTCTCCCTGTTGAACTTCCCGGGACGCATGTCCTCTTCAAGCACATAACCCAAGCTGGGGACGCCGTGCTCCGTTCTTATGGCTCTTATCACGTAGCCGTTTCGGCGGACGACATCGCCGGGCTTCAGTCCAATCGCTCGTATTTTAAAATCTTTGGTGAGATAGACGAGAGAAAGCAAATGATAAAGGAATCTTCCGACCCTTGGCGGTCCGTATATTTCAAGAGGCGCCTTCCGCCCTTGAAAGGCAAGTGTTTGTATGAGTCCAGGGATGCCGAGGACGTGGTCGGCGTGGAAGTGCGTTAAAAAGATGGCGCTGATTTTCATGCCAGTCTTCGCCCGCATCATTTGCTGCTGGGCGCCCTCGCCGCAGTCGAGGAGCAAGAGCTCGCCGCCACGTCGCACGACGAGCGCCGAAGGGTTCCGGTCCGGCGTAGGAAGGGCGCCTCCAGTGCCTAAGAATGTGATGCGGAGCACGGTCATGGGTTTTATGGAAAAAATTAACTCTTTAAGTCTTTTAAGGCTTTTTCGAGCTGGATTCTTTTCTCTATTTGTGCGACGTTGAGTCTCGTCGAGATGATGGCGTCGGGGTTCACGCTTATGGAGTCGATGCCACAGCGCACGAGGAACTCGCAGAAATCCGGATAGACGCTTGGCGCCTGCCCGCAGATGCTGACAGTTCTCCCGTATTCGTGCGCCTTCTTTATGAAATAAGCAATAGCACGCCTCACTGATTCATCCCGCTCATCGAAGAGCGGCGCAAGAGTCTCAGAATCACGGTCGACGCCGAGGACGAGCTGCGTGAGGTCGTTGCTCCCAATGGAGAAGCCATCGACGAGCTCACTGAACTTGTCTACGAGAATTACGTTCGATGGTATTTCGCACATCAGCCAAACTTTGAAGTCTTTCCCCCTGCGAAGCCCCTCCTCCTGCATTATCTCAAGCGTCCGCCGCATTTCTCCGACAGTCCTGCAGAATGGCACCATCACCCAGACGTTCTTTAGCCCCAGCTCATCTCTAACCTTCCTCAAAGCTTTTAGCTCAAGACGGAACGCCGGCTCGAAGCGCTCGTCTATGTAGCGAGCGGCACCCCGCCATCCCAACATCGGATTCGCCTCCTCAGCCTCGTATTTCTCGCCACCTTTCAGCTCCCGATACTCGTTAGTCTTGAAGTCGCTGAAACGCATGACCACGGGTCGTGGGTAGAAAGCGGAGGCGACCTTTGCGATGCCGTCCGCAAGCGCATCTATATATTCGTGCTCACGTCCCTCCTCGATGAGTAAGAGCGGGTGCTCGCCGACGTAGCTCGCTATTATGAACTCAACGCGCATGAGCCCGACGCCGTCAACCGGCAGCCTTGCGACCTCCTCTGCCTTTTCAGGCACGCCTAAGTTGCAAAGAATCTTTGTGCCCGTTACCGGGAGTTGTAAGCCAGCGACCGGCGTCGCCGCAGCCGCTGCAGCCGCCGCCTGCTCGGCTTTAATGCCTTGCACCACTCCTCTGTAAACGACGCCTTTTGTTGCGTCCACGGTAATTTCCATGCCGGTGTTCAGCACTTTTGTGGCTTCCTTGCTGCCGACGATTGCAGGGATGCCGAGCTCCCTCGAAACGATTGCAGCGTGGCAAGTCATGCCGCCGTCGTCAGTGATTATCGCACGGGCTTTACGCATCGCCGGCACCCAGTCCGGCGACGTCATCTTCGTCACTAAAATCTCGCCCTCTTTAAACTTGTTGAGCTCTGAGACGTCTTGGATGATGTGAGCCTTACCGTATGCGAAGCCGGGGGATGCCGGCAAACCACGCAGTATGATTTCGGCTTCGGCGGTTTCGCCACATGCTGCAGCTCCCTCCCTCTCCTCAGCAACGCCCTTGATGCTCCAAACGGTTTCAGGTCTTGCCTGCAGGATATAAAGCTCGTCGGTGTCGGCGTCGAGCGCCCATTCTATATCCTGCGGCGTGCCGTAGTGCTTTTCGATGCGAATTGCGTAGTTCGCAAGCGTTTTTATCTGTTCGTCGTCGAGGCACGGCTTTTCGACAAGCTCCGGCTCAACCTCGACCTCCACAGGACCGTCGCCGTCGCCACGCACGAGTTTCTTCTCCTTACGCCCCGTCTGTTTTTCAATTATGCTGAGGTCTAACTTCCTGACGACGAAGCGGTCGGGCGTCACTGTGCCCTGAACAACAAACTCGCCGAACCCCCAAGAGCCCTCAATGACGACGACGTCGGGATTACCAGTTACCGGGTCAATAGTGAACATCACGCCCGCCGCCTTCGCATTCACCATTTTTTGGACTACGCAGCTCAAATACACTTTTAAGTGCTCGAAACCCTTCTCTTCCCGGTAGAAGATGGCCCTTGGTGTGAATAGGGATGAAAATGCTTTTTTAACAGCGTTCAACAGATTCTCCTCGCCTTGAACATCAAGATACGTGTCCTGTTGCCCCGCAAAGCTGGCGCCCGGCAAGTCCTCGGCGGTTGCACTGCTGCGCACTGCCACGTAGGGGCGCTCCACGCCGATTTTCTCGCCCAAAGTCCTGTAATTCTTTACTATTTCGTCCTGTAAATCCGAGGGGAATTCCCCGCCTTCTATCATCGTTCTTATCTCACTCGAAACGTTGTTCAGCTCGTCCGTGTCGTTAACGTCGAGATCCTTCAGAAGTGTCGCTATTTTCTCACCCAACTTGTTGTGGTCGATGAAACGTTTGTAAGCCTCCGCCGTTATCGCAAAGCCGGGAGGCACGGGCACGTCCGTTTTTGACGTAAGCTCGCCGAGATTCGCAGCTTTACCGCCAACGAGGCTTACATCTTCCTTACTAAGTTCCTCAAACCACACTACATACCTCACCGCAGTCCCCCCCTTAGCGACTTGGCGACGCTGCTAAAAGCTCGCCTGTTGCAGTAGGCTAAGTCAGAATCCTCCTAGCATGCTTATAAATCTTTCCATACCGCATAACGGACGTGTCCACATAACATAAGCCCACCGCAACCGATTATAGTATAGCATATTACAGAACACGTTCCCGTTTCTAACGGATTAAAGCAGCTAATTGAGAGAAGAGCGTCTTTATCGCTGCTTCAGCGAAAAACACCGATTCAACCTTGCTTCTCTCACCGAAAGGACTGAAGTTCGAATTCCCAACCAAGACTTCTCATAGCATCCATCAACCATGCTTATCTATAATAATCCGGGCTTATCCTCGCAGT
>Ga0164311_10001992_pt1 | contig 10368 bp, 5 predicted proteins | sample GuaBasSedimGuay2_FD_121796 | JGI IMG/M metagenome (GOLD analysis project Ga0164311, IMG submission 121796) | Subseafloor sediment microbial communities from Guaymas Basin, Gulf of California, Mexico - Guay2, Core 4569-9, 9-12 cm | ecosystem: Environmental > Aquatic > Marine > Hydrothermal vents... | reverse complement strand
CGTTAAGGTCAACATAGCGGTGACCTACGCGTGTAATTATAGATGTAAAACCTGCAACATCTGGCGTTTATACCTGGACAAACCTGAGCTGAAATCCATGGAGCTCTCCTATAAGGAACACGAGGAGCTCTATAGGGAAAACCGTGATGTTGTTTGGCTGAGCTTTACTGGCGGCGAACCATTTCTTAGAGAAGACTTCGATGACATAGTTACCTCAGCGGTGGAAAACATCCGTGGATTAAAGCTTATCAACGTAGCCACCAACGGATCCATGCCCGTGAAGGTTGAACGCCTCGTTGAAAAAGTTCTAAGCATGCGCCCTGACCTCTTACTCTTCGTCGAGGTGAGCTTAGATGGCTGCGAAAAGCTACATAACTATGTGAGAGGTTTTCCTCAAGCCTATCGAAACTCCCTTGAAACCTTTAGGAGGTTGCGCAGGTTAAAAGCGGAGGGATTAAACGTCAGGTTCGAGTATACATTGTCTAGGTTCAACGCGGGCTTACTCAGGAAGCTCCTAGAAGACCTTAATAGCCAAGGCCTACATGTCTCCGTGGATGACTTCGTGGTCACCTTGGCTCATAACTCACCTTACTACAACAACGAGGAGATGGGCAGTATAGCTCCTCCTATGGATAAAGCTATTGATGAGCTCTCATGGATCTCCAGCAAGCTCTCTAAGCGAAGCTTACTTAACTTGGTGCCCTTAATTTACCTTAAGCTTAGCTCAAGGTTCTTTAAGGGCTGGAGGCCTCCATGCGTGGCTGGATCACACTCATGTTTCATAGATCCTTTCGGCAGGGTCTACCCATGCATAACGGTTAGGTACGAGCTCGCGGACCTGAGGAGGGACGGCTTTAACTTAAAGCAAGCTTTCTCGGGCCCTAGAGCCAGGTTTTTCAGGGAGAACCTCAGGCCTAGGTGTCCAACCTGCTGGACCCCCTGTGAAGCTTATCAAAGCATTGTGTTTAAACCATTAGGTTTCCTTCCATACCTTCTCAGTTAAAGGTTTGAGAGGGTTTACATGGAGTTAAACGGGGAACGCCTAGCTTCCAGGCTAGCGTTTTCAACTGTGACTATAGCGGCAATGATAGGTTCCTGGCTAACCATCATATATCACTATCCAGACTGGCTCTCAGTATACGAAGACCTACTACAGCTTTTAGAGGAGCCGTTGATGTCTCCAACCTTTTCAGTTCCGCTAGGCTTACCGCTCATCATAATCGCCTTCATCCAGGCCTTCCTAATAGGCGCAGCTTTAATGAGGCTTTCAGACGGCTTTCATCATGACTACTCGCTTAGGTTAGCCGCCTCGCTTGGCTTAGGGCTCGGGATATGTGGAGCTGCAACAACCATCCTAGGCATCCTTCAACTCATGACTCCTTTCAACCTGAGGGTCGCCACCCTGACCATAGTTGCCGCCTGCCTCTCCCTCAGCTTCTACGCTAAGCGCGTGTCTCCTCGCAGCTTTCTGGCTGAGGTAGTTGGAATGTTGGTTCCACGGAGGAGGATGTTGACGGAGACCTCCTCGTTAAAGTACACGCCTTTCATAGCGTTGACCCTCTTAATCTTCTATTCAGGGTTGATGGAACCTATCCTTCACTGGGACGCGACGGTGTATCATGCAGTTATCGCGAAGCTCCTGCTGTCGGAGGGAGGTTTCCCATACCTTGTAGGTTCATCTCACGGCCTTGAACTAAGCTCCAACTACCCTCCCTTAGCCTCAGCTATCGGGGCTTACTTCTATGCCCAGGTAGGGGTGATGGATGATTTTTACTTTAGGCTCATATCCCCTTTAGCGTCCCTGCTGACCTTGATATGTATATATGAGCTTGGCGTTTTTCTTAAAGGCCCGAGGCTAGGCTTCCTAGCTTCCTTCATCGCGTTGTCCACCCCCCTCTTCATACTGTACTCGATCTATGAGACCAACTACATGCTCCTAGCCTTCTACTCCTCAGCCACGATGCTCTTCGCTCTTCACGGCTTATCGAGAGGTGGGCGAGGACCCTGGCTTCTCTCAGGCACCTTCTGCGGCTTCGCTCTTCTAACCAGCTACCACGGCGTTTTCGCCTTGGCGCCCCTCGTCTTAGCTGTCTTGTTTAGGCTACGGAGAAGCTTGGATGGGCTGTGGAGCCTACCCCCCTTAACCCTCATAACCTCTACATGGTTGGCCAGAAACCTTGTCTTGATAGGTGACCCAGTATACCCTTTCCTTTCAAGGCTCCTTAAGCCTAATCAATTCCTCGAAGCAACGCTATCCTACATAGCTTCCGACTCGCTTAAAGCCTTCTTTGGGTATGCGGAGCCCTCTCCTTGGGACTACCTCATACGCGTCTTCCTGAACATCCTCCACTTCCCTACCTACTCAGCTCTCCTCTTCCTAGGCTTACTCCTCATCGCTATTAAGCTAAGGAGTTGGAAGTGGCTCCTCGTATTAGCTTGGCCCACCATACCTCTACTACTAGCTTTAACAGGTTTAATATGGATCTTCCCACGCTACTTCCTCCTAACCATCCCAGGCTTCTCCCTCATCACCGCAGCCCCCCTAGCCTTAACGTTCAGCTGGATGGAGCGTTTTCAGCCAAGCGTTAGGGACGGGTTAAAGATATCCTTCGCCTTGATGCTGCTGCTGTTCACAGCCTACCCGGCGCTTCCTTATGCCTTAACCGGTAAGAACGCTATAGACGCAGGCTACGTACCTCCACCCAAAGACCCCCTCTACTACTTTAAGCGGCCAGGGTTAGCTGTACCTTCTTACTACCACGGCCAGGTTAAGGAGACTTGGCGGTGGCTTGAAGACAGGATATCCGAGCAGTGTAGGCTTGCAACCATGGATTCTAGGCTATACTACCTTAAGGAAGGAAACCCCAAGTACTTCTTAATGCTAGATGGGAGGGAGGCTTGGCCGCTGTACTTCGTCGACGACCCTAAGGCCGTATCTGAACTATTAGCTAGCCTTAACGTCACCTACATCTACGACTCTCCAGCTGGTAGAATACCTCTATGGAGCGACCTACCCTTAACCATGTATTTAGGCTCACCTTACCTCCCTGAGGCATACAACCCATTGCCCAACGGCGTCGCGGGGACCATATACAGCGTAGGCTACGGGAGGCCTCCAGTCGTCGATGAAAACTCTCTACCCATCGCTTTCAGCTACCTAGGGTGGAGATGGAACGTGACAGATAGCTACGCCACCGTATCTACCATATCGGAGCTGGAAGATAGAGCCTTAAGCGACCTTTCATGGCTATCGATAGCTACACCCACCGTGGTCAACTTAACCATAACCTACCTGGATAGGGGTGTAGGCCACGACGACATAAACTACCTTAACAAGTACGCGAATAGGTGGATTGAGGGCTATCATATCATTAGGAAGAGCGGCACGGATAGCGTCGCCACCACCTCTCTCATACTTCTACCTTGCGTGGAGCTAGGCTACGTCAACCTGGGTTTGCACTCACACCGCGACCCCCTCACGATTTTAAAGCTACACGCAGAGCCCCTCGAGGTTGATGGCAGGTGCTTCTACACCAACCTCACCGGTAGCTTCACCAACCAAACCTCCCCGCCAACGTTAACCATCTACCTGCCTCTACTTGAAGGTGGAGAGAGGCTTTCGATATGGGCTGAGAGCCATGGAGCAAAGGTGAGCCTAGAAATCTTTGAGGGAGTGGTGTATCCATGGGAGAGGACAGGCTGGTGGTTAAACCACTCCATGCTTGCAAGGGACCCGGAACTACCTGTGATGGGTGGAGAAGACCCCTCCATAGTGGGGTGGAAGGCTCCAGCTGACGTCAACTTCGTAACAGCGATGGCTGTTCTCTGGGACGAGTACACCGGCGATGAACGCTTAGACCTGACGTTAGAGATTGGAGACGCTAGAACCTTCACCACTAGGCCACTGCCACCCAACCTGTTAATAAGGAGGAGCGATGTATTCTCGGAGACCTTAATCACCAGAAGCTCTACCAAAACCTTCACAGCCCTAACAGTTACTCCAAGCCTCTACAACGATGCCACCGTCGTAGAGAACTTAACGTTAAGCCTTTTCGAGGAGACCTGCTTCCTTAACATCAAAGTATACGACCTGAAATCGCTATCTCTCCTAGACCCTCCTTCAGGCCTCCTTTACCGAGCAGTGTACGTTGAAGCTTCCCAAGGCCTCGGTGAGAGGGCTGAGGTCGCTAACCTAACAGCCACCATCAAGGTAGACTTGGACTGGCTGAGAGACCAGTGCGTTAACCTCGAGGACCTTAACCTCTACGTCTATAATGATGGGTGGCGTAGGCTAGAGCCAGCCGACACGTATAGGGCGAACGGCTACCTTTACTTCAAGGTAAACTTACCCAGCAACACCGTTGTGGCTGTGGTGGCGCGTTTCAACAACTACCCTATCCTCCTACTTGGAGGGCTCTGCTTCATCACCGCCCTCCCCTTGATCATCGCGTTGTCTAAGAGGTTATATCCAAGGTTAACGTCACGTTGAAAGGCTCTATCCACTGCTCGTCCCATGAAACCACCATCAAGGTGAAGTACCCAGCGTCGTTTATCTCCCACTCCAGCTCAGGGTTAAAGGAACCTAGAGCTTCGCTAAGCGGAGGAGACCTACAAACCATCACGTAACGCTCCCACCATCGACTCGCGTTGCTAGGAACCAAGCCTTTAAAGACCTCCAAGCTAACGTTATGGCCATAACTATTGACTGAAACCCTCAAAACCCTACCGGCGTAGTCGCATGGAAGAGGAATATACACAACACCCATGGGCGGCTGGGTAGCGTTGACCAAAGTTACGTTAAAGCTAAACCCTCCCAGAGGCGGCAGGAAACCCCTCGCCTCATAGAGCTCTGCGAGCTCCTCCACGCTCATCCCTTCTAGGCTGTACACCGCTGCTCCGCTGGAGCCAACATAAACAGGGGGGAGCTTACTTGGATCGCCCAGCCACTTCATAACCACGTTCCAACGGTAAGCTGGAGGCATCCTAACATCAAGTGGTGAGGCCCAAGGCACGCTTAAAATATAGCCCACCCCCCTACTTTCAAGGAAGCTTAAACCCTCCTCTACGCTCTCCATTCTATAGAGTGGAGCAGCCTCATAGCCGTCGAGCGGGAACACCTCCCTTTCAAGATAATATACACGTATCTCATAGGTCGCTACTTTAACCTCCCTAGGCACGTTTTCACACACCCACTCCCATGCATCTGCTTCTCCATAGCTCTGTTTAAGGTAGCTCCACTTGTCGATAACGGGGTCAGCCGGGTTTTTCAACGAGCTCATATGTCCAACCGAGTAAACAAAGCTTACAGCTACCGTAGCTATCAGCAGGGCTCCTGCAATCTTAACCACCCTCTCTCCGCTGCGTAGCTGGTTGAAGGTATATGCTAAGAGAGCTGCGTAGAAAGGTGTGAAGATGAATAGGTAACGCCCGAAAAGAGCGTGGAGGAAGAATATAGCCGACAGGACCATTAACGTATAGATGTAGAGAGCTAGGTGGAAGCCCTGCCGCCTAGAAGAATACATGTATACAGCTGGGTAGATAACCATGGATAGCAGCAGCGCTGCTCCGAGATACTCCCTCCACTTATAAGGCTGGAAAAGTAAGCCTAGGAGATCCATGACGTGCCACAGGGTCCTATAACTGTTGAAATGTTGTACAGTGGACCTCCAAAGGACCTCATCGATCCTGACACCGACTCCAAGCAAAGGATAAACAGGGTTGCCTAACAGAAACAGGTTTCTAAGATACCAAGGAGAAGCAACTACGAGGGCCAGCGAAACCAGCTTAGTAAACCTCTTAGCGTTAAGCTTAACATAGAAACCATAGAGGATGAGTAGGCCGACACAGCTGAGGCCTAAGTAGCTTATAAGCGATGCGAAGCCAGCGAACAGCGAAGCTAACGTTTCATAGCTAGCAGCCCTCTCACCTGCATAGTAAGCTCGGAGGAGGAAGTAAATGGTTAACGAGGCGTTTAAGGCAAGGTACATGGCGTAGGACCCTAAAACAAAAAACACCCAGAAGATGGGTGCCGCCGCCAACACCAATAGTCCTAGCAGGGCGCATCGCTTATCGCCTGTGAGGAGAAGCGAGGCCTTATAGGTCACGATCAGTGTAGCAACCCCGAGGATTGGCTGAAGTAACCTGAAGTAGAAGTCGTTGCTGGCATTTGCGGTCACGTAGAAGAAGCAAGCCAAACATTGAAGCCCTGGCGGGTAGGCTGCGCTCATTTCAAGTCCTATAGAAGTCCCAGCGATGAAGGGAACTCCGCCGTTATCATAAATTAGCTTTGCATAATAAACACCGTAAGCCAATGAATCCCATTCTACCTCCGGATACGCTAACGCCTGATAAGCAGCTAACGCCACAAACACTGACAATAAACCTACTACAGCAGCTACCTCTCGCCTCAACCCATCAACCCTCACTCTTATGACCCTCCCTTCGCCTCGCTTCAAGGCTGAGGTTACCGCCAAGCCTATGAGCAACAGGGTGAAGGTTGCCGTTACGTAGCTCGTACATATAAGGTTGAAGATCCCCAGTATGATCATGGTGAGGCTGGTTAAACCCATACCTAAACTCAGAGCAACTGCGATTTCCTCGAGTAGGTCTAAGGTACTTCGACCAGCCGTTAACCTGGTAGCTAGAAACCCTAGGAGAAGCAGCGGTATGAAGCCTAGAAGCCCTCTACCTCCATCGCTCGGCAAAGCCTCCTCCACGGGGAGGCTGGGTGGGATGAACCTTAAACCGAAGATTAGGTTACATAAAGCTATGAATAGGAAGATCGCCGTAACGAGCGTTAAAGCTGCTTGAACTCTTGTAGGCGGCCATCTGCCAGCCCTATACCTTGCTATAGCGAGGTACAGCCAAGCTATGGAAACTGACAGCATTAAAGCAATAGCTATGGCTGTTAGCGTAGAGGAGACCCCCACGATAAAGCAACTTAACCTTTAACCCTCACCGATTTAAAAACAGTGGGAGGGCTTCGGTTGAGGAAGGCTTGTTTAACAGCCGTTCTCATCTTCGCCTTGATGTCCTCCTTTTCATCAACACTTTGTGCTTCAAGCTACTCGGTAAACGTCTCCACGGATAAAACTTATTATTTACGTGGAGACCGAGTTACCGTCTCAGGCCACGTATACCTAGACAGCTCACCTGCCTCCGGTGTATGGGTGGGCATAGAGGTACGTAGCCCTAGCGGCGCGGTCGTATGGTTAGACCAAGTAACAGCCGATAGCAGCGGTGCCTATGCTTCAAGCTTCACCTTAAGCCTCAGCGCCGAGTACGGCCTATACACAGTGTACGCAGCAGTCCCTGGATTCAGCGTCACGACTAGCTTCAGGGTTGTGAGGCCTAGCTCCATAACCCTCACGGCTTCTCCTCTACAGGTCAGCGTAGGGGGGACCGTGACTATAACTGGGCAGGTGGAACCTGCAAGGCAAACTCAAGTAACCATATACATCTCAAGCGATGAAACCTACCAGCCGTTAGCTACGGTAGCAACGAGCAGCGATGGATCATTCAGCTACGACTGGAACCCTACGGTCGCTGGCACCTATAGGTTAAAAGCAGCGTCGCCCAGCGACGATGAATACCTACCCGCTGAAAGCCAAGAGGTCGCCGTGGAGGTCTCCAAGCTACCTAGCTCCATAACATGCAGCCTCTCAACCACCACCATAAGGCTAGGAGAGTCGGTAACCATTACAGGCCGCATAGAGCAGGGGGTGGCTGGCACGGTGATCATCGAAGCCAAGCTGGATGATGTGTGGAGCGAGCTAGCTCAGGTACAATCCAGCCTCGATGGGAGCTACAGCTATCAGTGGACGCCTAGCCGAGAAGGAACATTTCTTTTAAGGGCTAAGTGGCTCGGCAACACCGTATATGAAGCAGCTGTCAGCAACGAACAGGCGTTGACAGTTTTATCCACAACGGGGAGCGAGACCAGCATAGCTCTATGGGTTGCGCCAACCACCACCTACGTGGGTTGCCCGGTGAAGCTTGAAGGAGCCTTAACGCCACCCATCGGCAGCGTCGATGTTTTTCTAAGCATGTACTTTAACGGGGCTTGGACCACCTTAACGACCGTTACGGCAGACCTGGAAGGCCGCTTCGCCTACAACTTTACACCTAGCGTTGCCGGCATCTACCGCTTCAAAGCCTCCTGGCAGGGCAACGTGTACTATGCAGGGGCTGAGAGCAACGCGGTGACCGTAACCGTAGTCAAGAGGCCCTCCACCTTAACCCTCCAGGCCTCGCCCAGCCTCCTCGAGTACGGCCAAACCGTAATTATCCATGGAATTCTGCAGCCAGCCATCCATGAAGCACAAGTAGCCCTAACCTTCACCAGCCCTAGTGGAACCAACAGCACGATGCTTGCTCAGGTAGAAGATGATGGAACCTTCTCCTACACCTTCAGCCCGAGCCAAGTAGGTGCTTGGAGCCTAGAAGCTTACTGGCCAGGCAATGATGAGTACGAGCCAGCATACAGCAGCCCTATAACCTTCACCGTTACGAGAGCCGCCACCCACCTAGAACTATACGTGGAGCAAGCCTCAACACTCGGCGAGACAATCGAGATAGAAGGCTACCTGACCCCTCCGCTTCAAACACAACTGGAGCTAAAGCTTCTTCTGGATGAAGTCGTGGTCGAAGCCGCCACGGTTACGGTTCAGCCTACCGGAGCTTTCGCTTACAACTGGACCCCGAGCCAAACAGGCCTCTATAGGATAGTGGCTTCCTTCCAGGGGGATCCATACCATGAGCCATCGTCCAACGCCTCCACCGTCTTCATAGCTGCCTCCACAGCCGTCATCGAAGCCCCATTCCCGATCGAGTGCTACCTAGCAGGCTCTGAAGCAGTGTCCATGAGCTTCGACGAAGACACAGCTACCATAACTCTAAAAGTGGAGGGGCCCAGCAGCCTTGAAGGTCAAGCGCTCATCATCATCAGCCAGCAGCTACTCAACCTCTACAGCACATCAATAGGACGTGCACAGGTCTTCGTCAACGGCACGCCGGCTCCCTTTACGTGGAGGAGGATCAACGACGCCTACCACCTATACATCAACTATACACATAGCCTCCTAGAAATAGAGGTAAGCCTAATAAGCCTAAACCTAACAGCACAGGTCCTCGACCACAACGGTCAACCCCTTTCAGGCGCCGCGGTTCAAGTCTTCAGGAAAGGCATGCCGCTCTACGTAGCCACCGCCAGCTCCGAAGGCATAGTGCACTTAACTAATATAGCCAGCGGCAACTACACGATTAAAACCTACTGGCTCGGGGTCCAGGTAGAATCTTCAAGCTTACATCTAAACAGCAGCGAGACCTTAACGATACGGTGCCAAGTATATGAGCTTAGAGTAAGCGTAGAGGACCTCGTCTTAGGCCAGCCGCTACCTAATATCGATGTCAGGGTTACATCAGACAACATAGCCCTTACCGTTAAAACCAACGCATCAGGTGAAGCCCTCTTCGCACAGCTACCGCGAGGAACCTACAGGGTCATCGCCACCACGCTGGGCTTAACAGCCGAAGCCCTCGTCGAGCTGAACCTAGACGTTGATGTAACCCTAAAGCTACCCACAGCCCTCAGCCTAGCCCTCCTAGCCTCAATCCCCATGGCGGCCGCTGTAACAATAGTTCTCCTAGCCAGAAAGGTCCGTAAAGCCAAGAAGTAAGGTTTCCCACCTTGGCTGAACTAGCTGAAGGCAAAAATAATGTTGCCGACCGCCAAGGCCTACGTAAAGCTATAATAATGGAGCGTTCCCGCGTGATAGGATTTTCATTTTTCTAAGCAATGCACCTCTAATACATATATGTCTTTGAGCTCTTCTGAAGTTGGCGTTTGTAACCTCCAAGTAAAGCCTAACCTTCCCCATCGACTGAACCTCTTTTACCAACTCAAGCCTTTCGCCTCTAAGTTTACAGAAAACTTTTTGAAGACTAACCTAAAACTGAACGTCCTCCCTCCATTATTTGAAACGGTAGTTAAATCTGGCCCGATAAGGCCTGCCAAGTAAACTTTATAGGCAGCGCCACGTAGCTTCACGACCACTTCTTGCAGGCTTACTTTTCCCCCGAGCACTATAAGCACGTCTATGTCACTAGCGGCAGTACAAGCCCCCTTCATCGTCGAGCCGAAAACATATACTTTGGCCATAGCCTCTCAACGATTCATACAGCCAACCCATTACAGGAGGACCGAGAGCCCACCCCGTGAGTGCGTAGCCAAGTTCAAGGATTAACGATTCATAGCACAGCCATACACCGAGTAAAAACGCCAAGGTAGTAGAAGAGGCCCTTAAAACAACACTTAAAGCTAAGCCTATCAAACACCTCAATGCCAGATAGAGCTAGGTTTTTAAGGCT
>Ga0164311_10001991_pt1 | contig 10371 bp, 13 predicted proteins | sample GuaBasSedimGuay2_FD_121796 | JGI IMG/M metagenome (GOLD analysis project Ga0164311, IMG submission 121796) | Subseafloor sediment microbial communities from Guaymas Basin, Gulf of California, Mexico - Guay2, Core 4569-9, 9-12 cm | ecosystem: Environmental > Aquatic > Marine > Hydrothermal vents... | reverse complement strand
GTTGACTCGGAGGAAGCAGCCTTCGTGGTGCCTCACGACTATGGGTTTGAGGTTCTAGCTGAAGTCAAGCTAAACCTCCCCGGGAAGCAGGACCCCGAGAAGAGGGATGAGGCCTTAGCTGAAGAGGTGCGCAGGCTGGCCTTAAAGGCTAAGGAGCTGGCTGAGAGAATTGGGGCAAAGGCCGTAGCTGTGGTGGGCCCAGGCTTCGTCAAGGACGCGCTGGCTGAGGAGATATCATCTAAGGCTAAGCTCAAGGTGTATGTGGACTCAGCGTCTAACGGTGGCTTCCAAGGAGTTAAGGAGGCCGTTAGGAGGGGGGTTTTGAGGAGGGTTTTGAAGGACTTCAGTGTAATTGAGGAGGCGGAGCTCATGGAGCAGCTCCTAGCCCACATATCGAGGGGCGACGGCAAGGCGGCTTATGGGCTTGATGAGGTGGAGAAAGCAGCTACGTATGGAGCTGTAGATAAGCTCCTCGTCCTAGATGAGCTCATCAGATCTCAGGACTTGGAGCTTAGGGGGAGGGTTGAGAGGATTATTGAGGCTGCTGAGAATAGCGGAGCTCAAGTCAAGATATTCAGCTGTGTCGAGGAGCCGGGGGTACAGCTCAAGTCCATAGGGGGCATAGCAGCTCTACTGAGGTTCAGCCTCAACTACGCTTAACCAGCCACCTCTAGTATTATCCTCTCAGCCCTCTTGAGCATGACTGGAGAGGCTATTGGCGATAAAACCCTGATGAACGCGCTCTTAAAGCTGCCCTTCAAGACCTCCACCCTACCTCTCTCTAAGTAGCCTTGGGCGAAGCTCTTGACAGCTGCTTCGTACACGTCGATGCTCCTTGCATTTAAGGCTGAGAATGAGATTAGCTCAGCTACATCCCACGACTGCTCGGACTTGCTGCCGAATTGCTCCAAGTCCACTACATAGACCTCTCCACCCTTAAGCACGAAGTTCCCAGGTTTGCAGTCGCCTAGGGTTAAGCCGAGGTTGTGGATTTCGCTTAGCGTTAAGCCTACGGCTCTCGCTGCCTCTTCAACTTCCCCTCTAGACCCTCTCCTCAAGATGTCGCTGAACGGCGAGCCCTCCACGTACTCCCTACACATAATCTTCTCCCTCCAGTCTACGAAGAATACCTTCGGGACCTTGAAGCCCAAGCTCCTGAGCTTCGTTATAGCCGTGTATTCACGCCTAAGCCTACCTCCAGGCGAAAGCGCGTAGTCTACGGCTCCAAGACCCCAGAGAGCCGTTGGAATCCACTTGAACGCTCTCCACTCCCTGTAGCTCTTTATGACTGCCTTCACAACCTCACCTCTAACCTTGTAGTTCACCAAGTAGACCGTGTTGAAGAGGCCTCCCAGCCCCTTCACAACCTCCACGTCTGCTCCAAGCCTCTTAGCTGCAATTTCACTTAGAGGCGTCAGCTCTCCCTCATCCTCGATGTAGAGGTAGAGGTAGGGGTTTAGCTCATCCCTCTTAGAGGCTTGCAGTTGAGCTATGTGCTTGATGGGGTTTAAGTAGGAGTTTAGGGTTGACGCCAACGCTTCTTGAACTCCGTGTATGAGGCTTTTAGCTGCTCTCGCCAACTTGACTTGAGCCCTAACTGATAAGCTGCGTTGAAGCTCTTCTCTGATCACTTCAGGCCTCAATCTGTAGAGCCCATTAACCTCTTCGACCACGTCGCTCATGCCTGCTAGCACCTTCTCCAAGCTTTTCTCCATGAACTTGAAAGCATCATCGAGCTTGGGGGAGGAGGCTATGTCGACGTATATGGCCTCGTAGGGATGTAAGCCCTTAACCCTCCTCTCGATGAGGTCAGCTATGAAGAACCTCCTGTTCATCAGGGCCCTGAAGGCTAGGTCTCTAAGCTCAAGCACAAGCCCGCTAATGGACTGCTTGACGTACTCCCTCCAAGCCTTAAGCTCAAGGCTCTCTAAGATCTCTCCACCTCTAACCGCGATTTTGGGGGGTAGTAACCTCTCAGCTAAAAAGCCGCCTAGCTCACCTCTCTCGACGTCGCTCAAGCACTTCTCCATGGTGGAGACCACGTGGAGCAGCTTTACGTCGCCTACTCTCATCACGTTGAACTTCAAGCTAGGGCCATTCTTCACGAGGGTTAGGACTTCACCCCTCTTGACATCGCTGTCGACGACCAATCCGCCGATAACTGCACATGCCTCGACGCTCTGCCTACTACACACCCCGCACTTGTTGCATAGATCCTCTAGCATCCTCCTCTCCTAGAACTACTCTGCAACGCAAGATTTAACTTAAATTGGAGACTTGAATGGTCTGGTGGACGGCTTTGCCTAGCTCTCGCAGGTCTAAGATGCGTGGCAGGCAGATAGCCTCTCTAATACTCTTGGTAATGCTCTTGGTCTCCGTCATAGCCTACATAGTCATAGTGCTCGTCAGGTAGGTGGAGAAAGGTTTTAAGTAAACTCCTTCAGCTAGAGGATTGGGGTCGCGTATGGGAGGTAAGACTAAGAAGAGCATATCAGCTATGGAGAAGCAGCAGAAGCTCAAGGAGAGGAAGGAGAAGAAGGGTAGGGAGGAGAGGCCTGTAAGAGAGGAGAAGAGAATTACGAGCCCCCTACTGCCAGCTGAGGTCACCAAGCAACTCGAAAACGAGCTCAACAACATGAAGTGCATAACTCCATATGCCCTCGCGAGCAGGTTTGGGCTTAGGATAGGTGTGGCGAAGAGCGTGTTGAGGCAGCTAGAGCAGATGGGCATATTGAAGTGCGTGTCTAGGAACGCTAGGATATCAGTGTACACCCCAGTAACTCCTACTTAAAGGGATTCTCTCTTTGACCTCTCACTAGACGAAGCTTGCGAGAGATATCTTCTTCACGCGCTTTAAGGGTTTGAACTTGGCGTTTACGACACCTGTAGGGGTTACGTCTACTAAGCCCATGTCCATGAGCTTTAGGACGACCTTGTTTGGGTCCTCAACCCCCATCCTCTTCAAGTCCAGCTTAAACCTGATCTCACCTACACTCCAATACTCGGATAGGTACTCCAATGCCTTCCTCAAGTCCTCATCCTCTACGGCCTCCAAGTCAACAGTCAACTTGGCTTCTTCAGCCTCAACAGCGGGTTCAGCCTCCTCCGGCTTGGCTTCTTCACCCTTAACCTCAGCCTCGACCTCAGCTTTGGCTTCGGCTTTCGTTTCGGCTGTTGGTAGGGCGACGACCTTGGGGGCCTCCCACATCATTAGGTCGGGCATCTCCTCGAAGCCTTCAGGGGCTGTGAGCTCTCTTCTCTCCAATAGGTCCTTGACTATGGCGTAGAGCACAAAGACCGAGCCCACTTCGCTGTTCTTAGCCCACTCAGCGAGCTCCTTAAATGAAGCCCTGCCTCCAAGCCCCTCAATCCTCTTCTTGACTAGCTCAGCTAGGCTCGTGAACTTATCGCTCAACACAACCAGCCCTAATCGCCTTAATCTAAGTGACTACTAGGCTTAAACGGTTGCTCTCAATAGCTTCTCTAATCTCTCTAGCTATCCTCCTACCCATGCTCATAGGCTCGCTGTAGGTGAGCCAAGTGTAGGGGGATCCGTAGACGTAGAGGTTTGTGCCGGCGACTATTCTAGCTGAGAACTCGAAGACGTAGAACCTGCCTTCGCCGTCGTAGGCGCCCTCAATGCAGAATGGACCTACAAAGCCTGGCGGGACGAGCCTCTTAGACGCCTCCACGAGCCCGTCGCCGACATCGAACACCTCTTCGAGCAGGGACTCCCGGAGGACTATGGGTATGTTGCCGACTACTAGGTATGAGAGGTTTGGCTTCAACCTCAACTGCATGTCAGCTGGCATCCTACCAAGCCCATCGGCGTTTGCCTCGTACCTCCTATCAATGCTCACGAGCTCGAGATCACCAGTTAAAGGTGAGTAGAAGAAGTGGGTGTAAGCCGTAACTCCAAATATGTACTCTTGGACGAAGACCTCCTCTTCGCTAAGCCCTAGAGATCTAAGCTTATCTCTAACCTCACTGGGGCTTGAGGCTAAGAAGTAGCCCTTACCCCCCTTGGCCCCCGGCAGCTTCACTATCACGGGTCCATCGACGTCATCAATTGACTCGTAGACTCTAGGAGTCCTAGCTCCAGCTTCGCGTAGAAGCCTCTCCTTAAGCTCTCTATCTGCCTCCCACCTCAAGATGTACTTGTTCCCAAATATTGGGACCTTGAACTCCTCCTCTACGACATTTAGGTCCACGTACTCCACGAGCGAGCCGTGGGGTATCAACACGGCGTTTAAGCTCAGAAGCCTATCCTGGACTTCGCGTGACGCCACCTCTGAGAAGCTTTCAACAACTATCACGTCATCTATGAGCCCCTTAAACCTACTGTACAGCTTAAGCCTCTTCTTCAAGCACACTAGAGCTGTCCTAAACCCTTCATCCTTAGCTCCTCTCAGTATTTGAAGTGCTGAGTGAGAGCCCAAGGTGGCGATTGTGACGTTAGAGGTCTTCATAGCATGTCTCCACCTCATTTAAGTCACGACGTCCATGACCCTGCCCGTGGCTATGGCCTTCTTGACCTCCATGGCTATTCTCCTACCCGTCCCCACGACGAATCCATGCTTAAACTTGCTGTAAGGCGAGGTTGTCACTAAGACGGGGCTCCCCGGGACCCTGGGTGAAACATCGAATATCACTATGTCTAGGTCTGAGGTGACTGCTCCTTGGAGGGCGAATGGACCTATGATGCCAGGCGGGTACTCCTTCTTAGTGGCCTCCACGAACTTCAAGCCTATGTCGAACACCTTCTCGAGCAGGGACTCCCTTATGGTTGCCGGCATGTGTCCAACCTCAATGTTCTGAAGGGGTACCTCAACGTCTAGCTGCTGCTTAGCCGGTAGGTTCACGAAGTCGTAGAGGTTTGTCTGAAGCCTCCTGTCGATCCCCATGAACTCCAGCTCATCGTCTAGTGGTGAGTAGAAGTAGTTGAAGTTGAAGTAGGTTCCGAGCACGAACTCCTCTATGACGGCGCTCTTCAAGTCATCCTCAGTTATGATCCCTTTCTCGATCCTCTCCCTAGCCTTCCTCCAGTAGTCCTCTGGGCTTGTGGCTGTGAAGAAGGCCCTCTCGATCTTCCTCTTAGCCTCCTGAACCTTCACTATCACGAGCCTATCGATCTCGTCTGGAGACTTGAACTTCTTGGGCTGCCTTATCCCAGCCTTCTCTAAGAGGTAGTACTGGTTTCTGGGAGCCCACCTCTCCTCCGTCCTGAGGATAGCCCTATTGCCGAATAGGGGCACTAGAAACTTGTTCTCTATGTCGTCGTATGGGACGTAAGTCGTGAAGGACCTGTGGGGCACAAATATCGTGTTAAGCTGGCGAAGCCTCTCCTGAACATCCTCATTGACTATGTGGGCGAACTTGTCCAGTACTATGATCTCATCGCAGAGCCTCTTAAACATGAAGTATGGCCTCTCCCTCCCCTTCTGACAGACGACAACGGTCTTGAAGCCCTCTTCCTTAGCTCCATCCATAACGTCGAGGGCAGAGTGGCTCCCCAAGACGCCTATGTGGATGTCGCTTAAATCGTACTTCTTCACCAAATCGACTAAGTCAGCTCTCGAGATCAAACTCGACCACCAGACAGACATAGCCTCTACACAGCTGATAAGCTTTACATAAGTGAAGCGCGAAGCGGCTTGAGGTCTAGGCTATAAAGTAATTAGAGTGTGTTGAGAGAGGTTTTTGTGGTGTCGATATGGCTTTGGACGTGTTCTACGCCTACTTCACCGCCTTCACAATGCTGTTCGTGGTCTTCGACGCCATAGGCAACGTCCCGATATTCTACTCCCTAACTGAAGACCTCGACCCTACAGTCAGGAGGAAGACTATTCAGAACTCGGTGATCATAGCAGGAATAATACTCGTGGTGTTCGCTCTTGGAGGTAAGTTGATACTAGACTTCTTCCACATAAGCGTCGACGACTTCAGGATCGCTGGAGGCCTCATACTACTCATAGTGGCCATTGAGGGGCTCCTCGGGAGGGTTGAGGCCATGAAGATCAAGCCTGAACAGCTAACAGTTGTGCCGTTAGCAACTCCTCTCCTTGCTGGTCCGGGCAGCATATCAATAGTAATGTACCTGATGGAGGGGGGTTATGGAGTTGCACCCACCATGGTATCCATAGTCGCTAATGTGGCTCTCGCCTGGGCCATCTTGACTTACAGCGATAAGGTGTTTAGGGTCCTCGGTAAGAACGGCTCTCTGGTCTTTGCTAGGATAATGTCCTTCATATTAGCTGCCCTAGCAGTGGCCATGATAAGGGAAGGGATCCTCGGCGTAATGGCTGCAGCCGGGGTGTAGCTTAGACCTCTACTAGGCTGTAAGCCCTTAAGCCCAAGCCAAGCTTCTCACCATACTCAAGCTGCTTCTCTCCATCTATGCCATGTATCTCTAAGAACGGGTTTACGCCTCCATTAACGGTCTTGACCAGATCTATGGACGCCTGGTCTATGGCTACTGGGTCTAAGCTTGATAGGAACCCTATGTCGCCCATTATGGGTGTCATAACGCAGCCCAGGCAGTCGCATCTAGACGTTATGTTGATTAGCGCGTTGAGGTAGACTGGCTTATAGCTCAATGAGCTTAACACAGCTAAAGCTGCATCAGCAAGCCTAGCTTGAAGCTTAACTGGTCCTTCACTAGGCACCTCCAAGGCTCTGTTGGGGCATGCAAAGTAACACTCTAAGCATCCAACGCAGGTGTCGTAGTTCACCCTAGCTTTTCCCTCGACAACTTGAATGGCACCGTAGATGCAGTGCTTGACGCAAGTCCCACATCCAGTGCATAGTTCAGCTAAAACTCTCGGCATGTGAGCTCTATGCTGAGAGGCCTTGCCCTTCTTAGTTGTACACCCCATAGCTAGGTTCTTAATGGCTCCTCCAAAGCCCGCTGTTACGTGACCCTTAAAGTGGGATAGCACCACCATGGAGTCCAGCTGCCCCACTATTTCAGCTACCTCCACTTCGCTGAGCTCAACTCCTCTTATCGCGACTTTGAAGCCCAAGTTACCCTTAAGACCGTCGCCTATCACTACAGGGGCTCCGAGAGTCGCGTAATTAAAGCCCTTCCTAGATGCTAGGTTTAGATAACTCACACCATTGTTCCTCGAGCCTGCGTAGAGCGTCGTTGTATCGAAGACCACGGGGTCTCCTCCAACACTTCTAATCCAGTCGACGACAGCTCTAACGAACTCAGGCCTCAAGTGTGTTACGTTGCCCTCCTCACCCATGTGGACCTTGACCCCCACCACGCCCTTCACATAGCCCTTAAAGGGTGATAGGAGCTTGTCGACTACGTCCTCAAGCCTAGCGAGCTGCTTCTTCCTCAAGTCGTAGAAGTACACGGTCGACGCTCTGCTCATGAGCTCGACCTCCAAGCACACTTAAAAGGTTATATCCCTCACTCTAAAGCCTTTAGAGGGGTGCGAGGCATGTCTGAGGAGTACCCTAGGCTTCTCCAGCTTAGGATGGATAGGCGTTTCTTGATAGGCAATATGAGCATCAAGTTTGAGAGGGAGATCGAGGAGAAGGGGGTTAAGGAGTACGACAAGGTCCTCATAAGGGTTGAGAAGCTCGACTCGTCAAAGCAAGTTGAGATACCAGCTTACTTCCACTGGATCCAGACCATGGCTGGCAGGAGACCTCAATTCATAGTTAAAGAGGAGGAGTACGAGCTACTGCTGAGAGAGGGCTTCCAGGACATGGAGCCGATAAAGCTAACGATACTAAAAGTCCTCTAAGCACAGGGTTTCACGCAGTTACTCTAGAAGCTCTCTCCAGCCAAGTACAGGTATAGCCTATGGGGCTGGCCTAGGAAGTCGGCTACCCCCACGACTTTAAGGGGCCTCCAGCCTGGAACCTCAAACTGGTGGGAGACTACTCTACAGCCTCTCTGCAGCTCCCTCTCGAGCTTGGGTTTTAGCTGTGCGTTTAGCTCAGTGGTTAGGTATAGGAACACTATGGTGGCTCTGCTAACGTCAAAGCTGAACATGTCTCCACAGTACACCTCAACTAGGTTTTGGAGGCCCAGCTCAGCTATCCTCCTCTTAGCTTGCTCAACGAGCTCACACCTGATCTCAACCCCAACACACTTCAACCCAATCTTCTTGGCAGCTGTTATCAGAACCCTTCCATCACCACAGCCCAAGTCGTAGAGCACGTCGCTAGGCTTGGCCTCGGCGACTTCAAGCATCTTTAATGTAACCTCTTCAGGAGTTGGGAAGTAAACTGTGGATTTAACTGACAAGCCGAACCCCCCACTATTGAGCAGTGAAGCTTAGTGTGAGGCGTTAAAAGCTTTAGTCCTCAGGACTAGCCTCGCCACTATTATAAGCATCCTCCCCAATAGTTTAGCTGGAAGTGGCTTTCCTTGAGCTACAGGGAGAGGAAGCAGAGGACTATTAGGTCTATTAGGAGCGAAATGAAGAGGACCATGCGGGATCTCTGTAGATCTCTTAGTGAAAACCCTGATGTAGCCGAGCTTGAGGAGCTTGAGGAGAGGCTTCTGAAACTAGCTAAGTCAAAGCACGAGCTCTCTCAGAGAGTTAGGTTTGTCACGTAGACTCCTCGAGGTCAAGCTTGAGGGATAAGCGTTAATCTCAGAGTTGCAACTACTTACTGAGCTGGATGATAAAGGCGGATCTACACGTGCACAGCCATAGGTCTAGGGACTGCTTAGTGCACCCTAGAGCCATAATAGCACGAGCGATCAGGGTGGGGCTTAATTGCGTAGCCGTCACAGACCACAACACTGTTAGGGGAGGCTTAGAGCTCCTAGAGGAGGCTAGGGGGTTCAGGGACTTCATAGCCATATCGGGGGTTGAAGTTAAGACCGACGTGGGCGATGTCTTGGCTCTTTTCGTCGAGGAGGAGGTTAAGTCTAGGAGGTTCGTGGAGGTCTTGGACTACGTCCACAGCGTAGGCGGCGTAGTGGTTCTCGCACATCCCTATAGGGGGCACGTAATGGTTGAGCAGGCAGCGAAGCTCGTAGACGCCATAGAGGCCTTAAACGCTAGGACTGATAGAGCCGCTAACGTTAAGGCTCGTGAACTAGCATTGAAACTGCAGAAACCAATAACAGCTGGTAGTGATGCGCACACCACATTTGAGGTCGGCAGAGCCTACACGGTGATAAACGGCTCGACACCTGAAGACGTGAGGAGGGCCATAATTAAGGGGAAGACTGAGGTTGTGGGCTCTGAGTCAAGCCCACTGGTGCACATCTTCAGCTTTATGAGCAAGCTGGCCAAGTTATTCGTGGAGTAGCGCGCCAACAATGGACTACACAGCTGTCATCGTGGTGTAAGGCTTAAAGAAACGATTCTCCCTAACTGGAGGAGCTTGTCTCTAGGTGGATCTACATTTAGAGTTCTACTTCCTCTCCGGGCTTCAGCGTTAACACCTTGACTTCAGGTGTTACTCGAGAGGCCTCTTCCACGAAGCTACTCGGGCTTTCCACGAGGACTGGGAATGTGGCGTAGTGCATAGGTATAGCCACCTTGGGCTTCAGAGCCCTCAACGCTAAGGCGGCCTCTCTTGGACCCATCGTGTAGTGCCCACCTATAGGTATCATGACGACATCGGGGTTGAAGAGCTCCTTGACGGCTTGAAACTCAACCGTGTACCCTGTGTCACCCATGTGGTACAGCCTCGTGCCATCGACGTCTACTACGACTCCAACGGGAACCCCTAAGCTGCAGGTGTGTACTGCTGGTACGAGAGCAACTCGAAATGCACCATCGACGTCGACGAGGGAGCCGATGTTCAGCGCCAACCCTCTAACGCCAGCCTCCTCAAACTTCTCTACAAGCTCTGGCACCCCTATGACCATGGAGTTGAAGCGCTTAGCTATGACCTCAGCCTCTCCTAAGTGGTCGTGGTGGTCGTGGGTTACGGCTATGTAATCCACAGAGCTCAAGTCCTCAAGCCTAATAGGTGATTGGGGGTTGCTTATCCATGGGTCTATGAGCAAGACTCTTCCCTTGAATAACAGCTGAAAGCACGCGTGTCCAAGCCACTTAACTCTAAGCGCCACTGAGACCACCACTGAGAGCTTTAAGCAGCCTTGAGATAACGTTAACTCTCAGGGGGCTTAGCTGTTAAGAAGCCTGCTCCAGCCATGGCGTTGCACAGGCAGCTTATGGTGATGAGGGCCCCCACGGACATGGTGAACGTCGAGGCAACTAACTCCCCTCTAGGGGGTATCGCGTCGGGGGGTATGCTCATGGTCGAGGCTACTAGCATGACGATGGCCGTGAAGATGGTCAAAGCCACGACGAACACAGCTGAGACACCTGCACACCTAAAGAGCCTGCTGTTATAGCTCTCAGCAGCCTTGAATAGTGAGGCTGCAAG
>Ga0164311_10001988_pt1 | contig 10375 bp, 3 predicted proteins | sample GuaBasSedimGuay2_FD_121796 | JGI IMG/M metagenome (GOLD analysis project Ga0164311, IMG submission 121796) | Subseafloor sediment microbial communities from Guaymas Basin, Gulf of California, Mexico - Guay2, Core 4569-9, 9-12 cm | ecosystem: Environmental > Aquatic > Marine > Hydrothermal vents... | reverse complement strand
ATGCTGGGCGAAATGAAAAACGGTCTTTTCCCTAACCTGGGACAAGGTGATAATGCCGCCTATAATTCGGCAGATGCTTCCCTTTGGTTTTTCTGGGCACTACAGCAATATGAGCTGATGACAGGCAAGAGGAACGAAATATGGAAGAATTACGGTAAATACATGACGGGCATTATTGACAACTTTGCCAGAGGTACTTTGAATAACATTAAAATGCACGATAACGGCTTGCTCTGGTCGGGCGAACCGGGCAAAGCGGTAACATGGATGGATGCCGTTGTGAATGGCAAACCTGTTACACCAAGGTCGGGGTATGCTGTTGAGATCAACGCATTATGGTACAATGCCGTTTGTTATACACTGGAACTGGCCAAAGGAAATAACAACAAATCATTTGTTGCAAAATGGACTGACTGGCCGGAGAAATTCCGCCAGTCATTTACAGAAAGTTTCTGGGATCAGCAAAAAGGTTACCTGGCCGACTATGTAACCGGAGAAACCAAAGACTGGGCTGTACGACCAAACATGCTGTTTGCCGTATCATTGCCCTATTCTCCTGTCGATCAGCATATCAAAAGCTCTGTACTGAACTTTGTGCAGCAGGAATTATTGACACCGCGCGGTTTACGGACACTTTCACCAAAAAATTCCGCTTACAAAGGAACTTATTTCGGCAACCAGGAAGAGCGCGATCTGGCCTATCACCAGGGAACCGTATGGCCGTGGCTTTTAGGCGCCTTTGCCGATGCCCATTTTAAACTGTACGGGAAAAAAGCAAAAAAACTGGTTAAAGCCATTTTTGACACCTTCGAGGAAGTAATGACGGAAGCCGGTATCGGCACTATTTCTGAAGTGTACGACGGCGATCCGCCCTATAAAGCAGGTGGTGCCATCTCACAGGCATGGAATATTGCCGAGTTGTTGCGTATCAAATGGATGCTCGACAACACGGATATTTACATGAAATATGTTAAACAAAAATCAGCGAAAGGACAGCTATGAGAATACTGATGTTCGGCTGGGAATTCCCGCCACATATTTCAGGAGGTTTGGGAACTGCATGCTTTGGTCTGACCAAAGGACTGGCAAAACATGGCGTTAACGTGATCTTCGTGGTTCCCAGAGCATACGGCGACGAAGACGAGCAGGCCGTTCGGCTGGTCAATGCCAGTGATGTTACCTTCGACCTGGAAGACAAGGAATACAAAGAGTTCTGGAGCAGGGTAAAATATATGGAGATCGGAACCAACATCATCCCTTACGTGGCTCCTGAAGATTTTGAGAAGGTGGTGGAAAAAAACAAAAAAACCAGTCAGGAATTTACCAGTAACGTCTTTTCCAGGAGGTATCAGTTTTCAGGAAAATACGGTACCAACCTGATGGAAGAAGTATCCCGATACGCCCTGATCGCTTCGGCAGTAGCACAGAAAGAGGAGTATGATGTCATCCATGCCCACGACTGGCTTACCTATCCTGCCGGTATCGCTGCCAAAAAAGCATCCGGAAAGCCTTTGGTAGTACATATTCATGCTACTGAGTTCGACAGAACAGGCGAAAATTATAACGAGATTGTGTATGGCATTGAAAAAGAAGGGATGGAAGCGGCAGATATGGTCATTGCCGTCAGCAACCTGACACGAAATACGGTTATCAAGCGTTACGGTATCAACCCCGACAAGGTGGTTACAGTATATAATGCCGTAGAGCCTGTAAAATCGAACGAGACGCAGACCTTAAAAAAGAACGTGAAAGAGAAAGTAGTTACTTTTCTTGGCAGGATCACTTACCAGAAAGGACCTGAATACTTTATTGAAGCTGCCTATAAGATCCTGCAAAAAGACCGCAACATCCGCTTTGTAATGGCGGGATCAGGCGACCTGCTGCACAAAATGATCGAACGTGTAGCTGCCCTGAAGATAGCGGACAGGTTCCATTTCACCGGATTCTTAAAAGGTGATGATGTAAATCATATGTTTGCCCTCAGCGATGTATTTGTGATGCCGTCGGTTTCCGAACCTTTCGGTATTGTACCACTCGAAGCCATGCGCATCCACGTGCCCGTGGTTATCTCCAAACAGTCGGGCGTTTCCGAAATACTCAGGCACGCGCTGAAGATCGACTTTTGGGATGTAGATGCTATGGCCGACTCGATTTACGGATTGTGCAACTACGATGCACTGTCGGAAACATTTAAAAAATACGGGAAAGAGGAAGTGGAAAACCTGAAATGGGAGAACGCTGCCTTCAACGTGAAAATGGTATATGAAACGGTTTTCCCGTAAAACAAAATTGAACGAAAAGAATAAAATTTAAATAGATGAAATCCATTTGCTTATACTTTCAGGTACATCAGCCATACAGGTTGCAGACGTACCGTTTCTTCGACATCGGTATAAACCACGATTATTACGACGAGTTCGCAAACAGCTCGATCATGCAACGGGTCGCACAAAAATGTTACCTGCCCATGAACCGTTTGCTTCTGGACCTGATCAAAGAATACGGCTCCGCCTTTAAAGTGAGTTTTTCCATTTCGGGCATGGCGCTTGAACAGTTCGAATCGTGTGCCCCCGATGCACTGAAAAGTTTTCAGGAACTGGCAAAAACGGGCAACGTGGAATTTCTGGCCGAGACCTACGCCCATTCGCTCAGCGCATTGAGTGATAAAGAGGAGTTTATGCGCCAGGTAAAGATGCATGCACAAAAAGTAGAAGAGTTGTTCGGGCAAAAGCCTACCACTTTCCGGAATACCGAATTGATCTATTCGGACGACATAGGTGCTACCGTGGCCGGTATGGGCTTCGATGTGATGCTTACCGAAGGAGCCAAACATGTGTTGGGATGGCGCAGCCCCAATATGATGTACACCAATGCCATTAACCCGAACCTGAAACTGCTGCTGAAAAACTTCCGGCTGAGCGACGACATTGCTTTCCGCTTCTCAAACCAGGGCTGGAATGAGTGGCCTCTGACAACGGATAAGTTCACCCAATGGCTGAATGAACTGGACAAAAAAGATGAAGTGGTAAATCTGTTCATGGATTACGAAACCTTTGGCGAACATCAGTGGGAGGAAACGGGAATTTTTGATTTTATGGCTGCTTTACCGGGCGCTATTTATAAAAATACAGATTTGAAATTTGCTACTCCCAAAGAATTAGGGAAGCAATTACAACCGGTAGCACCTGTGCACGTCCCCTACCCCATTTCGTGGGCCGACGAAGAAAGAGACATCACGGCATGGCTGGGAAACGACTTACAGAACGAAGCTTTTGACAAACTGAATGCATTGAGCAGCAAAGTAAAACATATCAACAATCCGTCTATTCAGCGCGACTGGCTTTATTTGCAAACGTCTGACCATTTCTATTACATGTCAACCAAATGGTTCTCCGACGGAGATGTACATAAGTACTTCAATCCTTACGGTAATCCGTACGATGCCTTCATCAATTATATGAATGTGCTATCAGACTTTATTATCCGTGTAGAGAATGAAGGCGTGGATGTGGACGAAGAACTGAAAGACATTAAAGAGGCTGTAAGCAGCATGTCGGAAAAAGCAGAAAAAGCTGTTAAAAAAGCTGCAAAGAAGGTAAAAGAAACACTGGAGAAAGGAAAAGAACTGAATTTTGATGATATCAAGGATATGTCGGACTCTGCCATTAAAAAGTTGTTGAAGGAAATAGATATCGAAACACTTACCGGCGCTTTAAAAGACACCAAAGAAGACCTGGCGGAACGGATCATCCCTAACCTGAGCACCAAAGCCAGGAAAGAATATGACAAACTTGAAAAAGAGCTGAAAAAAGTGAAGAAATCCGATATCAGGAAATACAGAAAAATGGTGGAAGACAAGCTGAATGAGCTATTTGGGAAATAATCCTTTCAGATATTGATTCCCCCAAAACAAAAAACCCCGGCAGGCGCACTTTCGCATGCCCGCAGGGTAAAATAATCATTATGGACTTTTCAATGATTATCAGTTCTTAAGTACTTTAAAACTCTTTTGAAACTTGCTATTGCTCATGTTCAGCATGTAGAGGCCTTTACTGAGGTGTGTCAGGTTGACCTGCGCCTGGTGCAGCCTTCCGTCGATCTGCCCCGAGTAAACTTCCGATCCCATCATATTGTAAACGGAAAAACTGACTGTTCCGGTAATAGCTTCCGGCATCCGGATGGTGATCTGGTCGGTAAATGGCGAAGGATACACTTTGATCAGGCCAGCCAGTTGCTGAAACTCGTCAACGCTATTGGGTTCGCCACCGAATACAGGGCCGGTATAATATCCGCTAGCATCAGTTTCGCTGTTGTCGGCATACCACGATAACTTCAACAGCCCGAAACTTTCATAATAAGCCGATGGCAGCCTCACACTAATCTCAAAAGCTCCGTTAACAACCTCAGATGAACTTTCCACCAGCACACTGTCCTGCACGGTAAAATCGATTACGCCCGTACCCTGGTTTCCTAATGTACTGCGAGCATACGGGGGTGCATACACTTTCAGGTAAACCGTTCCGTTAAATCCGGTTTGTACGGCACCGTCTGTTTTACTTTTTATCAGGCCTTCCAGCGTTATCCTGTCGCCCGGCGCTATGGTGTCGGTAAAATCACCAATCTTCACGCCATTCAAGGTAGTGGTGTAAACATTGTATCTCGGAAAAGCTATCCGCATCGCCGGATCACCCAGCAGTGTCCATCTTTCGGATCTGTGCTGTTCCGATCTCATCATCAAATCGCCCAGGCGCACGGTGTTGCCATCCTGCTCTCCTTCCAGCAAGGCTGCCAGTGTTGCCATATTCAAAGCCAGATTTGCACTGGCAAAACCGGGGCGGGTGTTTCCGATAAACCCGATCGAACCACCATCATCCTTCAGTAAGATCTGTTCGGCCAGCGACACAACATCCGGGTCGTCAAAATGCACCACACCACCGGAAGCGGTTACCCAAAGAGGCAGGTAATTGCCATTTGACCAATCATCCACCGATTCACTGTTTACAACATTCTCCTCCGCCAGTTGTGTGCTCCATCCGTGTCCTGTATAATTGACATAAAACACACCGGTGTTCATCTTCTCGTCAATCAATTCTTTGGCTTCCGGGTACCCGTGGCCATTCTCGTTCGTAACCCGTGGATAAAAGTCGAGGTAGCATTTCGTGTTATTCTCTACCGGAGCCAGCACATCCAGGGTGTCACCCAGCATGTCTGTCTGCTTCATGTGCAGGTTGGCATCCCCGTCATCGCCGATGAACATAAACTCGTTTTTCCATGCACCCAAAGCTCCCGGCGCCTGGTAAGCCCATAATTTGTTCATTACCGCATTTGCCTCATCAACGTTTTTAGCAGGTATTCTGCCTACCCCTACCGGAAGCGGACTGCTGCCATAAGCATTATCCATTGCCTGTAAACCAAAATACCGGTCGGAGGCAAATGAATTCATAACAGTAGCAGAAATTTCCGATTCGAACGTCGGCACCAAATCCGTATTACCAGCCACCCTGTCTTTATAATCGTAAGAAGCATCGCCTAAAAGCAAAAGGTAAGAAGGACTCTCTCCTCCTGATAAATCATACAAATAACGTACAAGGTTCCTGATGGCTGTAATATCTTTAGCTCCGGAAGAGAACTCGTTATACACCTCTTCGGGAGTCACCACTGCGCAACTCATCCCTTCGGTTTCCTGATGTATGGCTGCTATTTGTATCGCCTGTAACATAAAGTCAGGGTATGTAACGATAAGTAAGTCCGGAATTGTCATTGCATGTAAATTCTGATCAGGCACCATCCCCGTAAAGCCGGGCACAAGGAATGACTGTCCATTAAATGCATGAAACTCAAGTAGACTGTCAGTTGGTAAACGGAAACTGACGGATGATTCTCCGACATTCAGTTCAACTTCTTTTACATTGACCGGATCGGTCACATTCCAGACATGTAAACCGGCAGGATTCTCATCATCCAGAGAAAACTCAGTAATTTCTCCCGGCCCGGTGCTTTCAACCGAGCGAAAAGACATCTGAGAGGCGCCGCTTAACTGTTTTGCCCCCATAAATCCCAGCTCAAAATAATCAATCCATGCCGATGCACTGTCGTTTGGCCGGTTGAAAATAAAAGTAATCCGCGTATCCGATCCGCCCGCTTCGCAAATCGAATCAAAACTGGTGAGACGATAATTGATGTAAGCATCTGAAGAAACGAACAGCTGTATCGTTTTATATAGCTCGCGGTTGATGTTGATCGTCAGCTCACTCACTTCGCTGCATTTGGCCGCTGCCACGATATGGAAATAAACCGAATCGGATAAAAGTGTTTTGCCTTCGGTATTCAGAATAAATGACAATGTATCCGATACCGAAAAGTCTTCTCCAAGCCATCTCTTCCCCGACTTTCCCGGATTTACAAGTTCCTCGCTATGAGCAAGCGGAAGATCGTAATAATCAGGAAATGCCGTGGGGTCGTCTTCTGTACTTTGCTGGGTTTCCATCCGTTTTCCCTGGTAATCTCCGACAGTCAGGAAATAATACGTTTTATCGGAATATAGATTCGGCAGATAGTGAAAGTTTTCGGTTTCCTCATCTAATTCCCAGGTATCGGGCGACTGCCCGTAAAACAGAATGTAATCATCCGGATCAAACGAGCCGTCTTCTTCGCCGACAACTTTAATAGCCAGCGGCTGCAGGTCGGTGTAATAAGGTTCCTCCATCGACTCGGGCAACATACCGGCAGGATTACCGTATATCGCCAGGTTCTGTGGATCGATATTTTCAATATCAATCCCGTATGCCGACAGATCATCGTAGGTAATTTGATAAACTCCCGTTTCTTCCACAAAAATTTTGTACCAGTCGCCGTTTGAAAGAACGGAATTTTGTTGAGCAAACAGAAAAAAAGGAAAAAATAAGGTGAAAATAATTGCTGAATATTTCATAACATTATGGGTTGGTTAATGACTTGATTCAGCGTAAAATTGCTTCGATAGACAGACTTTTGGATAATTCTACATTGCTAACGAAACGGATGCCTGATTTATTGCAATAAACTTTTCAACACCTGTTCCATGCAACAAAAACCTTAACAAATATTATAGCTGACGCTCAAAGGATATTTGTACATTTGCACTCATTTCGATTTTTTAAAAACAGAATTTTAGATGAAACGACCATGAATTTTATTAATCATAAAATACACACAAGAAAATGATTAACAAAATTTATGGGAGAGCGAAGCGGTTCCATCTGTTAATAAATTTTGGAATAGCTTCAACTTTAATAAATTACAAAATTTTAAACAGATGAAACCTGATTATATTTTTGAGACAAGCTGGGAAATTTGCAACAAAATTGGCGGTATTTACACTGTCCTCTCCACCAAAGCAAAGAGCATAACAGAACAATACAGAGACAGTTATGTTTTGATCGGGCCGGATGTCTGGAAAGAGACAACCGAGAACCCCGATTTTCTGGAAGATCATAATCTTTTTAACGACTGGAAGAACCATGCATTGCAACAGGGGCTAAAGGTCCGTATTGGCCGCTGGAACATCGAAGGAAAACCCATCGTTGTGCTGGTAGATTTTTCTTACCTGCTGGCCCGTAAAGATGAGATATTCGCCAAATTCTGGGAGACCTACAAACTTGATTCGCTGCACGGTGCGTGGGATTACATCGAACCTGCTCTTTTTGGCTACACAGCCGGGCAGGTCATTCGCAGTTTTTCTGAGTTTTACCTGAAAGAAACGGATCATATAATTGCCCATTTCCACGAATGGATGACAGGGACAGGTGTTTTATATTTAAAAGACCGGGCACCATACATCAGCACGGCCTTCACAACACATGCCACTGTTCTTGGCCGGTCAATTGCCGGGAGCGGGCTGCCTCTTTATGCAAAACTGGAAGAGTATAACCCCTATTATGCTGCCCGGGATTTTCGTGTGTTGAGCAAACACTCGCTGGAAGCTACTGCAGCCCGCGAAGCGGACGTATTCACGACGGTAAGTGGTATTACAGCCAAAGAGTGTAAATATTTTCTGGGACGTGAGCCCGAGGTGATCACAACCAACGGATTTGAGGAAGATTTTGTACCCAAAGGAGCGGGATTTAATAAAAAACGAGCCTCAGCAAGGAAAAAAGCACTTGAAACAGCCAAAGCCATTACCGGAAAAGATTATGCTGACGATACATTGTTGGTGATTACCAGCGGGCGCTACGAATTTAGAAATAAAGGAATTGATCTGTTCATCAGGGCATTGGGAGCAATCAATAAATCAAAAGATCTTCAACGGGATATTCTTGCTTATATAACTATTCCTGCCGATCACCGGGGACCTACGAACGTATTTCGGGGTAAGGAGAAAAGGAGTAATTACCTGACCCACAAACTGAATCATTTTGAACATGATGCCATCCTGAATGAATTAAAGAACCAGGGAATTGGTAATGACATGAACGACAAGGTTCATGTGATTTTCGTTCCTGCCTATCTGAATGGTAACGATGGGGTGATCAATCTTAATTATTATGATTTTCTTATAGGCCACGACCTGTCTGTTTTCCCGTCGTACTACGAACCCTGGGGATATACACCGTTGGAGAGTGTCGCTTTTAAGGTACCCACCCTTACTACCGACAAAGCCGGTTTTGGCGACTGGGTAAATCGTAATTTCAAACTTAAAACGCCATCCGTTGCCGTCATTGGACGGGATGAGTCGGACGATAACTCCGCTGTGCACCAGATCAGGGATTTTATTAACAGTTTTGTCAATTCCAAAGATCATGAAGCTGCCAGGAAAGAAACGGTAGAGGTAGTTCAAAAAGCACTCTGGAAGTCGTTCATCAATCATTATTACAAAAGTTGGGAACTGGCGTTACAAAACTCAGCTTCGAGAAAAACAGTTCTTCCTAAAATTGAAAAAATAGAAACCCGGGTTGTGGAAGCCCAAATTCAACCCGATCGCCCGGAATGGAAAAAGATCATTGTCGAATCGCCCTTAACCACCAGCAAGCATCCATTGAAAGAGATCGCCTTTAACCTGTGGTGGTCGTGGAACCCGGAAGCTGTAGAGTTATTTGAGAGCATCAATCCCGACAGATGGCGCGAAGTGGGATACAATCCGGTCCGGCTGCTTGAATCGCTATCATTAGACGAAATAGAAAAACTGCTGAGTAACAAGAAATTCAATGACCGGGTAGATAAAGTCTATGTGAAATTTCAAAACTATCTGAAAGCCGCGGATAAGAAACCCGATAAACAGCTTGCCTATTTTAGCATGGAATATGGATTACAGGCCAGTATCCAGGTATACTCGGGCGGACTGGGTATATTAGCCGGCGACTACCTGAAACAGGCCAGCGATTCAAACAAAAATTTAATTGCCGTCGGATTGCTGTACCGACAGGGATATTTCAAGCAATTCATCAATTATAAAGGAGAGCAAATTGCAGAATACAAACTTCAAAAGTTCACGCAACTGCCACTCGCTCCTGTCAGGGATGAACACGGTGAGTGGGTAAAAGTCAAGATCGCCCTCCCCGGTAGGCCCGTAACGGCAAAAGCATGGAAAATCGACATCGGCCGCATACCACTTTACCTGCTGGATACAGACATTACTGAAAACACACCGGAGGACCGGACGATCACCTACCAGTTATACGGTGGCAATAATGAACACCGGCTGAAACAGGAAATGATACTCGGACTTGGCGGAGTTCGGCTGATCAATGCATTGGGCCATTGTCCGGATGTTTTTCATCTGAATGAAGGGCACTCGGCATTCAGCAGTCTGGAGCGGTTGAAGAACCTGATGGACCGTGAAGGGCTTAATTTTGAAACAGCTGCTGAAGTAGTCAAAGCTTCTACTTTATTTACCACACACACACCTGTTCCCGCAGGTCATGATACTTTTGAGGAACACCTGATGAGGGCTTACTTGCCCCATTTCAGTGAGCATTTTAAAATCAGCTGGGACGAGTTTGTCGGACTTGGCAGATTCAATCCGCATAACCCGAACGAAAAGTTCTCAATGAGTGTACTTGCATTAAAGCTGGCACAAGAAGTGAACGGAGTGAGCAAGATCCATGGAAAAGTTTCACGTGATATGTTTCAGCCTTTATATCCGGGCTATTACAGCGATGAGCTTCATATCGGTTATGTAACTAACGGGGTTCATTACTTCACATGGACCGATAAGATATGGCAGGAATTGTACAAAAAAACCTTCGGTGATGACTTTATTTACCATCAACCCGATACTTCTTACTGGGAAAAGATCTATGACGTAGCCGATGAAATTATCTGGAAAAACCGCCTGGCACTGAAAATAAACCTGATCAAGGAGATTAAAAGAAAACAAAAGAACGACCTTAAACTACGT
>Ga0164311_10001987_pt1 | contig 10379 bp, 10 predicted proteins | sample GuaBasSedimGuay2_FD_121796 | JGI IMG/M metagenome (GOLD analysis project Ga0164311, IMG submission 121796) | Subseafloor sediment microbial communities from Guaymas Basin, Gulf of California, Mexico - Guay2, Core 4569-9, 9-12 cm | ecosystem: Environmental > Aquatic > Marine > Hydrothermal vents... | reverse complement strand
GCCTCTTGCGCCGGGTCTGGCGGCGCGTATCATGGCCGAGTTTTCTCACAGTAGGGGCGACCCTCGCGGCCGCCCCGACATGGCCGAATTGACCCCACACCAGAAAGAGATTCTGAGCCTCGTGGCGCAAGGGCTGATCTACAAAGAGATCGCTCAACGACTGCACATCACCGAACAGACCATAAAGTACCACATGAGCCAGATATTGGAAAAACTGCACGTCGAAAACCGCGCCCAGGCGATTGCCTTCTATTTACGCGCGCACTAGTCCCACAAGAGTAACCGTTCAGGCGGGGTTATTTTTCTTACCGCAGAGATCGCTAAAGTCGCAGAGTTTTGTAGGTCGTGCTTGCAGCACGACGATTCGCGCGGAATTCACGCTACAAGCGTGACCTACTACTGTTCCTGGAATTGTAGAGTGAGGATGATTGTCTCCTCGTTTCATTCGTGCTATACTTTGTATGTGGAAATGGCGCTTACTGCTCGTCGTAGGAGGACACGATGGAAAAATTACCGATTGGGATACAATCATTCGAGGTCATGCGGACGCGGGGCTTTGTGTACGTGGACAAGACCGAGACCATTCATCGCCTGGTCACAGAAGGAATGTACTACTTTTTAGCGCGACCACGCCGCTTTGGCAAATCATTGCTCGTCTCGACCTTGCGCTGCCTGTTCGAGGGGCGGCGCGAGTTGTTCGAGGGATTGTGGATCGCAGAGCCGGGACACTGGGAGTGGACGCCTCATCCCGTCGTGGTGATTGACTTTAACCAGATTGCTTTGGACACTCCGGAGAACTTGCGCAGCAGTCTACAAACATCTCTACAAGAGATAGCAAAGGCGTACCAGATCAAATTGAAAACGTCGTTGTTAGTCTCCCAGTTCAAAGAACTGATTCTGTCACTCTATCGCCAGACCCAAAAGCCGGTCGCGGTATTGATAGACGAGTACGACAAGCCGCTGATCGAACACCTGGGCAGGGGCGAGCACGGTCTGGCGATAGGGCGGGCCAATCGGGACATCCTGCGCAGCTTCTTTGGCGTGCTCAAAGGCGCGGACGTGGCAGACGCGACGCGCTTTGTGCTGCTGACGGGCGTCTCGCGCTTTAGCCGCGTCTCGGTGTTCTCCGCGCTCAACAATCTCAATGACATCAGCATGAGTGAAGACTATGCAGAATTGTTGGGATATACCGGCGCCGAGTTGGACGCTTACTTTGACAAATTCATCGCCCGCCTGACGGCTAAACTCGAGCGCCCCAGAACTGAGGCGCGGGCCGCATTGGCGCAATACTACGATGGCTATCGCTTTTCCGAAAGTCCGCTCAAAGTTTACAATCCTTTCTCTGTGCTGGCGGCGTTGCAACATCGCGCGCTGAAAAACTATTGGTTTGCTACCGGGACGCCGACTTTTTTGATCAACCTGCTCAAAGAAAAGCAATATCCTTTACCTCAATTAGAAAACTTGCAAGTCAGCGTCTCCGCTTTCTCCACCTTTGAGATAGACCATCTCGCGCCGGAGGCATTGCTCTTCCAAACCGGCTACCTGACGATTGCAGATGTTGAGGATAACATCTACACCCTGAGTTATCCCAACCAGGAAGTCAAGACCTCGTTCACTGAAAGCCTGCTCTTCACAGTCGCTGAGGTTGAACGAGAGGCCAGTTCGCACATCCTACGCCTCTCACGCTACCTGCGCGATGAAAACCTGGAAGCGTTCTTCGCCTCGGTACAAGCCGTGTTTGCCTCCATCCCGTATGACATTCAGACCAAGCGGGATGAGGCCTACTACCACACCCTCTTTTACCTGATGATGTCGGCCTCTGGCGGCGCGGCGCGGAGCAGCGTATTGACCAGCCGTGGACGGATTGATATGCTGGTGACGTTCCCCGGCAAGGCCGCCAGCGCTTCCAAGGTGTACATCATCGAGTTCAAGTGCAATCAGAGCACAGAAACCGCCCTGCGCCAGATTCACGCCCAGGGCTACGCGGAGCCATTTCAGGATAGCGGCAAAAAAGTCATACTGCTGGGCATCAATTTCGATACCGAACTGCGTAACGTGGAAGCGTGGGCTATGGAAGAAGCGTAAAAAAAAGACCTCGGAGGTTTTCTGGAAACCTCCGAGGTCTATATATGGACAGAGAGACCTGTCAGGTTTGACAAACCTGACAGGTCTTTTAGGTCCAGTCCCCCAGACTAGACCTTTACTAGACCAAAGTCTAGTGACAACCGCCCCTTTTTGTACTAGAATGTGAGTGCTTTTGTTTCTATCCCACGTAAAGGGGCGGGCACCCTTGACCAAACACATCTTGCTCTACGGCGACTCTATTTTCCTGACCGGGCTGGCGGCGCAATTGCAGGCGCGCGACGATATAGACGTGCGCCATCGAGCGCCCCACGACGGCCCGCTCCACCTGGACGACCTCGACGCCGTCGTCGTGGATTTCAACGACGCGCCGGCCGCCGACGTGCTGGCGTTGCTGCGCGCCCGCCCCAGCCTCAAGATCGTGGGCGTGAACGCTGCGGGCGGCGCGGTGACGGTGCTCTCCGGGCGCGTCTACCTGGCGCACAGCCTGGCAGATGTGGTGGGATGCCTGGAATAAAAGGAGGTGGAAAGAATAGATCAGAAACTAAAAAGGCAGGAAATCTAGTCCGCTATATCAAAATAAGCAAGCGAAAAGGGCTTGCCAATATCATATCTAAGGAGGATGTGGTGAAGAAAAAAACGTTTTATAGTCTGGTGATTCTGGGTCTGTTACTGGCCTCTGTCATTACGGTATTGGCCGGTGCAACCTACTTCCAGGGCACTGACAATGAGAATAACGCCGGCGGAGGTATCGCAGACAATGACATGGACGTCCGTCTCTGCGAGCCGAATAGTCTACTGCCTATCGAGTTCAACATCAATGTGCCGACGGCGCCGCAGCCTGGCGAGAATACAAAGTTGGTCATCTATGCTAACGATGTGGACGAGGAGCAAGGCGAGTTCGACCAAGTCTACTTGAACGACGCCGCGCAAACGTCGCCTGTCGGCTCCTTGTCCGGCACGGATGGTACCTGGAGCATGACGTCGCTCGATGTGACCGGCTCGGTGATCACAGGGAATAACCGGATCGACATTACAGTAAACACCGGTTGGTGCGTCGAAGTAGACTGGGGACAAATTGTCGTGGATAGCGGCGAACAGGATAAGGGAAGGATTTCCGACCTCAGCGCCAGCGGCGATTGGGACAACATCCAGGTCGCTACAGTTGTCACTTCGAGTGTCACCAGCACCTTTGGCATAGATGTGAACCTGTTGAATGCCAGCAGGGAAAACAAAGATGTCGTCACGGATACCTTTTCTATGGCGGGTGATGAAACTATTACCCGCACCCACAGTCTGTCCACCCAGGTACAGCCTTCAGCGGGTGAGGTGTTCACCATAGAGGTCATTCTTTACGATCAGAGCACCTACTTTATACACCACATAAGAGAGATCACGTGGACGTACACCGAAGCCGAAGCCGACCTATCTATCTCAAAGTCCGCCGAGCAAAGGTTCACCGAGGCCACCTTTACGATTGTCGCGCAGAACCTGGGACCGGACGCCGCGAATGGCGCGGTGGTTTCGGACACGCTGGCGGCGACCAGTTTTCTCAGCGTCACCTGGACGTGCAGCGCGGCGGGTGGCGCGGCCTGCGGCGCGGCCAACGGCACAGGGGACATCCAGGATACACTAGGCGCGTTCCCGTCCGGCGGCGTCGTCACCTACACCGTGCAATGCACGCTGGTGGACTGGAGTGTCTATGAGAACGTGGCAGAGATCAGCGTCCCGTCCGGCGTCAGCGACCCGGACACGAGCAACAATCGCGTCGTCTGCAAGCGCTACCAACTACTCTTTCCGGTGATCTATAGAAACTGGACGCGCTAGTAGACGCCCAGGTTCAACGCAAGGGGAATAGGCAAACCATTGCCTGATCGCAGCAGGCGGCAAGCACGAAAGCGGAACCGAGACAATCTCGGTCCCGCTTTTTCTCTTTTCCGCCCCCAAGGCGGCTTTTGCTGCCGGACTAACAATGTAACCGCGATTTCCCAATCGCGTGGCCTGAAACGCGGTTGGAAACCACGCCTACGAACTGCTCAACCACCCGTGATGCGTCATTCCGAGCGAAACGGAGCGCGAGCGGAGTGGAGTCGAGGAATCTCCATTTGCAGTGACGCGAGCAATCTCGATAGAGATTCCTCGACTCTGCTCTTTGCTGCGCTCAAGTCGGATTTGCTATCCGACCAGGCGGCGGTTAGCAAAACCGCCCTACATTCGCCATCTACCCCAACCCAAGACACAAAAAACCTCCCGCCGGTTCTCAACCGGCGGGAGGTGGGTGTTACAAGCGCGCGCTCAAGTCCGCGAGTACGCGGTCAGAGCCGCAAAAAGTCTCCATAGTGCAGCCGGTGCTCGACGACGGCCGCTTTGAGGCCATTCAACTGCACCCGCTCGCGGATGAGATGCCGGTACAACCCGGCGCGGGCGATCTCGCCCACAAAGACAGCCCCGACGAGTCGCTCGCCGTCGGCGGTGAACGTCAACTTGCGATAAACGTCGTCCGCCTGAAACACGTGGGTCTCGTAATCGGTGCCGGTCGTGTGGACGATGCCCATAGACACGAACGGCGTCTCGGCCACCTGGGTGGCGTTGAGGATGCCAAAAGTGCCGCCGTAGGCGGTGGGCCGCCCGGCCATATTGCGCCCGGCGCAGCGCCCCATCTCTACGGCGTTGGTCCACAGGGCTGTCATCATACGCTTGCCGGTGATGGGGTCAAAGGTCACGGCCACGTCGCCGGCGGTGTACGTGTCCGGTGTGTTGCAGGCGGTGTGCGTGTCCGCTACGATCCCCTGCTCTACCCGAACGCCGCTCCCGGCCAGGAACTCGACGTTAGGCCGCACGCCCTTGCCGATGCAGACGATCTCGCAACTCAGTTCCTCGCCAGAGTCGAGCAACACCCCGGTCACGCCATCCGGCCCAGCGACGATCTGAGTGACGCTGCGCCCGGTGAGGATGCGCAGACCGGCCCGTTCCAGGCCATCGCGGATGAGGGCCGCGCCGTCCGGCTCCATCACCTGGGAGAGCACCTCCGGCGACGTGACGACCAGAGTCACACCCAATCCCCGCTCTAGCAGCGCAAAGGCCGCTTTCAGGTTCAGCATCCCTCCGCCGGCCATGACAGCGTCCAGCGTTGTGTTGGCCCGCTCGGCCATCGAGCGGGCGTCGGCCAGGGTGCGCAACGCATAGACGCCGGGGGCGTCAGTGCCCTGGATGGAGGATGGGATGTAGGGGCGGCTGCCGGTGGCGACGAGCAGTTTATCATACGAGATGGTTTCAGCGTCGTGCACCGTAACGGCGTGAGCCTGAGTGTCCACGGTCGTGACCGCCGCGTCGAGCCGCACATCTATATCCTGGGCCGTGTATGGCCCCTGGCCCAACAACCCGATCTCGCCGGCCGTCTTGCGCCCGTCAACGATAAACGGGATGAGAGGCCGGTAGTAGGGCGGGTCAGCTTCAGCCGAGAGCACCGTGATAGCGCCGTGGCTATCCAGTTCGCGGATAGCCTGGGCGGCGGCCATCCCGGCCGCGCTCCCGCCCACGATGACGTATCTCGTGGGGGCCATCGCTCACCCTCCTTCCGATACAAAGGGAAGCGCAGCGGCTCCTTCCGATACAAAGGGAAGCGCAGCGGCTCCTTCCGATACAAAGGGAAGCGCAGCGGCTCCTTCTCCGGCCACCATCTCCGCCGCGGCCGCCTGGCGAACACTGGTCGAGAACTCGGGTACGGTGCGATAGACCAGAGCGCCGGTGGGACACGCGCTCACGCACGCCGGCTCGCCCTGATCCGGGCAGCGGTCGCAGCGATAGGCCGTGTGCGTCTCCAGATGCCGGCCGATGACACCATAAGGACACACCATCACGCACGTCCAGCAACCGATACACTTGGCCTCGTCGGTGATGATCACTCCCTCCGGCGTGCGGCTGATAGCGCCGCTGATGCAAGCGTGCATACAGGGCGCGTCCTCACAGTGACGGCACAGTACCGGGAACTTGAACTCTGGGGCCACCCACTCTACGAACAGCCGCCGCTTGGGGGTGGGATGCTCGGATATCGCGCCGAACAGACTCTTACTCTGCGAGTGTTCCACCGCGCAGGCGATCTCGCAGGTGCGGCAGCCCAGGCAACGGTCCACATGTACGAATATCTCTTTCATCGTGACCACCTCCCTAGATGCCCAAAGCCTGACGTTTGACATTGATGTGATCAATCATGAGTTGCGCGGCTTTGAATGGATCCGTCTCGACAGCAAAGGCCGCGCCGACGACATCGTTCGCGCCCTGGGTGAGCACCTCGGTCACGACCGGGCTGCCTAGCACCGGAGGCACGGTTCCCAGCACGGTAAAGACGCCGGAGGAGACGACGTAAGCGCCGATGCTGACCGCCTTCTCGCTCATCCACTCCGGAGCCGCGCCGGCCGCCGGCAGATCGCTGATATCCACTCCCAGCGCGTTGGCGATGGCGGCGCAGGCGACCAGGATGCGGCTGATATCTACGCAGGAGCCCATGTGCAGCACCGGCGGGACGCCCAGCGCCTTGCAGACGGCTTTGAGCCCCTCGCCGCACCTCTCGGCCGCCTCTGGCAGCATCAACCCGGCTTTGGCGGCGGCGATGGCGTTGCAGCCGGTCGTCACTATCAGTACATCGTTCTTGATCAGTTCTTCCAGCAACCTGACGTGACCATAGTCATGCTGAACCTTGACGCTATTGCAACCGACCACCGCGCCGATGCCCTTGATCGCGCCGCCCTTGATCGCGTCCAGCAGCGGGTCGAGCGTGCCGCCCAATGCGCTCACGATGGCCTCGACGCTAAAACCGACCACACATTCCATCTTTTCGTCGGGGATGCGCACCATGTCGGGCTTGCGGAGGGCATAGTTCTCCACTGCCGCGCGCACGATATCTTTGGCGATCTCGAAAGCCCGCTCCTCGTGGAACTCGATGTGAGTCGCGCCGGGGAACTTGGCCTTGGGCGAGGTGGAGATGAACTTGGTGTGGAAGCAGCCGGTCAACGCGCCCAGCGCGGGCATGATGCACTGCACGTCCACGATGATCGCCTCGACCGCGCCGGTGATGACGGCCAACTCTTGCTGCAAAAAGTTGCCGGCGATGGGAATGCCGTGGCGCATGACGATCTCGTTGCCGGTGCAGCACATGCCGACCACGTTGATGCCTTTTGCCCCCTGCTTCTCGGCCAGCGCCAGCATGTCGGGATCCTGCGCAGCGGCGACGATCATCTCTGAGAGCGTCGGTTCGTGGCCGTGGGCGACGATGTTGACCTGGTCAGCCTTGAGCACGCCCAGGTTGGCCTCGGAGCGGACCGGAGTGGGCGTACCAAAGAGCACGTCGGAAAGTTCGGTGGCGACCATCGAGCCGCCCCATCCATCGGAGACGGAGGCCTTTAACCCTTGCAAAATAAGGTTGACCGGGTCGTTATCCACGCCGATGTGAGTGCGGTGCATGATCTCGACGATCTCGCGATCAATGCCGCGCGGGTCAATGCCCAAGCTCTGCCACAGGGCGACGCGCTTTTCCGGCGCGCGGCGGGTGAACTGGATGGGGCCTTCTTGCTTGCCGAACTCGGCGTAGACGGCGCGGGCCAGGTCTAGAGCGATTTCCTCCTTGCTCCGGCCTTCCGTCTCGATGCCGTACTCGGCCGCCAGCGCGTTCAGCTTGGCCTCGTCCTTGATCTCATAGCCGCCGCCCTTGCCCTCGGCGGTCAGCAGCAGCGTGTGGGCAATATCGCGCCCGTGGTCGGAGTGGGCGGCTGCGCCGGCGGCGATCATACGGATCAGGTTGCGGGCGACGATAATGTCGGCCGTGGCCCCACAGACACCCAATTTAGGCCCATCTTCAAAGGGGCTGATGCGGCAGGGGCCCATGTTGCAGTTGCGGCAGCAGATGCCCAGTTCGCCAAAGCCGCACTGGGGCAACTGGGCTTCGTACCGCTCCCAGGCGGTTTCGAGGCCCAGTTCTTCAGCCCGGGCCAGCATCTCGTGGGTGGCAGGGTCAATGCTCCTGCTCAAAATCTTTTCACTGTACTTTTCAGCCATGGGAAATTACCTCCTTTGGAAAGCTAAAGAACACTTGTAATTTTAATTGTTGATTGAGACAAAGAAACCTTTTAGATGTGTTTTTCACCTCCTTTTACGTGGGAATCGTCGTGGTCTCGAAAACGGCAGACTGGAAAGTCTGCCCCACTTTCGCCCCAAGATATTGAGAGGATACCTTTGCCTTTCGTGTCCGCGGATTGGAACAATCCGTCCGTGCCCTTTGTGGTAAATGGGCAACCCCTAAACTCCTTGACACCTCAAATTCTTGACAAATGAGGCAAGATTTCACCGCCGAGACGCAGAGGGCGCTGAGGCAAACAGAAAAACTCTGCGTTCTCTGCGCCTCTGCGGTGAGTGTTTGGCTTGTCGGTTTGAGGCGTAGCTTCGTTAGACGGTTACTCGAAAGGATGTAAAACTGAGCAGTGAAAGAACAATTAAACGCCAAGACAAAAATCGCGCACTGGTTCACTTGTTACACAGAGAGGCGCAAAGAAAAGCTCTCTGAGGCCTCCGTGCCTCCTCTGTGCAGCTCTGTGTAACATCGGGATGTCACTTTGGAAACGCTTGCCCCATTCATCGATCTTGAAACTGCGGTGGCCTCTTCTCAAGAAAAGCGCTGACTCCCTCACGGGCATCCTCAGAACCTGCTAATTCACCAAACTCGTCCGCCTCAATCTTGAGACCCTCTTCAATGGTTGCCTCCAGGCCCTCAGTAATGGCCCACAGGGCGGCAGCGATGGGGATACTGGATTTGGAGGCGATCTTGTGGGCCAACTCTTGCGCCTCCTCAAGCACCGTATCGTGCTCCACCACTTTGTTGACCAGGCCCAACCGGAGGGCCTCCTGCGCGGTGATCATGTCCCCGGTGAGGATCAGTTCGATGGCCTTGCTCTTGTTCGTGAGGCGAGGCAGTCGCTGCGTGCCCCCCCATCCGGGAATGATGCCCAGATTGATCTCGGGCTGCCCAAGTTTTGCCTTATCGGAGCAAATCCGCATGTGGCATGACATGGCCAACTCCATCCCGCCGCCCAGGCAGAAGCCGTTGATAGCGGCAATGATCGGCTTGGCGGCCCGCTCGATCTTGAGAAAGAGCGCCTGCCCGCGAGTAGCAGTCTCTTTCAATCCATCAGGCTGCTCCAGTGCTGCCTTGATCTCTGGAATGTCTGCCCCGGCGATAAAGGCTCTGCTTCCGCCGCCGGTGATGATGATGACCTTGACTCCATCATCCGCCAGCAGCGCGTCCACCGCCTGTTCCAACTCTGCCACCACTTGCACGTTGAAAGAGTTGACCGGCGGATGATCCACCCTCAATACCGCGACTCTATCTTTGATCTCGACCTGGATATTTTGCCAATCTCCCACAGTCTCGCTCCTTTCATTCATAAATTTGCACGTTCGTTCATTCGCGGCTTTGTAATCCCTGAAGAACTGTTTCTAGAGCCGCCTGGTAAAGCGGTTCAAGCTCCAGCCCCACCATCTCGCGCCGCAACGGATGCTTCATCAAATCCAGTACCCCATTCAGCGTTGCCCACAGGATGCTGGCGGCGGGCCGGACGTCACAGCAATGGAATAACCCCTCGTCAATACCCTGCTGAATCGCCATTCCCACCCAATCCAACCCTTTCAGACTGGCGGATAGCACCTCTTGATAAACCGACGGTTCGACCGAATCCTGAAAACGACCGCGATCCGTCGCCGTCAACAGCCGGAAGTAATCGGGCTTCTCCTCAAAGAAACTCAGATAGGCCCGGCTCAACCGCCGCAGCCGCTCATCGGCCGAAAGAGTTTTTGCTGCCGCATAAGCGTCTTCCAAATTCTCGACCAGTTCGTTCAACCCCTCCAAAAGCAAAAGAGCAAGGATAGTCTCCTTGCTCTCAAAATACAGGTATACGGTTCCCTTGCTGACTTTCGCCCGCCCGGCCACATCGTCCACGGTAGCGCGGTAAAAACCATTCTCAAAGAAAACCTCACGGGCTGCCTGGAGAATAGATTGCCGTCGTTCTTCTTTTTCCCGTCCGTGACGCGCTCTGGTTGGCACGCCCCCCCCTTTACGCCAACTTACAGTCGCTAACTGACTGCTAGTCAATATACACCCAAAAGTTGATGCTGTCAATAGCTGTGAAACTGGTGATTACCCACATGTCTGTAGCGCCTTTCCAGGCTCGACAATTTCACCACAGAGACACGGAGAACACAGAGTTTTAGAGTCTACTTTTGTTTTTCTCTGTGCCCTCCGTGCCTCTGTG
>Ga0164311_10001986_pt1 | contig 10384 bp, 6 predicted proteins | sample GuaBasSedimGuay2_FD_121796 | JGI IMG/M metagenome (GOLD analysis project Ga0164311, IMG submission 121796) | Subseafloor sediment microbial communities from Guaymas Basin, Gulf of California, Mexico - Guay2, Core 4569-9, 9-12 cm | ecosystem: Environmental > Aquatic > Marine > Hydrothermal vents... | reverse complement strand
GGTGCAAAAAAGGCAAAGGGGGAAATCCTACTGTTCTTGGACGCGGACACTTTTATACGCAGAGACTTCATGGAGAAAGTGCTGGAATGTTTCGACGATAAGGCGGTCGTCGGGGGGACATGTGACATCTACTCCAGCGACGGCACATCCTTTGGAAACGTTTTCTTTAGGCTCATCAACTTAATCTACCGCTTTGTTTACCTTATCGGCAAGCCCCACGCTCAGACCAAGTGCTGCTTCTACCGAAAGGATGTTTTCAGAAAGCTTGGCGGCTTTAATGAGAATCTGATTGTCACAGAGGACCAAGAAATGGCTTGGAGAGCGGGCAAAGTTGGGAGGATGGTTTACCTAAAGAACACTGCGGCGTTCTCATCAATGAGAAGGGAGAGGACACTTGGATACGGGAAAACCGTGGCGAAGTGGCTGAAAAACTATTTCAGTGTTCTCCTCTTCAAACGCTCAGAACAGGTTTGGAACCCCGTACGGTAGAGGTTCACAAAAACAATTTAAACTAAGAATGGTTCTAGATGTCTACAAAACATTTTAATTCGCTTACCAGAAAATCTTAAAACGCTTAGTGGTTCTGATGAGTCTCATAGATATGCACATTCACACAACGTTTTCACCCTGTTCCAAAATCAGTATCTATGACGCTATGGTGTGTGCGCTTGACCTTGGATTAACCGGAATAGCTATAACCGACCATGACACGATTGAGGGAGCCTTAAAAGCAAAGAGAATAGCGGACAAGTACGGAATAGATGTTTTCGTAGGGTGTGAAGTAACCTCCTATGAGGGGCACATTCTCGCGTACGGTGTTTCAGAAGTGCCTCCCCCAAACCTGCCCGCAGAGGATACAATAGACCTGATTCATAGACTCGGAGGAGTCGCTGTGGCCGCGCACCCGTTCAGGAACACAGAAAACAGCTTGGGTAACAGGATATTCGAGCTTCCCCTCGACGGTATCGAAGTGTTCAACCACGTCTCAAGGAGAAGTGTTAACAAGGAAGCCAGAACAGCCGCCATCGAACTGGGACTCGCCCAGATAGGAGGGAGCGACGCCCACGAGTCAAAGTACATAGGACGAGTCGCCACTCTATTTAGAGGTGACGTGCACGACGAGGACTCCCTAGTAGACGCTATAAGGAGAAAGTCCTGTAAACCTGTTGTGCCGAGAAGGAGCCCAAGGCACAGATCAGCATAATATTCAACTAGCGTGAAGCTTCTCCTTAGGTTTCCCTCTCGAGGTTGGGAATGTGTCCGAAAAGGCTAATCGTACACTTAGCGAAAGGAGGTATCCGTTATTCGGTTAGCTTCAACTGGAATTGGCAGCCATCCGATAGCAGACGCGAAACGAGCTGCTTTAGACATTGTTCAGTCCGGGACGAAGATTCCCTACTTCCCTCAAACGGTCGAAGATGACATGACGTTCCAGTTTCACAACGTGATTCCCGGGCTCGTCTACGAGTCTAGCTCCGTTAAAATAGATTTCAGTAACCCCAAAGTGGTAGAGGGCTTAGATAAGTTCAGAGGCAGACTGGCCCTCAAAAAGGCGAGTCTCGAACCTCCCGGTTTACCGCTTGAGGAAAGGTACATCAAAGGGCTTTACGCCCTAGAGGAGGCACTGGATGAAACGGGAGCAGAAATCTGGGGCATCAAGGGGGAAATAACAGGGCCTCTCACTGAGGCTTACAGCGTAGAGATACTACCCTGGAGGAAAAAGGCGTTTCTCGACGAGGAGATTTTCAAAATAATCGTGGACGCCACATCAGAAGTTGCATACTGGCTCGCCAACCAACTACAAAAACTCACCAAAAGGTACGTAGGCAAATCTGGGGAAACCATACTATTCCTAGACGAACCCCTACTGCCCTTGTGCCTCAAAGACAGTACGGACCCCAAAGAAACGATCAAGTCGATCACCCCGGTTCTGAGTAGAATTCGATGTAAGAAAGGCATCCACATATGCGATAATCCGGTGACCGTCATAGACGACCTACTTGAACTAGACATAGACTACCTCTCTTTCGATGCGAGGCGATACCCCGCAACTCTCGAAAAAACAAAAATCGAAAAGATTCAGAGATACCTAGAGGGCGGTGGGGGCTTCGCATTCGGCTTAACACCCAATACACCTGAAGAACTGTTTGGAGAAGAAAACATATACGAGATTCAAAGGGGTAGGAAAAACCCAGCTAGCTTCATTCCGGAATACAGGGAGCTCGCAGACAGATTGGAAAGAATGTTCTCACCGCTAGAGTCCAAAGTTGATGTGGTTTCTCTGTTGGGACAGTCTCTCATCACGCCTCAGTGTGGGTTTAGGAATTTTAGTATTCCAAATCCTGAGACAGGTGAGCAATTGGTGAAACGTCTCCTTATAATCCAGGAGAGGGCGGCTGGAGAAATAAGAGAAAAATACAAGATACATTGAGTTACTTTTAATCCCTTTTACTGTCCAGCTTAAATGCGCTTACCAAATCACGCAGGTGGGCAACCATTTCCTCTTTGAGGGGTTCAATGGCAGAAGCATCAATGTCCGGCCTTTCCTTCAAAAACTCAATGGCCTGAACAACACCATTCTCCACAAGAACCCGCGGAATAAAGTCTTCTGCCAAGAAGATACCTTCAGGTGGGTTAACACGTTCCAGCTTTCTCTCAATGTTCTCTTTCCCAAAAATACTTGTTTTGCTCTCCTTAATAGCGTACAATGAATGTCCCGAAATGACAAGCTCTCTAACAAAACCCTTCGGAACCTCAATTTTCTCAAGCTTAGCCATAATCTCATCTTCATTCAAGCTAGGTCCCGCGGCCACGGTTGTAGTCGTAGTAGTAGTAACCCTTGGCCTGGGCTGCGAGGCAACAACTACCCTAGGTTCTGGCCTACGTGCCTCCGCAACCGGGGCCTGTGCCGCTGCTTGTGACGGGGCTGGTGCAGGTGTGGATGCTGCCGCTTGTGTCTGAGGTGTCGGGGTTTCTATGGGCCCTTGTACTATTGGTGTCGGTTTTTTGGTGGGTTTCATCCCTATTAGTGCAAGGAAGTCTGCTTCTTCGTCTGACTCGTCCATCGCTATTACTTTGTATGCGAATCCATATTCTGATCTTAGAGCCGCCGCTTTGCGGGCCCCAACAAATTTTTTGCGTACGGGACTGTTTTTTCCCTTCCAGAGGTAGATTTTTTTGTTGTTCTCAGCAACAACTATTACTACTCTGTCGCTTGTTAGGACGCTTTTGTCGAGTTGGTCTATACTCTCTAGTTCTCCGTTTCCTTTAACGTCCCAGACCACGAGGCTCATCATAATCACTTTCTCGCACTTTTTCTTAATTTTTATTAGATTCCATGAGTTTAAAACATTTCTCTCCTTAATCTTGTGTTTTCTTCTCTTCTGTGTGCTTTTTTCGGGTTTGAGTTGACTATTTACACATACTTTAGAGCCTTAAAATCTAAAATGAGGCTCGGTGGACGCTTCTTTCTAGGGTGTCTTAACATTTTGTATAATCTTTAAAACCATCCGGAAGTGGATCTCTATAATCCTTAGTTGTTTTGGTGTTTTTCTGTTTTTCGGGTTTTTTCAATCCCTGGGGACATGTTTTTAGTACTGGTACTAAATCCACCCGACAAGTGCTTAAAGGGATATGTTTAATTTGTTTGTCTTCCTATTGATACTTGTACTTTGTTTAATCTTGTGACTGATTATCTGTTTGGATTAAAAGGCGATGATGATGCCTTCTAGTGACGGTGAGACTTTGAATCAGCTTCTCGACACTTTCAATTCGCTCGGGGAAACGCTCAAAAATCTCACTCAAAATTTTGGTAAACTGTTACGCAGGTTCGATGAGCGTCTGAGAGCGGTGGAGGCCGAATACTCTGACCTTGAAACTCGCTTGAGGAAGATTGATTCACATCTGAGAAGTGATTTGGAAAAATTGAGAGAGGAGCAGGAGAGTCTGAAGAAAAACTTTGACCAGAGAGAAGAAGAGCTTCTAAAATCAATAAAGGTGCTCGAGGAGAACCATAAGCAAGTTCAGTCGAATCAAAACTCCCTCGAGGTTTCCCTCCAAAAACTCGACCAGAACATCAACGAGTTAAACAACGCGGTGGAAAAACGCTTGCTTGAAATCACAGACAACATTTCGAGCATCATTTCTCCTGTCGAGAACTGGAGCAAAGAAATGAGCATACTAAAAGCGGAAGTTGACAGACTGTCCCGAGAAGTAGAGAAAAAACTCCAGGGTGAGTGATGAATGCTCGAGTTTGAGGATGTTGAATCTAAAAAAATCCGTAGATTCTACATTGTGGACTCCCACCACCACCTTGGTGCGGATGTCGACGGTCACAACAACAGAAACCCTGTTGCACCCGGAGGAACGTTTGATTTCTACGTTAAGGTCGGCGTACGCCTCTCACAACTGTTCTCGGATGACTCTCACATTTTTAGATACTTCCCCCACGGTTTTCTAAACGAATTTATGCGAACCAACGCCAAGTGGAAGGCCACCCTGAATGGAACATGGGCGGTTGATCAGACCGTTGTTTTCCCATTCAACGACGAGTTCAAGTGGAGAGAGGGGGACGAGGGCAAGGCAACCTACTGGCGTTCCAACGATAACATCGCCCGATGGGTTACTCGCGCTCCCTACTCCCTAAGGCTGATCGGATTCGGACGAGTTGTTCCCTACGAGGGGGAGCTAGCCATAAACGAACTGCACCGAATGGTGGAGCGCCTGGGACTCAGAGGGTTAAAACTTCATCCGAGATCCGACGGCTGGGGCGGTGAAATAGTCTCCCCGTGTGTGAAAGACATTCTAGTTGAGGCGGCAAAGCTCAACATTCCTGTAATCTTCGACACTAGGGGTTTTGGCCAGGTGATGGACATATACGAAGTGACAAAGATGGCTAGGAGCGAGCTGCAATCCATAGATCGTACGCTTGTTGATAACCTCAGAGTAATCATGGCGCACATAGGTTTTCACCTGGGGCACCACGAGCTTTTCACCGTGCTGAGTCACCCTAACATTTACGGTGACACCTCCGGGGTTCACGACGCGGGAATCCCTCGGCTGTTCGAAGAGGCCAAAGAGATTCTACAACCTAATCTGGGAAAGTATAGGAACTGGTCAGAGAAAATACTTTTCGGAACCGATTACAACTACTTCGATGTTCCGCACGCTGTTCAATTCATATCCTACGTTCTGGGAAACGATTTTCCGGGCACACCCGAAGACGCCCAGCGCATTTTAGGTTCAAATATTCTGAAGCTGGTTCCCCCCTTCAAGAGAGAAACGAAAACAACCTTCACAAAGGTGCACGTGCCCATTAACCTAGCGGAGTTAACAGAAACGACCCTAGCAAAAGAGATCTCCAAGCTGGTTGAAGGTGGGCCTTACGAGCTTTCCTGCGTTGACTTTTTCATAGATCCGCATCCTAATTTTAGGGTTAGGCCCCAAGACTTTAAGGTGACTCTCTCCCATAAGAGCAATGGGCACCGCGAGGACATAAACCTTATAGTTATCTCTTTACTAGATATATTAACAGTAGCAAGATTAGACGAGAGTATGATGGATTTCTCGCCGATAAGAAACAGGATACTTCGGTACGACAACGCGATATCGCGTAGAACCTTCTATGAAAAACTGTGGCCCGAGCGCCTGGAAAGCAATCCTCAAAAGTTGGTTGAATTAATAAAATCGATGGCACAAGCCGGATAATTCAAACCATCCAATAGAAAGAATTCCTCCGAGTTCTCGGAAGATTGAAGGTGTTTCCCTTCAAAAAAGATAGCTCAAATTTGGGGTGAACTCGAAAATGAGGCTTCACCTCTCTTTAGGGAGGAAAGCAAAAAATGTCTGAAAAAGATGAAGAGACAAAAAATTCAGAAGAGCCTTCGGAGAAAAAGGTTAAAAGGCTAGAAAAGCTTGAAAAGAAGGAAGAAGAGAAAGTTGAGGCCGAGCAGGTTAAAGAAGAAGAACCCGAGGAAGAGTTAGAGAAGCCTGCCGAAGAGGAAGTGGCAGCGGTCGAAGAAGAGCCCGGAGAAAAAGCGGAGCAGCCAGAGTTAAAGCTAAAGGTTGCAACTCAAGAGGGATTGAGTGGCTATGTCTTAATAAACGAGGGAGAAGCGGAAAAAATTAAAGCCATGGAAGGCTCCGTCGTGGAGTTCGAAGATCCCCTGTCGGGCACGTGGGGTGTGGCTCTCGCCCGCCCTGACATTGACACGCCGGTTGGGGAAATCGTTATGGAGCCTTCATTGTGTGAATCCGTTGGGCTGGACGAGGATTTCGAGGTAACCGTGAGAAAGTTCACCGGGAAACCGCAGAAACTCTACAAAATTGTTTTCGGAATAGAACCACTCACTGGTTCCTCTGAGGCCGCCATAGAGGCCGTAGTGGAGGATAAGGACAAGTTCCAGGAATTCATGAACCACAGGGTGGTTTTCAAGGACTGGGTGCTGAAGTGGCCCGAAAAAGAGATAAATGTTCACATATCATCAACAGAACCGAGCCTGTCGGGTAGGCAGATCGGCGTAATCAACTTTTCGGAGCTTAAGGACTACGAGATAAAGCCGTGGCGGGCGGCGGTTCCGTTTAACGCCATCCTGCTGATAGATGTCTCACGGAGCATGCTGACAGAGGACATGACTGTTAAGAACATCGCCCCAGCCGTTGAGGCCATCAAGACGCTTGGCGCTGAGATACCCGAGCTTAAGGAGTTTCTCGAACAGTTCAAAGAGGGAGAAAAGGTTAAACGGGTCAGCGGGGCGGTGTTTGCGGCCCTGCTCTACCTCGTCGAAAAGGTGGGAAGAGGGTACGGTGAAAAAATCGCTGTGATCACCTATAGCGAGACGGCGGATCCACTGACTTTCCTTATGACCGGTGGGAAGAAGCTTCCGTACTTTCACCCGGGTAAGAGCAAAATGTCCGGAGTTTCGCAGCTTGGACGCCTAATCATAGATCGGCTGAACAAGGTTTCCAGCAGCCACACAAACATGTCGGAGGCGCTGATCGAGGCGATCAACATGATCAAACTATGGGAGAAAGAAGAACCTCAGGATAAGAAGCCCTCCATGGTGGTGCTTCTCAGCGACGGATTCCCTGACCTTTGGGAAGAGGGACCCCCGGTGGAAATAGCGCACAAGTACTACGCTGACAGGAAGGACACCGTTATCTTCACTGTGGGAATCGGCAGCGAGGTTCAGGAGCGAATAATGGAAGCAATCGCAAACGCTGGAAGAGGCGTGTTCTTCAAGGCTGAAGACTTAGGGCAGTTGCTGAACTGGTACCAAAAACTCGCTCGAGACCTTATAATTAGATTAGAAGTGGAATAGATCAAACCTATCCTTTTGATTTTCCATCAATTCAACGTGGTTTGTTTGGTAAAGGAAAAATCGTGTGTTTAGATTTCGGGGACGATCGTCACCTCGACCAGTGAGTTTAGGACTAGCTTGTTGGGTATTTCTTTAGGTTCGTCTGGCTTCTCAAGGTCGAATATCATTGTGCCAAGATAGTAGGTTTTCAGCTCATTCGGTCTTTTAATTTCCCATATCATGGGCTGGTCTAGGGGTCTCACCGGTTTTCCTTTTGGTAAGGTTATGTTAATTTTTTTCTGCAGAATTATTTCTTTTGTTTCTTTGTCGAAGATTCCGAAAACAACTCTAGCTTTGACATCGTAGTCGGCGAAGCTCTGAACTATCGGGGTTATGCTGAACCTCATCGTTTCACCCTGAAACATCACATACTCAGCCAGCGGCGGCTTGCTGCTGTAGCCCACTCTGAACCTCGGCTTTTCTGCGTGGATTTTTACCTTTTTCTTGTTGACCCAACCCGCTACTCCGTTCTGGCTCAGTGTCAGATTTATTGCGCATTCCTTGTCCACCACGTAGGTGGGAATTTTAACGCTCACCTGCGCCAGCAGTGTTTCCTTGGGGTTGAGATGTATCGGTATGTCCTCCTTGAAAATCTTCTCGCCGTCTATTACTCCCTCACAGTTCAGGTCGAAAGCTATCTTGTCATCTATTCTGTTCGCCACCTGTATCATGAGGTCGTGCACCGACCCGGGGGCAAAGTGATCCGGAAGGTTCTGGAAAATAACCTCCACCGCTCTTCCTAGGTTGATTACTGGAACCTCTTTTGTTGATTCCAAGATGGTTTTCCCATCTTTGATTAGTGTGGCCTTCAGGTAGAAGTGCTCGGTACCTTGAGGAACAACCGAGGGTTCTATCTCAACGAGGGTTTCGAACGGTGTGTCTATGCTTCTGGTGGCGATTATCTGAGGTTGGTCATTGATGACGGCTTCGACGTTGAGGACAAGTGGCCTTTCGCTCTCTTTGATTTTTCCTATTCTTAGCTTCCCGCCAACGGGCATGTTTACGAAAACTCTCTCCGGGAAGTCTATCCACTCGATCTCTATTGGCGGTCCCTTTACCAGCTTGAATTTTTGGGGGAATTCCTCGTACTCAATCTGCTCCCCGTTCTGGTACAGTTCCACGGCTATCTTCATAACGTCGCTGCGGAGATTTTTCAGTACATCCTCCGATGTTTTCCATCTGGCTGTCACCACCGAAACCTTCATGGGATTGATGGTTTCTTCCTTGAGCACCATCTCGAAGTCCTGTCTACTCGTGGATTTCAGTTTGACAACCACACTGATCGGGTCAGGGGACGATATCCTCGTCGCGTCCACCGAGAAGCTGACCTCGAGCATCTCACCAATGTGGTATGTTTTGTCCGGCTCCTTCCGCATCTCTAGGGTGATATCCGGCGTCTGGAAGAAGACTCTAAACTTAGCTGACTCGCTTTCAGAAATAACCCTTCCATCCTGGTCGATTACCTGTGCAACAATGCAGCACTGAGGACTGAGCCAGGAGGATTTGGCCATGCGAGGATGAAGAATCACGGGTGGAATCTCGTTCCAACTGCCCTCCTGCTGAGCCTCAAGTGCGTCCTTGGCCCACTGGAGCTTTGCCATTTCCTCGGACATCGCGACAAAGAGTTCTTGTTCCTTCGCCCGGAGGGGCTGCAGTTTAGCACCCCAGGGTTCGTCCTGACTGGAGATGGAGTAAAGCACCTCGTTTTGATCACAGTCTACAATGGAAATCTTCAGAGTAAGATTCATATCCAACGGTGTGGCGTTCTCCACAAAAACAGCGTATGGGACTTCCGTTGCTCCTGTGACTATCACCCCGTCAACCTCCGCGATAAGGTTACTCTTACATGCAACGTGGTACGCCTGTATCGAGGTTCTCTCAATAGCCATGATTTCCTTCCCGACTCTGAGTTCGGTCTTCAGCATGTACTGCGGGACTCCAATCTCCGTATCGAATTCGATTTCGCCGACTCTCTTCTCCGAGGGTTCAAGCCTATCCACCACAAAGGTTTCACTAAGCTTCTTCTCACCTAAGCTATCGTAGATCACACTCTCGATTGATATGTCCTCCAGCGGCTTCTTACCCTTGTTTTCAACGAATATCTTACAGATTACAGGCTGACCCTCAAACACAACCTCAGGCTCAACCTGTATCTCCATGCTAGCGGTGACTGGGGCCAACTCCTGTAGATTAGGAGTGCCAAGAATAGGGTCGCTCCAAACGTTGGCGCAGCTCTGATCAGCAATGATTTGCAGTTCACGGGTGAGGCGTTCAACGTTCTCGGAGAGCTCCACGAATTTTAACAGCTGGTAGTCTGCCGTGGTGAGGGGTGGAGTGAAGCTTCCTCCCAGGTCGCCGTAAACCGTCAGAAGTATGGGTTTAAGGAACTCCGAACGCAGGACGCCCATTTCATCCAGTTCCTTTTTTATAAAGAGTATCATGTTTTTGACAGCGTCGAGCATTCTTTTCAGGAATCCGTCTCCGTCTTCGGGGTTCTGGAGGTAGTAGAATTTTGAAAACTCTGGAAACTTCTTGAGGAACCTGTCTACATCTTTTTGTTTGAAGAACGGTCCCGTGAGCCCCCACCTTATGGCTGATCTTCGATTCTTCACCAACGACTCCGAGTCCACATCGGGAATCTTTTCCCCGCTCTCAAACATTTTCTTCGCTTTTAGAGCCAGAGCCTGGATTAAAACCGCTAGGGCTATTCTCCTGATAACGCTTATCTGCGAGTCGAAGACACGCACCTCCACCGTTCCGAAGGAAGTGAAGGGGTACATGTCGCACATCCGAGCCGGGATGCGCCCCACCACGCTTTCGAACTTTTTCTCGTCATACTCGTCGAGGTAGGGAAGATAGTGCTGAGCGTCGTCTGGTCCCAACTGCTTAATGTTCTTCTCCAGCCTTATGCTCCTCACACACCTGGGGGCTTGCAGCTTTCCATCCTTCACCTCAACAATGTCTGTGGGTTTTCCCTCCACGAATGGGGAGTTCACAGAGAGTGCGATTAGGTGGGGTAGAAAGAT
>Ga0164311_10001985_pt1 | contig 10384 bp, 11 predicted proteins | sample GuaBasSedimGuay2_FD_121796 | JGI IMG/M metagenome (GOLD analysis project Ga0164311, IMG submission 121796) | Subseafloor sediment microbial communities from Guaymas Basin, Gulf of California, Mexico - Guay2, Core 4569-9, 9-12 cm | ecosystem: Environmental > Aquatic > Marine > Hydrothermal vents... | reverse complement strand
CATAGTATGGTCCATAAATATTTAGGAGATTAGAAAGCGATTTACAGGTTAAACTTTGAGAAGCAATAAAACAGAGTTAAATAAAAAGCTCATAATTTCCCGTCTCCCTAAGCCATTCTCCATACTTGACGAGGGCATATGCTGCATCAACACCATCTTCGACAGTTTCAAAAACCGGCACTCCACTTTTTTCTATCCTCCTCGCCATCTTCTCTGGAAATTCACCACCAGGGGCCACAAAAACTATCGGTTTTCTATACTTTTGCATTTCTCCCACTTTTTCTACAATGCCTTCACCTAAAGCGGGGCTCTGGAAGAGGGCAATAACAACGAGAGCATCAACATTTTCATCCTCTAAAGCATAGCGCATTGCAATTTCATACCTGCTTGCTGGGGCATCGCCGATGACATCTATCGGGTTCCTGTAGCTCATGTGTCTCGGAAGCCTTCCGGCCTTGACGTCCTCCTCAAACTTTCTCATTGTCTCCTCGGTCAGTTCGGTCATCTTGAGGCCCCTTTCGAGCAGGCCGTCACTCATCATAACTCCGGCCCCACCACCGTTGGTAACTATTGCTACTCTGTCTCCTTTTGCCGGCTTCTGCACCGCTAAAGCTTTAGCATAGTTGAAGAGTTGCCTCATACTCTTCGCCTCTAAAATGCCGGTTTGTTCAAAAGCGGCTTTATAGATTGCATAGCTCCCTGCAAGGGATCCCGTGTGACTTGCGGCAGCTTTTGCTCCCGCCTCAGTTCTCCCGCTCTTGAGGATAACGACGGGCTTCTTGAGAGTGACCCTTCTTGCCGTTTCAAGAAACTTCCTCCCATTCTTGATACCCTCTATGTAGCCCGTTATGACTCCGGTCTTCTCATCGTCACCGAGGTACTTCATGAAATCGCTTTCGTCGAGATCCGCCATGTTTCCGAGGCTTATGAACTTGCTCATGCCTATCCTATGGTTGGCGGCCCAGTCGAGGATAGCCGCTCCAAAGGCACCGCTCTGGCTCATGAAGGCGATCTTTCCAAAGGGTGGCCTTGCCTGCCGCTCCGGTGGATTGAAGTTGCAGTCGAAGCCGTTCTCGAGGTTTGTCACACCGAGACAGTTTGGACCGACGAGCCTTATTCTCCACTTCCTAGCGCGCCTGACGAGCTCCTCCTCGAGTTCGCTCTTTTCTGCCTCTTTAAAGCCCGCCGAGATAACAACGGCGCTCTTAACCCCTTTCTCGCCACACTCATCTATGACGGCGGGGACGAACTTGGCTGGAACGGCTATGACTGCGACGTCGATATTGTCGGGTATCTCTTTGATGCTCCTGTAGACCTGGAACCTCTTTCCGTTGACTGCCATTTCACCACCCTTGAGGTTGACAGCGTAGATCTTTCCGCTGAACTTAAGCGTTATCGAGCGCATTATTGCGTTTCCAACCTTTTCGGGCATGTGGGAAGCGCCTATGACAGCGACGCTCTTGGGATAAAATAGTACATCCAAGCTCTTCTCCATACTCATTTACGTCACCTCCAAAATTAGTTGGATATTTTATCCAGCCTTTGGACTTTACATTTATAAAGATTTTGTTCGAGTGAAGGAAATTCTAAAAGTATTTAAAAGCTGAAAGAGAGTAAATCCTATGAAATGTACCGTCAAAAGACACCAGAAATGTAATAAATGCCAAAAATCAGCAAACTCTAGGCACGGGATCTCCAACAGGTGACTCTAAGAATCTCTTTCCACCTATACCCGTCTCAAGAAGAACCTTTCCAATATATTGGTTGGTTACTTCCCCTATTATGGCCGCTTCCCTTCCAAGTTTGGTCTTTCTCATAGCCTCCAGGGCATCTTCAGCAAACTCTCTCTCAACTATCATTACAACTTTCCCTTCATTTGCCACTTCATAGGGGTTTATGCCGAGCATATCACTTGCAGCCCTTACTTCAGACCTCACTGGGATATCACTCTCCCTTACAAGGATTCCAATGTTGCTCTTTCTTGCAATCTCATTCAAAGCATTGCTTAGGCCACCTCTGGTGGGGTCCTTCATTGCGTGGATATGCTTCCATCCTATGACTTTTGCAACGCTCTTTACAACTTCCCATATCGGTGCCACATCACTTTTCAGCTCTGTTTCAAAGCCTATGCCTTCTCTATGACTCATTAAGGCTATCCCGTGATCTCCCACAGTACCGCTTATTAAAACAGCATCCCCTATTTTTGCCCCTGAATCACTTATTGGTCTTTCAGCTAGTCCAATTCCCGCGGTGATTACAAATATTCCGATTTTATCTTCCACAACTTTTGTATCTCCAGTCACTATCGGAACGGGCACCTCTTGAGCGGTTTCATTCATTGATTTTAAGATCCTCTCAAAATCCTCGCCATCGAACCCTTCCTGAATTATCATTGAATTCGCTAGAGCCAAAGGCTCCGCTCCCATGACGGCCAAGTCATTCACCGTGCCACTTACTGCTAGTCTTCCCACGTCTCCTCCAGGGAAAAATAGGGGCTTAACTGTATGACCATCTATGGTGAATACTAAATGTTTCTCTCCAAAAGGAATTGTTGCCCCGTCATCCAAAGCCTCTAACCCGATTCCACCAGCCGAGTTCAGGGTTACATTCTTTAAAATGACCTCTTTAATGAGCTCCTCCATTAATTCGCCGCCAGCTCCATGTTCCAGCTTAATTTTCATAAATTATCACCCTCTAAGCTTGATTCTGTTTATGCTTTGCCTGGTCTTTATAACCAACAGATAGTTTAAATACTTTCTGAAAGAGGCATTTTTAAAAGTCATTTTAAGCCTCGTTTTTAATCCATACTCGAAGGAGCAACCTATAAAACAGATATGTAGAAACCAGAGGATAAATTAAACTCAGTAAGTGGGCGCCATAGTATGAAACATAACCAAGATATGGGAGAGAAAAGAGGAGTTTTCCTATTATATTTTCTCTGTTCACGTACCAAGCGTCGGCATATCTTCTGTTGTCCCCTTTTGTGATGTAAACAATTTGGCCTTTTTTCTCTTTTATATCTATTACTCTATGGAGTACTTTGTATTTCTTTTTCGAAAGTTCTACCTCATAAAGAATGACATCGCCAATCTTAATATCACTCTCTGGAGAGACTATCACTAAGGAAAATGGGCTTATCATTGGTTCCATGGAATCTGTTAGAACCACCACACTTTTGAATCCGAGCAAATGAAGAGGAATGAACAGTATCAATGCAAAAAACAGAATATAGGCCAAGAAGCTTTCCAAGAAGTTTCTCATTTTCCACACCTCAAAAAATTAAAAGAGATTAAAGAAGTCATGGGCCTTGGACAACAACGGCGACATTTTCTACTTGGCTTATTTGAACTTGTGCTGGAAATTGCAGAGTTATATAGCTTTCAGCTGTTAAAATTGAATTAATAGTATAACTCCCAACTGCAAGTAGATTACTTGAGTTATCATAAAGCTTCACATAAATTGTTGAGCCTGCTGAAATGTCCTTATCAAATGAAACCTCTACTCCGGTTATATAATCCGGATTAGTACTGTTAAGCAAGAATTTAATATTTCCATTATCCACAGGAGAAGTCACCGGAGCAGAACCTTCACCAATGTTCTGAACGTTTAGGTTTATTACTGGGACTGCCAAGGCGGCATTTACCAACAAAAATGCAAGCGCCGATAATATTACCAACACTCTCTTATTTCCGCTTAACAACTTCATTTCTTTCATTCTATCACCTCCCCGTTGTTTAACAGAATTATGCTGAATAGATTCCTTTAAAAATTTATCCAACGACAAATAGTAAGAAACCAACGATTTATATTAATAAACATCCCAAAGCATCATTTAACTACTTAAACCAAAAATTGTCAAAAGGTTTATAACGGTAGAAAAACGCCAGATATGTGGGAAAAATCATGAAAAGGAGCATATTAGCTTTTATGATTTTCGTACTTTTATTGCTATGTTCTCTTGGTTTTTCCTATACTTATATCCACCTAGCTTCTCAGCAACTTGGAGAAGGGAGAGTTTATATATGCAAACTTCCAGTTAATTTGTTACTTTTTGAAGCAAATAAAGAGTACCCCACAAAGATCCTAATAGACCCACAAACAGTGCCACTCTGGAATAGAAGGGGGAAAGTGTATGTAACTTCAGATGAAAATGGCACCAACCCTCTATATTACTGGGTCGAGAATTCAACTACAGTTCTGGTTAGCGTTCCTCCAACTAATGATACAACCACTAAAATCTTCATCTGGTACTGTGCTCTTGAGAACCCATATCAAGAATATGAGAACAATACAAAGTTCTTGGAGATTCACGAACTCCCATATTCTCTTGAGAACACTACAGTATACCTCAAATTCAAATAAAAAAGAGTTAAAGTATGAGATCTTCTCTGGTTAAATACCCCTCTAAGTAGAGGCCTCCAAGGAACGCCTGACCAACATTTATGCCGTTGTCCCCTCTTGGCACCTTGTGGGTAGTGTAAAACCTGAGATTATTGCTCTCCACTATCTTTCTAATAGTTTTGACGATCAGCTCGTTGTAAGCCACTCCACCGCTGAGGGCTACATTTTTAATACCGAACTCCTTGGCTTTCTCAACCGTTACTTCTCCAAAGGCCCTCCCCAAAGCCAAGTGAACGGAATACGCAATATCTGCAGGGTTTGCTTTGCTTTCCAAAGCCTGTCTAAAGAGTTCTTCAATCTTGAGCTCTTCTCCCTCAACTGGAACCCTGAATCCTAGGTCATTCTTTCCTCTAAACGCGACACATTCAAGCTTCATTGCAGGTTCTCCCTCGTAAGTCCGTTTATAGGCAACATTAAGAAGAACAGCGAATGCATCAAGAACTCTTCCCGTAGATGATGCATAACTAACGTTTATATCCCTGGCAAGCTGATTTAGAATAACATTGAACTCGACCTTACCATACCTTAAATTATCAATGGCCCTTGGACAGCACCCTTTGACAAGCTCTTCTATCTCTTCCACACTGTATATCTTGTTTAAAATACCAACCAGGGCCCTAAGTGGGTAATAACTAGCTAAATCACCACCAGGAAGAGAATAGTAACTAATGTGCGCCAGCCTTTCAACGTCTTCATAACTGAGGTAGATAACTTCCCCACCCCAAGTGTGTCCATCGCTTCCGTAACCAACGCCATCCAGAGCTATACCTATAACTCCATCAAGTTTATTTTCGACCATTACAGAGGCAACGTGAGCATAATGATGTTGAACTTGAAGGAACTCCACCCCTTCCTCTTCCGCTATTTCCATGGCGAGCTTTGTAGTATTGTAGAGGGGATGCAGATCAGCGACAATTAAGTCCAAGTTTTTAACTCTGAGAATCTTCTTGAAGTGCGATATAGCTTCCCTCATAAACTCCAGCACTTCAACCTTTGACGTGTTTCCTATGTACTGACTTGGATAAACCTTGGAATTCTTTGCAATGCCAAAGGCATTCATGAGTTCTGCACCAACTGCTAGTCCATTATACTCAAATGGAATCTCAATAGGTAATGGCACAAACCCTCTGCTTCTTCTTATTACAGCTCTCTTTCCATCGACAAATCTTATCACGCTATCATCGGTTCTGTTGAGTATTTTCCTATTGTGAAGAAGGAAATAATCGGCCAGTGTTTTCAATTCTCTAAATGCCGTTTCATTATCTATGGCCATTGGCATTCCGGGATAATTTGCTGAGGTCATGACATAAACCGGGCTCTTTGAGTAGTGGAAAAGTATATAGTGGGTTCCTGCATAGGGTAGCATGACCCCTATTGTTGGAAGCCCTGGAGCCAGGGTCTCTGGTAGTGGGAAGGGCTCCTTCTTTCTCAGGGCCACTATGGGTTTTCTATAGCTTGTGAGTTCTTCTCTTTCAATCTCACTAACTATAGCAAAGTTCTCTATTGTTTCCAGATCTTTGGCCATTATTGCAAAGGGCTGTTGCGGCCTTAAGATTCTTTTCCTGAGCTCTCTTAGTGTCTCTTCATTGGTGGCATCGCACGCTATGTGAATTCCACCAATGCCCTTTATGGCCACTATATAACCCTTATCTATTAACTCTGCAGCCCTTTTTAGAGGATCACCTGTTATCTCTTCCCCCTCATTGGTGTAAAGACGATAACTTGGCCCACACACAGGACAGCAAACTGGCTCAGCGTGATATCTTCTATTCAGCGGATCCTTATACTCGCTCTCGCAGTAATCACACATATCAAATTCTCTCATGGTTGTGTTAATTCTATCATAAGGGAGGTCTTCGATTATAGTAAATCTAGGCCCACAGTTGGTACATACTATGAATGGATACATATAGCGCTTATCCGAAGGATCAAAAAGCTCTCTGAGACAATCATCACATATACTAACATCCGGAGGTATAACCGAATCGCCCCCTTCCCCACCGTTAGAACTCTTCTCAATGTAAAATCTATCAAAGCCTTGAAGTGGAAGTTCTTTTGTTTTTATCTTTTCCACCTTCGCTAGAGGAGGTGCCTTATCCTTAAGAGCTTTTAAAAACGCCCTTATATCCCCCTCCTTACCTTCAACAACAATTTCAACTCCCGCATCACCAAGATTTTTAACATATCCTCTCAAGCTGTGTTTATGAGCGATTCTATAGATGAAGGGCCTGAAACCAACTCCCTGAACGATTCCCTCAACGCGAATGTGATAGGTTTTCACTCCTCTCACCTATGTCAAAATCGAAAAAAAGGCATTTATACCTTTTCAAAACCAAAAGTTAAAAACTAATGAAGAGTTTTTAACCCAAGGTTGCTAGGCTAAAGGTTTAACCAACAGAAAGACTAAAAAGATCAAGAAGGATATTTAAATGTTGTATCTACCTGTGTGTATCATCGTAGTCTACGATGTGAACGTTTCTCGGGTGAATAAGGTGAAAAAATTCTTAAGACAGCATTTAATCTGGGTTCAAAATAGTGTCTTTGAAGGGGAAGTTACACTGGCCGAGTACGAGAGAATTAAAAAAGGAATTAAGGAACTTATTGATGAGAATGAAGACTCTGTGATTATTTACGAACTAAGAGGAAAACCAAAAAGAGAGAGCCTCGGGAATAGAGAAAATCCAGTTGAGGACATCATCTAAAGCATATTGATTTGAAAATACAGTTTTTACATTCCCATTCAAACCGTGGTTTTGGATCTTTAGGGAGTTCTCCATTTTCCATGGATTCAATGAGTTTAATAATCCCCCTGGCTCTCTTCAAGAACCCCTTAAATGCCCTTGAGTCCTTTTTGATCTCAAGCTTTTTCCATGGTATTAACTCATTATGGCGAAATATCCAGAGATGCCCAAATTTCGCACCAGGGAGCATATTTAGATACGCATTCAACTGCTCTGTATAAGCGTTCAACACGCTCTCCTCATCGACCTCATCCAGATTCTCGGGAATCTTCTCATAAGACCAGTCACTGAGGAACTTAAACTCGAACACGTGCTCCCCTATTACAAGATCGGTCCTACCAGTTAGAAGCCATCCCTCCCCCAACTCATATGAGACTTCTTTTTCTATCTCAGGAGTGGCCTCAATATCACCCTGCAGATATGACCATGAATCCTTGATAAGCCCTAAAAGGCCCATGTGGAGTACCTGGCCTAGTATCCTTTCCTTATTTTTCTCTCCAAAAAATCTAACGTCGTATCGAGCGGTTAGAGCTGCTTTCAAAGGGCAGAAAGAAACAGAAGTCACTCTGATAGTTCTTTTAGGTCCTCTTATATTTCCATACTTAAGGAGGTTTTCCAGTCGCTTTCCAAACTCTTCTATGTTCTCCACCCCCTAAAACCACGCCATCAGCGGCTCATACTCTTGGCTCCCAACGAGGTGCTTAATTAATTTATATGCTTCAAGTCTTATTAGCCTTTGCTTGGTGACGTTTTTCTTTAGTCTTGGATGCCTCACACTCTTTCTCATTTCTTCATTAATTGCTTCCAAAACGATCTTTTTGCCCTCCTCGTTGAGTAAAACTCCATTCAAATCATCCCTGAAATGGCTCTTCTTAATTATACCTTGCTTGACAAGTCTATTGGCCACGCGGTCAGCAATTATTGGCTTAAAAATCTCACTGAGATCAAGTGCAAGGGAAAACCTCCTCTCACCAGGTTCATGTAAATAGCTAATGGTTGGACTTAATTGAGTGTTGTAGAGCTCGCTAACTATTGTTGCATAAATCCGAGAATTGAGAAAGCTTATTAATGCATTCATCTCATTTTGAGGAGGCCTTCTTGTTCTCTTCACAATTTTGAAGTCTTCAGGAAGGGTTTCATCCCACAAAGCATAATACTTCTGCCTTATCCTTGCCTCAACGTTCATCACTTCTGAAATTTTCTCTACAGCTTCAAGTTCATTTAAGAGTTCATTGAAAGATGCTTTCATGCCCCATTTCTTCAGATTTTTCTCCATGTTCTTGGCCCCACCGACTACGAAAAGCTTTGCCAACTTGAGTTTCTTTTCTCTGTCAAGATAGTGTTTGGCTTGCTTAATAAGCAGATCTCCAGAATTAAGGCTCTCCCTTGGATAAAATGAGCCATCATAATGGCCATAGTGATTGAAGAAGTGAACTGCTACTCCCTTTTGGGCTAAGAAGTGTAAAGCTTGGGATGTTATAGTAATTTTTCCATAAACATAGATATCGTAAATGCCCTCAATTGCCAAAGGCTTTTTCCCTTGAGCATTTTCAAAATACAAGGTGTTTTCTCTTCTGAAGAGAGTCCCATCTGAAAGTAGGGTGAGGGACTTCTTTCTCATAGTATCACCAGCTTATAATCTTTCCAACACCACATTCCACATAATCCGGCCCAAACTCCTCCGCAAAAATGCGCTCTGCTCTGCTTCCAGTACAGTGGCAAGGCATGAGTTTTTGAACTCCCAGCTTCTTGAGGCTTGTAGCTATTGCCCTAACTTCTCTTTCTGACGCTCCAAATAGATGAAAACCTCCAACAACCAAGTAAACATTTTCTCCTGTTATGTTCTCTGCTCTCTCCACTATCTTGACTACTCCAGGATGGGAACACCCAGTTACCACAACCAAACCTTTTGAAGTCTTCAAAACGAGAGCCTGCTCCCCTACTGGAAACATCACTCCAGTAGTGTAAGTATCCTCCAAAATTTCTCTTGGATCATCAATTTCAACTACTTTTGCCCCGAAGCTCCGAACTTTCTCTTTAAAACTCTCTGGGAAGATAGCTGGGAGAACTACTGTCACATTGGGATTCTCTCCTAAAATTGCCCACAGTCCGCCTGTGTGATCTCCGTGAATGTGAGACAGAAAAACATATTGGATTGACTTTGGGTTAATGTTAAGCTTCTTCATGTTGGCCAGCAGAATTTCACCGTCACCGCCGGTGTCAAGGAGAATTGTGTGGTTTTTGAATTTCACAAGGGCAGCAAAGCCCCATGCGCTTTTAAAGCCGCTCAATGCTTTGTTGTCATAAACAATGATTATTTTGTTCCCACCAGAATACCCCTCTTGCTGTCTAGTTGAATTTTGCTGTCTGAATAAAGGAATGAAAGCCAAGATGAGAAGCAGTATTGCCATGAGGATTAGGGGAAGCTTTTTCATATTATCACCTCAGACCCAACAAAGTTCATAATACGCACATTTTTTACACTTCTTTGTTTTTACGGATTTTGGTGGAGCAGGAAGAGATTTTATTCTCTCAACTTCTTTTATAGCCTCTTCAACTTCCTTTTTTCTGCCTTCTAAGGTTATCTCTTTGGTTTCTCTGAGCTTTGGATAGTTGAGAATGGCTTTTGCTCTAATGCCGAGTCTTTTGAGATAATAGAGATAATAGAGGGCCTGCATTTCATGGGCCTTTTCCATTGATTTGCCCTTTTTGACTTCGTGGACTTCGATGATGTCTCCTTTTTTGATGAAGTCGATGCTAATTGGGCCTATCTTAATGTTTTTCTCTTCACCAAAGTAGCTCTTTTCATGGAGGAATTTTCCTAAATCTACCCATTCACTTTCCTGTTCCATCGTGACCCCATGAGAAAAATACCAGAGCTTAGTTGGGCAGATGAAGAGGTAGTTTATTTCTGTGCCACCCACCCATAGACGCTTCTCAAAGTATCTCTCATCCACTACCGAACCTCCACAACAACCAGTGCCCCATGAAGGGATCACTTACTTCATACGAGCCGTTAATTCTGTGTACAAGCTCTTTTTCACGTAATGCTCTCACGGAGTATTGCACTTGAGATGCAGAGCTAAACCCATATTTGATAAGAAAATTAGTAGAATAGAGGTCTTTCTCCCCCCTAGCAATCGCCAGTAGTACTTTTTTCTGTGAAAGAGGTAGAGAATCCCAGATCTCAATATAACTCGCCTCACTCTCAATAACTAGCCTTGAAAATGCCTCCTCTACAT
>Ga0164311_10001984_pt1 | contig 10385 bp, 10 predicted proteins | sample GuaBasSedimGuay2_FD_121796 | JGI IMG/M metagenome (GOLD analysis project Ga0164311, IMG submission 121796) | Subseafloor sediment microbial communities from Guaymas Basin, Gulf of California, Mexico - Guay2, Core 4569-9, 9-12 cm | ecosystem: Environmental > Aquatic > Marine > Hydrothermal vents... | reverse complement strand
ATGCTGGCATATGAGCTTGGAGTGAAGGGTGTGACGGTCTATAGGGACAGGTGCAGGGAGGAGCAGGTGCTCCAGAAGGGCTTCCCTAGAGCTGAGCTGACACCTAGGCCTAGGCCCCTCGTGACATCAGGCAAAACCTACAAGCTGAGGACAGGCTGCGGCAACCTCTATGTGACGATAAACGAAGACGCCCTAGGGCTCTGTGAGGTGTTCCTGCACATAGGGAAGTCTGGTGGCTGCGCTATGGCTCAAGCTGAGGCGGTAGGCAGGCTAATCTCCCTAGCACTGAGAGCTGGAGTGAAGCCTGAGGCGATAGTGAAGCACCTCAGGGGGATAAGATGCCACTCACCAAGCCTATACCAGGGGATGCAGATACTCTCATGCCCAGATGCAGTCGGGATAGCCCTAGAAAAACACCTTAAAGCAAAAGAGAAGGAGAAGGAGGCTACTAGGGAGGCTGCCCTAGTGGAGAGCAGGGCAGAGACTGGAGGGGGCAGCATACACATGGGAGCTTGCCCAGAGTGTGGTGGGCAGATAGTATATGAGGGAGGATGCTTCATATGCTACTTCTGTGGATACTCGAAGTGTGGGTGAGCTAGAGGGGAGCTGCCTATAGGGGCTTGGTATGGTAGAGGTAGCTGGGCTGAGGAGAGCCCTGTCTAAGCTGGGTGGAAGGCTTAAGCTAGCTGTGCTCTTCGGCTCTCAGGTAGCTGGGAAGGCTGGTATGCTCAGCGACTTCGACATAGGTATTGTGCCAGAGGATGGAGAGGACTTGCTTGAGCTCATCTCAGACGTAGCTGCAGAGGTAGCTCGAGAGCTTGGTGTCACTGAAGACAGAGTGGATGTAGTCGTGCTGGACCCTGCGGGAGCCCCATATGAGCTCGTGTATAGGGCGCTAGCTGAAGGCATCCTGCTGTACTGTAAGAGCAGAGAGCTCTTCCTAGACCTCATGCTGAGAGCTTGGAGCCTGCAGGCAGATCTCAGCATATACCTGAGGAAGCATAGGCTTGTAGAGAGCTACTTCGAGAGGCTTAGAGCTGAGGAACATGGGTAAGCTCATAGAGCTGCATGCAGTCATAGAGGAGAACACACGTAAGCTAAGGCAGCTGCTATCAGAGAGGAGTGTAGGCAGCGTGCTTAGAGACTACTATATGCTCAATGCAGTCCTACACATGCTTCAGGTCTCAATTCAGGCGCTAATAGACATGGGGGCTCACCTGATAGCTGAGATGGGAGAGAAGCCTCCAGGAAGCTACAGCGAAGTCCCTGTGGTGCTTGAGAAGATTGGAGTGCTGAGTAGAGAAGAGGGGTTCAGCGATGAGAAAGGCTATAGGGTTCAGGAACATATTAGTCCACGGGTATACGAGGGTTTCCATCGAGATCCTAGAGAGGATCCTGGAAGAGGGGAGATACGCTGACATAAGTGAGCTAGCTAGGAGGGTGGTTCTCAAGGCTAGAGAGCAGGAGGTAGACTGCTAGGCTGAGGACCCGCAGCCTCCATGCTAAAGCTTATCTTACATGACTGGGGCTCTGAGCTAGCTGGTGGTGTGTGGTTGGCTATATATTACCTGGGGACCTCTGGCTGGAGTTATGATGAGTGGGTTGGGCCATTCTATGAGAGCAAAGAGAGGCAGCTTGAGCAGTACACCAGAGTCTTCAACACAACTGAGATCAACTCGACTTTCTACTCTATGCCTGAAGCTTGGCTTCCCCAGGTTTGGGCTAGGAAGGCTCCATCTGGCTTCAGGTACGCAGCTAAGCTTCCCAGGGAGATCACTCACAGGAGGAAGCTTGAAGGCGTAGCTGAGGTGCTTGACAGCTTTCTTGAGCTGATGGAGCCCTTGAGGAAGGCAGGTAAGCTTGGGCCTCTGCTGGCTCAGCTGCCTCCGAAGCTCGAGTTCGACATCAAGCTCCTCAGGGAGTTCCTTGAGAAGCTGCCTGCATCAGAGTACATGTTCGCTGTCGAGTTCAGGCACCCAAGCTGGCTTAGAGGCGAGTCCTATAGGCTGCTTGAGGAGTTTAACGTCGCATACACGATAGTAGATGAGCCGCTGCTGCCGCCTGTCTGCGTGGTCACAGCAGACTTCGCTTACATCAGGTGGCATGGGCATGGTGAGAGGCCGTGGTACAACTACCACTACAGGAGGGAGGAGCTTGAGAAGTGGGCGAGTAAGGTTAGGGAGCTAAGTGAGCAGGTTGATGTGGTCTATGGGTACTTCAACAACCACTTTAAGGGGTATGCTCCGAAGAACTGCCTTGAGCTGATGGAGCTCTTGGGGCTTGAGCTCCCCCCTCAAGCTCAGCTCGCTAAGAGGAGAATTGACAGCTGGTTCGCTGGAGCTGATAGGCCTCCTAAGCCCATGGCATCTGGGCTAGCAGCCTGGGAGAGCTCTTCTCCACAGGAGCTCATCAAGCTGCTGGTAGACAAGAGGAGGTATGAGAGGGGGCTTCAGATACCGAGAGAGCAGGTCAAGCTCCTGCACCTAGGTGAGGACACCGTGGAGGCCAGGGTTAAGGAGTACAGCATCGTGATAGACCTCGTGAAAAGGGAGATAAGGCATGACTGCGCGGACTGGGGTAGGGTAGCAGCTTACAAGCAGCTATGCAAGCACATGGTGGCTCTCTTCCTGGCGATGCCAGAGGAGAGGAGCAGAGAGATCCTGGCTAGGATAGCGTCTGAGAGGAGCTCCTGGAAGTTCAGGCCTCTACTAGAGTAGAGAGAAGCTGAGGCACAGCACTGCAGCCAAGCCTACTCAGCGTGAAGCTGCTATTCAGCTCCCTAACCCACGTGCAAGTGAGAGTACGCTCCCACAGAGGCGGGGAGGCTTTCAGAAAAACTTAAGTGGAAAGCATAGGTGCATAGGGGATCTTGGCCAGGCGGGCGGCTAAAGCTCTCGGGGTGGCTCTTGTTGCTGTAGCTGTCGGCCTAGCCGGGTTCTCATGCTACGTCTCCTACAGGATGCTGCATCCGAAGAAGGGGCCTCCAAGCGAGCTGCCATCGAAGTATGGGCTCAGCTACATCAATGTGACATTCCATAGCAGGGATGGCGTGCTGCTGAGAGGCTGGTATATACCTGGAGAGACAGATGCAGCTATCATACTTGTACACGGGCTGCACTCGAGGAAGGAGAAGCTGCTTCCCCTGGCAGCTGAGCTCAACAAGGCAGGGTTCAGCATCCTGATGTTCGACCTTAGAGCACATGGGGAGAGCGAGGGAGAGTACACCACGTTCGGGCTAAGGGAGGTGCTTGACCTGCTTGGGGCCTTGGACTACCTGCTGAATAGGACAGATGTGAGCCCAGAGAAGATAGGTGTGGTAGGCTTCAGCATGGGGGGCTCAGTAGCAATAGAGGGAGCAGGAGCATCAGAGCGCTTCAAGGCTGTGGTAGCAGACTGCCCATATGCCACGTTCACTGGCGCAGTAGACTACGGGTTCAGCGAGTTCACAGGGCTGCCATCGTTCCTGCTTAAGGACATGATCGTCTTCTTCGGTGAGATGGTCAGTGGAATAGAGCTGGATGACATAAGACCAGTAGACTACGCTGCTAAGATGAGGCCAGAGCAGGCTCTCTTCATAATATGCTCCAAGGGAGACAGGATAGTAGACTACAGGGACGGGCTGCTGCTCTACGAGAAGAGCACGTGCAGCAGGGATAAGAAGCTGCTGTGGGTTGATGAGGATGCACCGCACTGTGGGATATTCAAGCAGCATCCAGAGGAGTATGTCAGGAGAGTTGCCGAGTTCCTGAGAGCAAACCTGCTGGGTGGATGACTTCAGCAGCTGTAGTAGGCTTAGTGGCCAGCTGAGGAAGCTGGCTGCAGAGCGCAGTGAGGTGGAAGAGCATAGCGCGCCTGCACGCAGGCTAAAAGTTTAAAATGATGAAGGCTGCTGGTATGCTAGGTGGGGGCGTAGCTCAGCAAGGCTCGGATCCCTGGTGTGGTAGAGCGGCGGGCTCCAGACCCGACGGTCGGGGGTTCAAGAGGCTCCTGGAACTCCCCTCGCCCCCACCTAAAGCAGCCTGGCAGCTGCCTTCTCTACCTCTGATGGAGCTATGGGCTCTCCCCCACCTATCTTGTTGAGGCCCTCTACCCTGCATGGTGGCTTAATGTGCTTCCTGACCTCTTCTATGAGCTGGCCTAGGTTCAGCTCTACCACCAGCACTGCCTTAGCTTCCTCAGCTAGCTGCGACAGAGTGCTAGCTGGGAATGGGAAGAGGGTTCTAGGCCTGAACAAAGCTGCCCTCACCCCCCTAGACAGAAGCCTTCTCACAGCTTCCTTCACTGACCTAGCTGCTGAGCCTACTGCTACAAGCAGGAGCTCAGGGCTCTCTACACCATAGTAGTCTATGTCACGGAGCTCTGGCTCCCTAGACTCTATCTTCGCCACTATCCTGGTGACCAGCCTCCTGTGTACCTGTGGGTCAGCAGTCTTCCTGTAGCCTCTGCTGTCGTGTGTTGACCCAGTCACCATGACATTAAACCCGTCCCCAACCCTAGGCATCGGAGGGACTCCAGCTGGCTCCCTTGACCCGAAGAACTCTGCTTCACCTGGCTTAGGCCTAGGGGGCTCAGGTGCTTCAAGGCCCTCTGGGATGTAGACTTCCTCTCTCATGTGGGCTACAGTCTCATCTGAGAGGACTATGACAGGTGTCCTCAGCTTGCATGCTATGCTGAACGCCCTGGCTGTGAGCTCTAGCATCTCCTGTGGTGAGTATGGGGCTAGGACTACTAGAGTCTGGTCTCCATGCCTCCCCCACCTGGACTGCATTATGTCTCCTTGCCCGCACTTAGTGGCTTGGCCTGTAGATGGCCCAAGCCTCTGGACATCCACCACGACGAGGGGGGTCTCTGTCATGACAGCATAGCTCAGAGCTTCTTGCATGAGGCTGAACCCTGGACCGCTTGTTGCTGTCATAGCCTTGGCTCCAGCCCAGGATGCGCCTATCACAGAGCATATTGCAGCTATCTCGTCTTCAGCCTGGATGTACACGCCTCCTAGCTTAGGGAGCTTCTCAGCCATGTACCTCATTATCTCAGACTGCGGGGTTATGGGGTAGCCTGCGAAGAACTTGCAGCCTGCTAGTATGGCGCCCTCGGCGCAGGCTTCATTCCCCTGCATGAACCTCGGCTTCAACAAGCTCACCTCATGGCAAGCCCTCCTCAAGGCTGTAGTAGACCTTGCTGAACTCAGCTGAGAGCTCCATGACCTCCCTCCTGACCTTCTCAGGCGGCTCTCCGCGCCAGACTCTTGAGAAGAGCTCAGCTACCTTCTCCATCTCCTTCTCCTTCATGCCTCTGCGGGTTAGCTCCTGTGTGCCGAGCCTCCCTCCAAGGTCTATTATCAGGTGTGCCTGCTCGAGGCGCTTAGCCTTCTCCAGGTAGTCTTCCGTGACCTCAAGCTTCACCTGGTGGCTGCAGGTGTACCCTAGCTCCCTGAACAGCACTGGCACACCGCTCTCGTCAAGTGCTCTAGCTAGAGCTCTCGCATTCGAGACAACCTGCCTAGCGTAGCTCTTGGAGTACTCTAGCATCTCAGCTAGGGTGTAGGCTAGGGCAGCTATCCTGTGGAGGTGGGGGTTGTCTACCAGCTTATGGGGTATGTGCTCAGACACCTGCTCTCCTAGCTCGCGGCTTGACGCAAGCAGGATGCCGCCCTGCGGGCCTGGGAGAGTCTTGTGGGTGCTTCCAGCCAGCAGGTGAGCTCCCTCATCTAGGGGGAGCTGGAACTCTCCTCCAGCTATCAGCCCAAGCACATGTGAGCCATCATATGCTAGAACTGCTCCAACCTCGCTGCATGCCTCAGCTAGCTCCCTGACTGGATGGGGGAACAGTATGATTGAGCCACCTAAGACCACGAGCTTCGGCTTCTCCCTCCTCACTATGCTAGCAGCCTCCTCAGCTACTGGAGTATAGCTTTTGGTAGGGAGGTAAACCACATCCACGCCTAGCAGGGAGGGGATCTTCTCCCTCTGGAAGCCTGGGTAGCCTCCGCTCAAGGGCTCTACTACAGCAATCTTATCGCCATGCTTGCAGACGCCTGCCACCATGGCTAGGTCTGCTATGTGCCCTGAGATAAGCGAGACATCAGCGTAGCCGCATTTGAAGAGGCTTCTAGCTGCATCCTCACATACCCTAATGACCTCTCTAGACCACCTGGTTCCCATGTAGTAGTCCTCTACAGGCTGCCCGTGTAGCGGGCGGGGCTTCAAGCTGGTGTACCTGTGAGCTAAGTCTGCTGAAAGCAGCCTCCTAGCCTCAGGGCTCATCACATTCTCTGATGGAATTAGGCTTAGGGACCTTGACCTCAGCTCCTCATGCCTGTCTAAAGCCTGCTTCAGCAGGCTAGCTGCCCTAACTCCACCCAACTAAGCCACCTCAGCGAGCCTCCACCCCTCCTCTAGGGCCTTAAAGTTGAGCTCAGGGAGAGGGAACCTCTCCTCTCTCACCGCCTCCTTAAGGGAACCTAGTGAAGCTATCCTCTCCCTAGCTGACACAAATGCAGCCATCACCATGTTGCCTAAGACCCTCCTCCCAGCTACCCTCTCTGCAGCACCCTCAGCATCCACCGTGATGGCTCCAGGTATAGGTTTCTGTGAGTTCACATAAACCCTCTCAGCCTCCATGCCCTTGAGCAGAGGCGGAAACATGCATATGATGATGGTGGGCTTCTCACAGAAGGGGTATGTGACTGGCTCTGTGGAGACCACGACATCAGCCCAGGAGGGTGTCCCCCTGACTTCAGCCCCATAGGACCCTGTGAAGGTGGCGTGTAATCCCTCTAGGACAGCGGCGTGCGCCAGGACACGCCCAAGGAACTGTATACCCTGCCCTCCCACTCCAACAGCCTTTATCTCAAGCCTCATCTCAGGCCCCTCAAGCTCTCTACGAAGCCAGGCCTCCTACCTGGAGGCCTCCAGGATCCCAGGGGGAGCCTGCCTTCCCTAGGCCCCTGCATCACATCCCTGAACTCCACAAGCTCCCTCAGCTTCTTCAAGGCCTCAACTGGGCTCTTGGTGCCTAGCATGAGCTGGAAGTGTGTTGTGCACGTGGAGACTGCTTCAACGAACCTGAAGCCGCTAGCCTGCAGGGCTTCTAGCATGAGCTTCTCTAGGTGCCTTGGGTAGGCCACGCATCCCCTAGCTACGTAGCTTGCTCCAGCTGCAGCAAGCGTCCTGACCATGTCTATTGGGCTCTCTGGGTTCCCATAGGGTGATGTAGCTGTGACAGCCCCTCTGGGGGTTGTTGGCGCAAGCTGGCCTCCAGTCATCCCATACACCATGTTGTTGACCATTATCACGAGGACCTCCAAGTTGCGTCTCGCAGCGTGAACCAGGTGGCCTAAGCCTATGCTAGCTAGGTCCCCGTCTCCACCGAAGACCACAACCTCAAGCTCTGGCCTGACAGCCTTCACACCCATCGCTGTCGGGATTGAGCGCCCGTGGAGTATGTGTATGCTGTCAGCCTTGAAGTGCGGTGAGGGGATCCAAGAGGAGCAGCCTATCCCGCTGACGAACACGAACCCAGAGAGGTCGCTGTGCCCTAGCTCTCTGGCAGCTCTCAGGAACGCTGAAGCCACGATGCCGCAGCCGCATCCAGGGCAGAATGGTGTAGGCAGAGTCTCAGGCCTCAGGTATGGGTCTAGGGGGTGCGTCAACAGGACACCATAACCCTGCTACATGCCAGCTTAATAGCTAAACCTTTTAACCACATAGGGCATGGAGGAGCAGCTTGAGGGAGAGAGCTCTCCTAGCCTTGAGCCTAGCCTTAAACGCCATAGCGATAGCCTACTTGGCTGGAGTATACTCGAGCTACACCCAGCTTAAGAGGCACTTCATGGAGCTTGCATCAGAGTACGAGAGGGCTCAAGCTGAGATTAGGGCGCTGAGAGAGCAGCTCAACATGACCTCAGCTCAGCTGGAGCACTACAGGAGGCTAGTGGAGCACCTCACAAGGGCTCAGCCCAGAGGGGAGCAGGCACAGGAGCTAGCTGGGAGAGCTGAAGTACAGCTTGTGGCAGTGAAGGCTAAGCCAGGCTTCCTCACCTACAGCCTGGAGGGAGTTGTGCTCAAGGCTATAGTGGAGCTTAAGCCAGGCCAAGGCAGAGTCCTGGTGAGCACAACCCCCCTGATAGGAATAGACCTGCAGGCCTCACTGAGGACAGCTGTTGAGGTAGCTGAGCAGGTGACTGGGGCAAGCCTGTCATCTACAGATGTGGTGGTGACGATAATTGGGGAAGAGGAGATGGAGATTGTAGACGGCCCAAGCGCTGGCGCAGCCTTGACTCTAGCGATCATAGCAGCCATCAGAGGAGAGGAGATGCCGCCAGGCATCTACATCACTGGGACGATAGAGCCAGGTGGCAGCATAGGGGCTGTTGGAGGGGTCTTAGAGAAGGCTTCTGCGGCAGCAGAGGCTGGAGCACGTGTCTTCGTAGTCCCAGCAGGCCAGTCTAGGATAGAGGTCCCAGTGCCTGTTGAGAGGAAGCTTGCTCCAGGCTTCACCCTGGTGGTCTACGAGTACAAGGTGATAAGCCTAGAGGAGTACCTGCGGCAGCAGGGATATGACATCAAGGTGGTGGAGGCCTCTACGATATGGGAGGCCATGGCAGCAGTAGGGCTCTAGCCTTGCAGGTGCCCTCTCAAGGCTGGCTTGACCGCCTTGTACAGGACTAGAGCCAGCCCTACTGTCAGCAGCACGTGGAGCACGTTGAATACAGCGGTCATCACCAGGATGTAACTCATGCTCTCTAGGAACCAGCTTATGGTCTCCTGGGGGAGTGGAAGCCTCACCACAATGTACTTTATGAACAGGTAGTTTGGCGGAGTCATCGCGAGAGCTCTCACAGCCATAGGCGAGGCCATGTATGCTGCGACACCAGCTATGCTGCCAGATGGATTGACCTTCCTTGATACAGCCCACATCCCAGCTAGAGTGCTTAGTATTGCAAGCCCCTTCATGAGCGGGCCGAATGCTGGGATCCCAGTTGAAGCCATTATCATCTGGCTGAAGGGATCCATGTTGATTGAAAGCCCAAGCACTAGGACCAGCGTGGCCAGTGCAGCAGAGGTGAAGCCGAATATGAAGTACGCTGCTACAACAAGCACCTCACATGGGTCGAAGATCAGGTAGCTAAGCGGGGGGAAGTGGAGGATGTGGCCTAGCCCAGCTAGCTCGAGCGCAAGCGTTAGGCCACCGAAGACTATCGAGGATGCTATGTCCCTGGGCTTCAAGCCGGACACCAGCAGCTCACTGGAGCTGTTACTAAAAATGTTTCTATTATGTCTCATTTATGAGAACATAGGCAGGGCTATGACGGAGGAGGCCTCCTGATCAGCCCCAGCTTCAGGGCTGTCTTAGCCTTGACCACCTTCTGCTGGGGGGTCTTCAGCTTCTCCATCAGATCTCTCAGTGTAGCTAGGAGCTCAGATACCTCCCCGCTTGCAGCTGAGGTCCTGCAGACTGGGATGCCGTCTGCAGCCTCTGCTATCTCCTTCAGCATGAGATCAGCTTGCTCAGGTGATATGAGGTCAGTCTTGTTCAGCACAATGACTATCTTCTCTTCCGGTATGCCTATCTTCTCTGTGAGAAGAGCTAAGCCCTGCTCCAGCTTGGTCTTCAAGAGGAGTGGGGGTTCACTTATGTCAAGCATGAAGAGCAGGATGTGAGCTGCCTTCATGTCGTCTACGTTCAGCTTGAACGAGAGGATGAGCTCTGGATCCAGGTCCAGGACGAATCCTATGGTGTCAACCAGGTATATCTCCCTGCTCTCATCTAGGAGCCTGCCGTACTTGCTTGAGAGAGTTGTGAAGGGCTGGTCGCTTACCGGCATGCTCAGCCCTGTGAGGAGGTTGAACAGCGTGGTCTTCCCAGCGTTGTAGTAGCCTGTTATGCAGACTATCCAAGCTCCATTCTCAAGCTTCTTCCTCACCTGGTCAGCTCTCATCCTCCTGTACTTCTCTATCTTCCTCTCCAAGGCCTTGATCTCCTTGTGGAGCCCTCTGACCCTAGACATGTAGGCGTACTCTCCACCACCTCTGAACCCAGCTCTGTGCCTGAAGTACCTCCTTGCTGCCTCAAGCTTAAGGTACGGGAAGACTTTCTTCTTGAACGCAAGCATGATCTGGAGAGCTGAGAAAACGTCAGCTGAAGAGAGCTGGAATATCTCGAGAGTGAGCTCAACCCTATCTATGACCCTAGCTGGGTAGAGGAGCCTCTCAAGGTTAAGCTTCTGCTTGCTGGAGAGCGTGTTGTAGAATATCACGGTGTCAGCCTTGTGGGCCTCAACCTTCTCCCTGAGCTCCTGAGCCTTCCCCTTCCCAAAGCAGTAGCTTGTCGTGGGCTTCAGCCTAGTCTGGATCATGGTGTCAACAGGAGTGTAGCCAGCT
>Ga0164311_10001983_pt1 | contig 10388 bp, 11 predicted proteins | sample GuaBasSedimGuay2_FD_121796 | JGI IMG/M metagenome (GOLD analysis project Ga0164311, IMG submission 121796) | Subseafloor sediment microbial communities from Guaymas Basin, Gulf of California, Mexico - Guay2, Core 4569-9, 9-12 cm | ecosystem: Environmental > Aquatic > Marine > Hydrothermal vents... | reverse complement strand
ATGGAGTTCGAGGATATACGAGGATTATGGCAGACTGATGGAGGAGTTCGGGATAGAGGTGTTCAGCAAGGAGCTGTGGGAGGATCTGCCAAAGCCACAGATGCTCATAAGGAGAGGCATTGTCTTTGGTCACAGGGACTTCCACAGGGTGAAGAGAGCTATCAAAGGAGAGAAGCCCTGGGCTATCCTGACGGGGCTCATGCCTTCTGGCAAGATGCATTTAGGTCATAAGATGGTGATAGATCAGGTGAGATACTATCAGGATCTGGGTGCAGACATCTTCATAGCCGTAGCTGATATAGAGGCTTATGCAACGAGGAACATCCCCTTCAGAGATGCTGAAAGGCTGGCTCTGGAGGAATACGTACCAAACTATATAGCCCTGGGCTTGGATCCGGATAAAACCCAGGTTTACTTCCAATCCAAGAGGGAAGAAGTAAAGGATCTCGCCTTCAACTTCGGAAGGAAGGTCAACTGGTCTCAGCTGGTCGCGGTCTATGGATTTGATAGCTCAACGAACCTGACCCACGCATTTGCTCCGGTTATTCAGGCGGGAGATATCCTGCACGTCCAGCTGGAGAGGTATGGCTCCCCCAGACCAACCCTTGTTCCGGTAGGTATAGATCAGGATCCTCACATCAGGTTATGTAGAGATATATCCAGGGCCTTCAGGTTGTTCAGCGTGGAGCTTGCAAGGGATGGAAGGATAGGTATCTTCCTCAAGACCGATCGCAACGTGGGTAGGTATCTCGATTTGGTGGAGGATGAACTGAGGAAAAAGGGTATAGAAAGGATGGAGAGGATAGACAACTATAGAGCGATCTATGCGGAGGGCGAGGTGGACATTGAGGATATAGAGGAAAGTATATCGAGGATAGAGGTCTCGGAAGGTTTCTATGGATTTCTGCAACCGTCATCGACCTACCACAGATTGATGAGGGGTTTGGATGGAGATAAGATGTCATCCTCCCGGCCTAGTAGTGCAATATTTTTATCTGATGATGAAAATGCGATAAGGAAAAAGGTATTGTCCGCAAAGACCGGAGGGAGGGTCAGTCTGGAGGAGCAGAGGAAGTATGGAGGGGAAACTGATAAGTGCATGGTTTATGAGCTTTTCCTGTACCATCTGATAGAAGATGACAAGGAGATGGAGGATATCTACAGGGATTGCAGGGAAGGAAGATTGGTGTGCGGAGAGTGCAAGAGAATGGCCATCGATCTGCTCATCGAGTTGCTGAGGGAGATAAGGAAGAACAGGGGTCGCGAAGAGGAGATAAGGAAGATGGTGGTCAATTAGTGTACCCAAAATTTTATAAAATATAATGCATAATTGTAATCAGATGAGAGTATCCATATTGATGTTGGGTCTGGTGATCTTCTTCCTTGGCTTCCTCATGCTGATCCTTTTCGCCATCATCCCCAGATATACCGTAACCCTCTACCCTCTATCCGGTTATCTGGGTATATGTCTCACCACGGTATCGCTTTTCCTCATCTACAAGGGCATCTTCTCCCAAGGGCAAAGGAGATCTCCCAGCGTATCATCTGAAGATCAGCTGGAGGAATGGGAGAGTGAGGAGATCGTGATGTACTGATCTATCTTATCTCCTTTTTTATCTCCTTAAGGGTTGTTACGAGATCATCCAAAGTCGATTCTATGGTTCCCAGGGTCTCGTGGATCTTATCCGTGGTTATCGCACCGCTCTTCGAGGGTTCTATCAATCCTTCCTGTTCCAGTACTCGGAGAGAGTATCTTACAGCGTGCTGGGGTAAACCCGTTTTCTGGGACAGCTTTATTATTCCTATCGGTTCGTTCTCCATCACCGCCTTAAGCACCTTTAGATGCCTCTCCAGCACCTTGACATCCGCTATGGTTCCATCTAACAGGGGAGATCTTCTCCTCTCCATATACCACCTCCAAAATGTGAATAGAATAGAGGGTATATAATGTTTATTGTTATCATGAATCTAAGTGAACTGCAATCTTACAGCTAGATAACATTTGTACAAAAATCCCTTTATATCCTCGAGCGCGAAGAAGAACATGATGACGGGCGTGATGAGGCTATTACCGAAGGCCCTGAAGAACAGGTTTGGGATGTCTGATGATGATGCAAGGGCTTTGGCTGGGATACTGAAAAGCATCTTCAACGGAAAGAAGGAGATAGAGGACTCTTCCCTTGATAAGTGCGTGAGGGCTCTCTTCTATGAACTGCAGAAGGAGAGGTTTCTGAGGGTGAGGAGGGAGGTCTGTAAGGAGAAGAACAGGTTACTCAGGAAGTACTATTGGTACCTAGACATCGATACCATCAGGGAAGAGGCGAGCAGAAAGATAGAGGAGGATCCCGGAGAGATCTATCGGGTTCTGCCAAGGAGGGCCTGGTCATCCAGAACCAGGTGATCATGAAACCTTTAAAAGACGAGATATATTCCAAAGGTAGATGCCTCAAGTCAGGAAGAACAGATTCATCGCAGCGATCTACAGCATCATCGTCTGGGGTCTGGGAGAGGTATATGCCGGGGTTACGAATCTTAAGATAGGTCTGGGCATCGTTTTCATGATCCTCTGGTTCATCTATCTAGTATCTTGTTTGATCCTCAATCTCAACATCTTCCTAGCTATTGTCATCTACTCGATCGTTGCCGGGTTGCTAGCTTTCGACAGTTTCAGGGATGCAAGAACCTTCAACATGATGGTGAGCCTGGAAGAAGCAAGGAGGCGTGCTCCAGACAGATGCCCAAACTGTGGATCCAAGGTGAGCAAGGATTTTAGGTTCTGTCCAAACTGCGGATACAAGCTGGTGACCTAGTATGGTGAGACTGACATTCTATGGGGGAGTAAGGGAGATAGGTGGTAACAAGATCTTGTTGGAAGATGGAGACACTAAGGTGTTTCTGGATTTCGGGGTGAGCTTTTCCAGGAGGGCAAGATACTTTGAAGAGTATCTCTCGCCAAGGGCTGCAAATGGGCTGGGCGATTTTCTGGCAACAAATCTTATACCAGATATAAGGGGTATCTATCGGGAGGATCTTCTGCTCCATATGGGAAGAGAACCTGAAGATCCAGAGGTATCTGCGGTTATTCTCTCCCATGCCCATGCGGATCACGCAAACTACATCTCCTTCCTTCACAAGGATATACCCATCTACTGCGGAGAGACGTGCAAGCTGATACTTGATGCAGTAAATGAACAGAGCAAGAGGAACATAGAGAATGAGGTCGTCGATTTCAAGAGAAGACCTATCATACCGGGTAAAAAGGAAGAGCCCATCAAGAGGATCTTCAAGCTCTTCAGAACAGGCAAGAGTTTTTATATTGACTCTCTCGAGATAGAGCCGGTGCACGTTGATCACAGCGTTCCCGGATCCTATGGTTTTATAATCTATACATCGGAAGGACCCATAGTCTACACCGGGGATCTGAGGATGCATGGAGAGAGGAGAGATCTGACGAGGGATTTCATAGATAGAGCCAAGGAAGCCAAACCCATAGCTATGATAACCGAGGGTACAAGGATAAACGAGGAGAGGGGCGATGAATCAGAGAAAAAGGTTTACTTGGTGGCGAAGAAGGAGCTGGAAGGCGCAAAGGGATTGGCGATCGTCGATTTCAACCCGATGGATGTTGACAGGTTCAGAACCTTCTACAGGATATCCAGGGAGCTGGACAGGTACTTGGTCATATCCTTCAAGCATGCCTGCTTTTTGGAGAGGTATCACATGGATAAAAAACTAAGGGTTCCGGATAGCAGGGGAGATGGTATACTGATATTGAAACCGAAGATGAGGACCGGAACCTATCAAGATTTCGATTATATCTCGGAACCCTACATAAGATCGAGACTCAACTACCCAAACCTGATAACCGCTGAGGAGATATCGAAGAATGCGAGAGATTACCTTGTTGTCCTGGATTACTGGCACTTCAACACCTTGATAGATCTTAAACCCGAGGAAGGGATCTACATCCACTCCCTTTCGGAGCCGTTCAACGAGGAGATGGAGATATCTTTTGAGAGGATGATGGAGTGGCTCAAGCTTTTCAACCTGAGGTATGTGCACGCTCACTGCTCAGGTCATGCTTATGGTGGAGATCTGGTGAGGATGATAAAGGAAATAAATCCAAGGACAATCCTTCCAATCCATACCGAGAGCCCGGAGAGATTCTCTGGACTGGGTAAGAAGGTTGTGGATGTTGAGGAGGGAAAGGTTTACGAGGTTGGAAGATGAGGATATCTAAGAAGAAACTCATAACCGAGTTGGAGGTCGGCGAGAAGATAGATGATGTGTTCTTGGTCAGAAAGATCATATCTGGAGAAAAGCCCAGCTTACTGGTATGTGACAGGAGTGGAGAGATGAGGGTGGTTTTCAGGGAGGATTACGATAGATCTGCTCTTGATTTCATCAAACCTGGCGATGTTATAATCCTGAAGGATGGACTGATCAGCGAACATAATGGAGAAAAACTCATCCTCTTGGAATCTCCGAGATCAATGGAGAGGGTGGAGAAGGAAGAGGTTAAACTCGAGGATCTAGTACCATCTCTAGATAAGGAAACCATCGAGAGGTTGAAAAAAGATCTGATGAATTATGTAAAAGGGATAAAGAACGATCATCTCAAGATCCTGCTGGAAGAGGTATTCCTTGACAAGGACCTGGTTGAAAGGCTTGCAAAGACACCATCTTCGATGGATCATCACCACAACTACGTTGGCGGAAACCTAGAACATACCCTGAGCGTTGCAAGGATATGCGATTTCATTTCCAAGATCTATAAGGATCTGGACAGGGATCTGCTCATAGCTGGCGCCCTACTCCATGATATAGGAAAATCTTTGGAGTACGAACCAAATATGGTGCAGGAGAAAACAAAGGAAGGGATCCTGCTCGGTCACATCCACCTGGGCGAGAGGATAGTGAGGGAGAAGATATCCAAGATAAGGTCGAGGGGTGTTGAGTTTCCAGAGGAGCTAGAGATGCTCATCATCCATATGATCCTGAGCCATCATGGAAAAAGGGAATGGGGATCCCCAGAGATACCAAAAACCCTCGAGGCGCTTGTTTTACACTACGCAGATCTTTTGGATGCCCATATAAAGTACCATGTTCAGAAGGTGGAGGAAGGTGTGAAGGTGGGGGAAAGGGAGTGGATACCCATATGGGATCACGATCTTAAAAAGAAGAAGAGGTTTTACATAGGTGAGGGAGGAAGATGAAGAAAGAGCTGATGGATATCATATGCTGTCCGGTCTGCAAGGGTGACCTGGATCTGAAGGTGAGGAAGGAGGAGGGCGATGAGATCTTGGAAGGTGAGCTCATCTGCAATAAATGCGGTGTAACCTACAAGATAGAGGATGGTATACCTAACCTCCTTCCAAAAAATCCTTGATCGACTTTATCAGGTCTCCAGATATCTTCAGGTCGCTCAGGTACCTCCTGAACCTGTAAGCCCTTCGATCCAAGATGACAGCTATGCCTCTGTCCTTCTCATCCCTTATCAGCCTACCTATCGATTGAAGCAATTTTCTTGCGGTTGGAGCATTGACCGCATAATCCCATCCCTTCCCAAACTTCTTGTCATAGTATCTCTGGAGAGCCTTCTGCCTGGCGGTTGGCTTTGGATATGGAATGCCGACGATTATAGCTATCTCCAGCTCCTCGGCTGGGAAGTCCATGCCCTCACTTATCCTTCCTCCAACAACCGATAACATCACGTTACCTTTTCCCTTCCCCTTTTTAAACTTCAGGACTATATCCATGAGCTCATCCTGCTTCATCTCCCTCTTCTCCAGATATATGGTCTTTTTCACCTCCTTCACAAGCCCTCTATCCACGAATTCCTTCATGAGATCGAAACTTGGAAAGAAGACTATGGTGTTCTTGCTGAAGCTGTTGCATATCTTGACGATCATCTCCTTGATCCTCTCCACCATCTCATCAGATGACCTTATCTCTTCATACTTGGTCGATACCAGAGGTGTATAGACCACCCTCCTGTTCTCCTTCGGAAATGGTGAGGGAAATGAGATGAGCTTCGTATCCTCTGGCAACGATAGGGAATCCTTATACTCATCCAGGGGAGACAGGGTTCCAGACATGTGAATGGATGTGTAGAACTTGGATATGGGTCTAGCTCCTATCGCCGGATCCAGGCAGTAGATCTCTATCCTTGGATTTCTCCCATCGGTTTCGTCAACTATCAATCTTACAAAGCTTTCATCATCGAGATCGAGCCAGGATGTAAGGAAGGCGCCGAGCCTGTATATATAAGATCTTGGTAGCTTCTTTTCCCTCTGTTTTAAATCCTTGATCTCCTCTCCATAGATTATCAGCTGTTCAGCTATGGATCTCATATCATTCCTCGATATGTCAAGTGCATCCGATATGATCGAGGTGAGCACATCCTTCTCCAGCAGTGCATCACTCTTGTGCTCGCTCAGGAACTCTCCTCTTATCTGGTCTATCGCGTCCCTGATGGTTAATAGGAAATCCGAGAGTCTCATATTCCTGAGGATAAAGGGATTTCCAAACCTCTCGCATTCCGCTATGCATTGGTTTACCGAGTAAATACTGAGGTAACTGGATAGGATCTCTCTCAAGTACTCTGGCAGGTTATGAGCCTCATCGACAATGAGGATGGTATCTTCCTCCCTGGTACCCATCATCTCCAGCAATAAGCTTCTGAGCTTATCATCGAATATGTAGATATAGGGGGCTATGACCATCCTTGCACTTCCCAGCATCATCCTGTTGAGCTCGTAGGGACAGATTATAGCTCTCCTGCATCTCTCCACGACCTCCTCAACCGTTGGGAGGGTTTTCCTCATCCATTCCGTCAGCTCATCCACCTTCTCTGTATCATCGATCATCTTTTCGAAGTAGGGGCAACCATCCCCTTTTCTTCGTCTTTTCATCTCAGAGCAGAATCTCGATAACTCCTCCGCGGATCCCTTGCTCAGCTCTGGATCCTCTCTAGCGAGCAGGCAGGTATGGGATCTTCCCTGCATACCGATTGAAAAGATCTCCTCCTTGAAATCCGGAAATCTTCCAGCTATCTCCCTTACCTCCTCAATCACCTGCCTCTGCTGGGCGTTTGTCCTAGTTATATAGATTATCCTCTTATCGTTCTCAATGGAAAACTTCAATGCCTGAGATACCACGCATATCGTTTTTCCGGATCCCGTTCCTGATTCAAGGACAAGTGGAACCTTTTTCTCGAGAGAATCTCTTATAGCCAGAACCATCTCCCTCTGGTACTTCCTCGGTTTGTAGGGGAAGAGTTCGAGTTCATCCTTCCCTGTACTCGTCAATCCCTATCACCATCCCGTCGTTTGCGGATAAAACCTTCAGGTTGTATTTCTTTGATATCTCCTCAGCCACCTTCCAGGGTTTTGCCCTAAGCAAGGTCATGCCAAAATGGGTCAACACAGAGAGCTTGGGTCTGTTCCTCGATATGATCCTTTCGGCATCCTTCACCGAAAGATGCATGATATCCTCCCTCGGCTCCAGGCGGACCACGTTCATTATCAAGATGTCTCCCTTGTAAAACTCCTCCAGTCCATCGAAGTACTTCGTATCGGTTATGAGAGATATGGTTATGCCTCTACCATAGAGGTTTATGCCATAGGTTTCAACTCCGTGTAGATGCTTGACAGGTGTATCGAACCTGAGGGTATTCACCCTGTACTCTCCCTTCTCATGCAACTCTATGACCTCTTCAACCTCCTCCCTAGCATAGCTGAATATCACGGGCTCTCCCTCGAGGGCATCCCTCGGTGCAAAAACCTTTCCCTTCTTCTTGAATCCGCCATCGGTCATCGCCTCGATCATCAGGTTGATGTCATTCGAGTGATCTATATGCCTGTGGGTGAGGATTATCGCATCCAGATCCTTTGGATCGAGCTTTGGCTTGCTCGATAAACATCTTATTAACGTACCTGGTCCTGGATCGATGAGCAGGTTGGTGCCATCCAAAGATACCCATACACCTGCTGAGGATCTCAACTGCTTTATCATCACAAATCTCGCTCCAGCTGTTCCCAGGAACTTTATGAAGTCCATCAAGTTTTTGAATGGAAAAGAGGTTTAATACGGTTCTGTGGAGATAGATCTGATCGAGGAGATCTATAAACTCGTGAGGCAGGTACCTAGGGGTAGGGTTTCAACCTATGGAGCCGTAGCAAGGGCGCTGGGCGATATCATTGCGTCTCGAGCGGTAGGTCTTGTTCTGAACCTGAATCCGGATCCGGATCGCACGCCATGCTATAGGATTATTGCAAGCGATGGATCCGTAGGTGGTTTTTCGAGGGGGATAGAGGAAAAGATAGAGAGGCTGAGAAGGGATGGGATAGAGGTCAGGAATGGAAAGGTTATGAATTTCGGGAAGGTATTTTTTGATGATTTCGATACCGATTACCCTCTCAAGAGATTGAGGAAGGAGCAGATGAGGCTCTCGAGAAAGGTGAGGTTGAAGGATGAGCTTGGAGAGATAAGATACGTTGCTGGGTTCGATGCGGGATATTCCAAAAGCGATCCATTAACAGCTCATGGAGCGATCGTAACCATTGAGCTTGAGAGCATGGAGATCGTTGAGGAGATGATCGCGAGAAAAAGGATAAGATTTCCTTACATACCAACCTATCTCGCATTCAGAGAGTTTCCGGTTTTCCTTGAGGCATACCGAAGGATCAAGATCCAGCCGGACTTGATACTTGTGGATGGCAATGGAATCCTGCATCCATTCAAACTTGGGATAGCGAGCCATATCGGAGTATCCCTTGATCTTCCAACCATAGGTGTTGCCAAGAATCTTTTGATGGGCGAAATGAGAGGAGAGGATGTGGTTTATCAAGGAGAGGTTCTCGGCAAAGCGGTTTACTCATCCAGAAAACCCATCTTCGTCTCCCCTGGTCACAGGATGAGCTTGGATACGGCAGTCAGACTGGTGAGGAAGCTTTGCAGGTACAGGATTCCAGAACCTGTAAGGCTTGCTCACATCTTAGCAAAATCATAGATCCTCGAGATCATCAGATCTATAGATCCTCACACCCATCTCCTTCAATCTCATCTCAAGCTCTTTTGCCCTACTCTTCTTCAACCCCTTCCTATGAATATATACTCCTTCAAAACCAGGAGTTGCGTCTATGCATTTTCTGATCATGGCATCATCGATGTTTCCAGCTTCCACTTGGTAGTTTGGTATCATGTGCCCGAATGCAACCCTCTTCTCAAAAGCCAGATCGCTGAACCTTGGTGCATAATGCCCTCCGCCCACGCCGATCAGAACGGGATAGCTTGGAAGATCCTCCTCTGATCTGAAATTCAGGAGAAGCTCCTTCACAGAATTAGCCACAGCTTCTACCGCCGAAGGATTGTTCCACTCCCTCTCGTTGCTTCCAACCTCGACGAAGAAGGTTTTGGTGCTGACAAAGGGGCCATGATGGGTAACCTCGAAGCTCACCCTGTGATAGAGTTTCCTCCTTCTCGCCTCCTCCTTCAGAAGCCTCAGGAACTGGGTCATCATCCTCGGAGATGTTTTAACCAAGGTTCTATCTCTTCCACCAAACTCTGCCTTTCCGAAATTTCCTATCGGGTGAGTCGTGAGCGTGGGTTCCTCCGTCTTGCTCCTGTGCCTGGATAAAACTATCATCAGATCGAAATCTATGCCGAGATGTTTCCTGATCTCCTCATCGACTTCCTCATGATAGATCAAGGGATCGTTTATGGTTACGAGAAATGCATCTGTATCCCTGCATCTATAGGCTCTGTTCGAGTAAATCTCCCCGATATCGTTCCATTCCAGATTTTCCAGCAGGTATCTTTTCATGTTCGTGCTTGCTGGATCTTCTGTTGATGAGAGAATCAAGATACTCATCCAGTTTAGTAGAAGGAGGGAGGCTTTAAACGTTTTTGATGGTAGAAATGATTTTATAATTTCGATAAAATATTTATATGTGGCGATACCGAAATAGATATTGATGAGAGCAGGGTGGAGCGGGAACATAAGCTGGGGACTGGTGAGCATTCCAATAAAGCTTTACCCTGCCACCAAGTCTAAGGAAGTCGCCTTCAAGATGCTTTGCAAGAAGCATAAGATGCCGGTTCATTACAAGATGGTTTGTGAGAATGGAGAGGAGCTTACCAGAAAGGATGTGGTGATGGGTCTCGAATTTGAAAAGAAGAGCTATTTTATACTGCATATCGAGGAGATAAGAAGATTGAAACCGAAAAGAACAGATAATTTGGAAATAAAGGAATTTATCGATCTGGATAAGATAGATCCGGTTTATTACGAAAAGAATTATTATGTGGTTCCACAGCGCAGAGGGGATAAGGCTTTCTTCTTGCTCAAAACGTTGATGGAAGAGATGGGGAAGGCTGCTATTGGT
>Ga0164311_10001979_pt1 | contig 10395 bp, 12 predicted proteins | sample GuaBasSedimGuay2_FD_121796 | JGI IMG/M metagenome (GOLD analysis project Ga0164311, IMG submission 121796) | Subseafloor sediment microbial communities from Guaymas Basin, Gulf of California, Mexico - Guay2, Core 4569-9, 9-12 cm | ecosystem: Environmental > Aquatic > Marine > Hydrothermal vents... | reverse complement strand
TTACTACTGGACAATAAACATTGAATACCATATTGTGGATGTATTGAATAGACCTAGGGAAATAGGTACTGTTCAAATAGACATAGGTAATGCTAAAAGATTCGGTATAAAATATATAGATGCTGATCAAACTGAAAAATACCCTGCAATTTTACATACAGCAATCATAGGAACCATAGAAAGATACATTTTTACTCTCTTTGACACCGCACTTCAAAAAGAACATCCCATGCTTCCAGTTTGGATCTCTCCCGTTCAAGTTAGGATAATGCCTATTACCAAAGAACTCCTTGATTACGCCGAGGAAGTTGCTCAAAAGATCGAAAACGAAGAGTTTCGTGTGGACATTGATGATACAAATCGTCCTTTAGGACGGAAAATCATGGATGCAGAGCGAGAATGGATACCATACATCGTTGTAATTGGACAAAAAGAAAAAGAAGCCAAAAAAATATCTGTGAGAATAAGAGAAAGCGGTGAAACTGTGCAAATGAGCGTTAATGATCTCATAAATCGTCTTCGTAAAGAAACAAAAGGATATCCAAGGAAACCACCGTATTTCTCGAAATTTCTTTCGAAACGTCCAAGATTTATGTATTTAGATTAATTTACTATTTTTACTTTAATATCACAGCAAAAAGAGAAGCGGTAGCGCGCGGTTATTAAAAACATGAGAAAATTGTTATTTTATTTAAGAACATATTGAAAATAGTTGCTATAAAATTATTTAAAATATTATTGAGATTTCTTTCCACCTGCGTGGTCTCATAAATATCTAGTAAAGATTAAAGAAAAATTGGAAGGCAATAAATAGATCTCAAAGAAATGGCAAGACTAACATATAAAACTATACTAACCGTAAGGATGAAACGCCCAGCAAGCCAAATATTAAATTTTAGAAGCTGCTTCTATATACAATCCAAGAAATAGCACACCGAATAAAAGACTTAAAAGAGCCCAGGACGCTTTGACTTCATCAACAACAGTCATTCTAGCTGATCCCTCAAATATATTTATGGATATACTCTCCTCAGGTTTACCCATCTCCTCTATTAACAACACCGCTCTTTTGCCAATTCTTGAAAGATAGTAGTTTCCGTTATTGCGTTTTATTAGACCAGCACCCAATAAAGTTTTTATGTGATATGCAAACCATCCTGAGTTGCTTTCAGGAGACATACCCAACTCGTGTATTAATTCCGAATAACGAAACTTACCATGAGTAGACAATAAGATAGGATTTTTCTTCTCAATTCATTGTTAAGAGCTTTTAGTATGTCATTAATTCTCTAACTTTTTTCATTTACTTAGCACTAATATATCAATCTGATCTCTTGTCTAAAATTTATTACTAAACTTCTATAAGATGTTAGGTACAACTTTAGGTTGGTGGTCGTTTGTAAATTTCCCCTGTTTTTGATATTGCATATTTTACGAAGATTGGGCCTAATATTTCTACGATTAAGGTTGTTGCAATTACGGTGTTAAGAACTAATGTGCCAAGGTAATATCCAGCTTCACTTAAAGCTGCTAGACTGTAGTAAAATGATGTTGCTAAGCCTATGGCTAGTCCTCCTTGTGTTAATAAGCAGAAACCTAAATATTTCTTTATTTGGGCTGATGATCTAGATATATGGCTTCCTACTGCCACTCCGGAAAATTTTCCAGTAAATCTCAATATGAGATATGCTATACCTATTAAACCCATGTGTTCTAGATAATTAAGCCTTAGTTTGCCACCTATTAGAACGAAAAAGAGTACAATAAGAGGATATGTTGCCTCTCTGATGAGAAAGAAGGTTCTATCATTAAGATTTGAAAAATTAATAAATATGACTCCTGCAATCACATTTGTTAATATTAGGGAAAATCCCATGGTTTCAGCTATTCCACTTACTGCTATAACACATATAAAGATTAACCAAAGTAATCTGGTAATATCTCCAATTTTGTTTGATAAAATCACCAATATGGCGCCTGTAATCAAGCCTAAAACGAAAGAACCTGCAACATGTAGAAGGGAATCTAAAAGAATGTTAAATATAACGGTTTGACCATCTATAACGATACTCTCTGCGTATGAAAAGGCAAATGCATATGCAATTATAGCTACGATATCGTCAAGAGCAAGAATTGAAAAGATAGTTGTAGTAAGATCCCCTTTTGCTCCATAGTCCCACAATACTTTCGCTGTAGCTGCTGGAGCGGTAGAAATAGCTATTGCCCCAAAAATTAACGCTATATGAAGTTCTTGGGTTAAAGCAAAAACACCAAGAGTAACTAGAGCAAATGCGCCGAAGGATTCAAATATAAGAATGATAAAGATTGACTTTTTCAGATTGCTTATTAAGTCAAATTTTAGTTCCGTCCCTATGCCTAATCCAATAAATGCTAATGCTAAGTCGATTAAAGGTTTCATTTTTTCGATGAAACTGTAACTTAAAAATCCTAGAACACTTTCCCCGAGAAAAACTCCAATTAAAATCATTCCTACAACTTCGGGTATACTAATCTTTTTAAACAAAAAACCTGCAATAAACCCTAAAATAATGGTTATTCCTACTACCATCAAAATATTCATTTCAAAGTAACTTGATAAGGGTAAAATCACTGTTACTATCTCCTGTCCACTTTCTATATTACTAATTATTGTTGCGACCAGTAAATTGATAATAATCATTAATAAATATTATCGTTATACAACAATTTGTATTAAAATATTTTTATATATCCATTTATTAATATGAACAAGCCGGCATTACTACAAAATCTTCGTATACTTTTCTTTTTTGAAACTTTTATATTTCAAAAAGGTGCCTGTTAAGATTAACTTTAAAAGGAGTCTCATATATCTATAGATTTACCCTAAAAGGTGTTTTAAGAGTGGAGATTTGTCTTGTTGTCCTAGATGCAGATGGGACATTTTGGGATCATGAGGATATCACGATTTTGACTCTTCCATTTAAACGCATTAGTGAAGATTCAATTATTGATATTAAAGGTGAATGTGTTAATCTAAAAAATGATGTTAGAGAATTACTGAGAGAATTGAAAAAGCGAGGCGTATTTGTGACTTTAGTGACTTGGAACAAACCGGAACATGTATATCAAGCTCTAAGGCTTTTTGGTATCGAAAAATATTTTGATTATGTAAAGGCTGAATTTCATCCAAATAAGCACTTAATGATTAAAGAAATACTACAATCACTAGAAAAGAAAGGAATAAAATTAAAGCCAGAACAAATATTGTATGTTGATGATAGAACTGTTCACCTAGAGGATATTCGGAGAGAAATAGGTAATATACGTTTTATACAAATGAACAAAGATATAAAAAACTTGCTCGAAGTTCTAAGATACCTTTGATCAACCTAAAGCTACCTCTGTACAAATATTTAGATTAAAAGTTTACAAAATCTGAGATGCCTTTGTTGATTAAAAGATAATTATATGGACACGTAACATTTATTTGTTTTGAGTTCTATGCATTTTAACAAAATATTTTTGTGATTTAATTTGGTTGAAACTTATTCTAAAGAGGTTGTTAAGGAATTTGCTCTTCAAAGGTTACGATTAACTCCTTCCACTCTTGGGAAAAACAAAAATGATGTTCCTTCGGTTGTTCGTGCTATTGGGGGTCTTCAAGATGGCGGGCATAAAATTGAACTCTTTAATCGTTTTGAAAATTTTAAACCGGAATGGTTTGACTATTGGTATGAAAATTACGCCTTAATTGATGGGCATGTGTTGCGAGGGGCCTTGAGGATTGTAAATGTTGATGAATATCCTTATTTTTTCATGGCGACGAGAAGTGTGGCTCGTAGAAGAGCCGCATATCAGAAATGCCCACTTTCCTTTAAATAATAACCACCTCTTAGCTTTTAACTTTATAGAGAAGTATGGGCCTTTTACGCCTTCGGAATTTAAAAAACTATTTAGTATAAAATTTCCGCAGCTTAAAAATATGGCAAGAAAACTGTTTTATGATTTATATAATTATGGTAAAATTGCTCGTATGGGAGGGAAAAAACAAAAACCACTTTACCATGCAATAGAAAAATTGCCTTACAAGTTAGATTTGTCGCAGATTGGTGAAAAGGAAGCTAAAGAATGGTTATTTTTAAAATGTCTCAGCATATATGGACCGTTCACTATAAAAGATATTGCCCACTGGGTCGGATGGAACATAACTGAAACAAAAGAAATCCTAGGTATCCTTTTAGAGAAAAAGAAAGTCAAAAAAGTGAAAATAGAAAGTCATCAAGAGAATCATTATGTAAGAGTAGAAGACTTGGCTCTTTTAAACTTGCTTAGTAATGATCTTCCTGAGAGTTCCTTTATTCGAATACTATTCAATGACGATGCATTGCTACTAGGATATTATAGGCGACTTAGAAATTACTTCGGTTACCATTGGAAGTATCCACAACTAAGTGAAGGAATCGTTTGGCGGGCTGCAATATTATACGGAAGAAATCTGATCGGTGAAGCTATAGTGGAAATGTATGCAAAATCTCGGTTCTTTAAAGTTAAGAAACTTATATTACGAAAAGAGTTTGTATCCTCCGAAATATCATTTAAAATAGAAGATGAGTTTATGAGACATGCAGAATTTCAAAACAAAATTCTTGAAATGGCTGATCCAAAACTTGTCTAAGATTTTAAAGAATCCGTCTCAAAATATTTTATTTTTGAATTTCTTAAAATTTTTACAATTATGTAAAAAAGCTAAGATTGCTGAAACTAGTATATTTTTATAATAGATTATATTTTAACTTCATTTGTTAAGATGAAATGGAAGGTGTTCATATGGAAAAGTTTCCTTGGTGGAATGAAAAGCAAAAAAGGCTTGCAGATGAAGTGGAGGATTTTGCTGATGAATATATGCCAAAAGTAACTGTTATGGTGCGGAAAAAGCAATTTCCATGGGATATTATGCAGGAGGTAGCGAAGCGTGGATGGTTTGGCGTGCTAATTCCTGAAAAATACGGTGGATTAGGCAAGGAGTATGGTGTTACTGCATGTTGTATTCTTGCTGAGGAATTATCTCGTTTAGGACCGATAGGTTTAGCATTTAGTGACACTATGTTTGGCGGTACTCATCAACTTGTTCATTTCGGAACTGAGGAACAGAAAAAGAAGTGGTTACCTAAGATCGCAAAAGGTGAAATTTTGACGGGTGTTTGTGTCACCGAGCCTTATGTTGGTTCTGATGCTGCCAGTATAGAAACAGTAGCAAGGAAGGAAGGAGATGAATGGGTTATTAACGGAAAGAAGAGATTTATCACAAATACAGGGATCTCAGAATTTTACTTAGTATATGCTAAAACAAGTGATAACCCTGAGGATAGGAAAAGATATCAGCATCTTTCAGCGTTTATTGTTGAAAAGGATAGGCCGGGGTTCTCTATTGAGAGAATAACAGACTTATCAGGATGGGAAGGCGTATTTAACGGTTATTTAGATTTTAATGAGGTAAGAGTTCCAGAGGAGAATCTTCTTGGAAAAGTGGGTTATGGTTGGCTTATAATGATGAGTGGTTTTAATTTGGAACGCACTGTTGTTGCAGCTGGATGTTTAGGTCAAATGAAAGAATCTTTGCGATACGCTGTCTTTCATACGAATAGAAGGGTTCAATTTGGCATGAGAACTGCCGATATACCCGTGAATCAATTTAAGATAGCGGATATCATTTGGAGATATAGATTATCAAGACTTATCGTATACTATGCAGCTTATCTTTTGGACCAAGGATATCAACCTCTTCTTGACGCAACAACTGCAAAACTCTTCGCCACAGAGTCTCTTATGAAAATATCAATGGATGCAATACAATGTATGGGTGGCGATGGGTGGACAAAGTTCTATCCAGTTGAGGAAGTATTTAGAAGTGCCAAAGTTATGGAAATAGTAGCGGGAACAAATGAAATTATGAGACTCATCCTATCTAGGCAGGGAACTAAACTTTTATCACATGATATTCGTCCACCTCTCCGCCGCATGGATGAAAAACTGAAATACCCAGTGCCGTACTTTAAGATTCAGCCTTCCACAGCTAAAGAACCTCTAACTCAAGAAGATATTCTCAAAGTCTTGGCAGAGAACTACGTTGTAAATCCAGGACTTTATATGACAAAGAATGATATAAAAATGGTACTCTCTATTACAGATGAAGAACTTGACAAAATTTTATTGGAACTTGAGAAAGAAAGGTTGGTTAGTCTGTTCAGAGGTAAGAGAGGAGAAATTTTAATGGCAAGGGCAACATATGACGGATTAAAAAGGGCATATTCACTTGAACATTATAAGTGGTTTCCAGAATGGGTCAATCCCGAAGACCTACGTTAATTCCCAATATTAATAGTAATTTGATATGACGTGATTTTGGACGACATGTGATCTCTATATTACCTCTATTTCTTTAGAAAATTATCATGTTTTGCTATAAATATCTACAAAGAAGCTTTTGTGTTTACTTATCTTTAACATTACTGAATAGGCTAAAAATTCATATCTACAACTTTTCCTTCCTGTTTATTTAATTTAAATAAGATTGGAAACTTATTTTGATCATATTTAATTTATGTTAAAGATAAATATGCTTTAAGGATTTCTAATGTAAAAAAGAAGGGAAAGATAATGTTACCATGGTGGAGACCCGTACTGTAAAAGGTGAGCGTTATATCGTTTAGCTATGTTGTATGCATCGTAAATTCCCCAGATCCAGTATATGATCAGTGGGATGAAGAGGAGAAAAATCGAAATAAACGCTATAAGAGGTAGACCTAGAAGCATGATAATGAGACCTCGTCCTATTCGTCCATTATATATTTGTCCTAGTCCTGGAAGCAAAACAGATAGTACTGCTGCAACGCCGGGATTTTTTGTTCCAACTGTCACTGTTGGTCTTGGTGCTGCTGGTGGTTGTGCAGGTAAAGTGGTTGGTACCGAGGGAGATGGGACGGTTTGGCTTGGAGGGGTTTCTGCAAGGGTAACTTTCTCTAAGTTTGCACCGCAGTTTGGACAAAATGCCATGTCAGCTTGTATTTCAGTCCCGCAGTAGGGACAGAATTAAACACTCATTCTATCACCTTAAAATACATAATTTTGCTAATTTATAAAACTTCTGTCTAGATTGATATTTTATTTTGCATTTTATCGCATAAATAATGATAAGAATTTTCCTTTTTTTAAATTGAGGAGAAAACTGTGTTATAAAGCCCGACTTTACAGTTTCGATAAAATATGTTAGAAGCAGAAAGATAAGATCCCTTCACTATTATTTGCTTGAAAATAGTGACAAAATTTACCGGGTGTTGTTTTCTATTTTATATTATTGTATTTATTAAAAGTTTTGAATTTTATGCTCTTTTTATTTCTATTAGTTTTCTGTAAACTCCTTCCGCTAACTCTTTTACTCTTTTTTGATTATACTCGTCATCCATGATGTTTCCTCTAAGCCATGAATCTTTTAGTTTAGGGTTTCTAGCGGCGGTGGCCCTTGGATCTATATCAAGCCAGCTTACAAAATATTTGTTTGGAGCAAGCCATGAGGTAAGAATTGAAGCTGCGGTGGTTTCACCTATACTTCCAATGATTATGGCAGCAGTAACTTTACCTTTTAAAATCTCGTCATAGGGATATGGATTTCTTTCTAGGAAAGCTGCTAATAATGCTGGTATTGTACCATTGTATAGTGGTGACCCGACAATTAAACCATCACATTTTTCAAGAAAATTTGCAAGTTTTTTAGAGTCATCTGGAGTAGGACATTCTTTTTCATAGTAACATTCCATGTTACAGTTTTTACAAGGTTTTATATCGTAATCAATCAAGTAAACAAGTTCAGTTTCAACATTCTTTTCCTTTAAATAATTTAAAGCAGTACTAACGGCGGCTGCTGTATTTCCAAGTCTTCTAGCACTACAAGATAAACCAAAAACTTTCATATTAAATCCCATAATTACTTCTACAACACGATTAATATTATTTGTTAATTGTTTGCTATTTTAATTGATTTATTATCTAGTTGTGTATTTTACCGCACAAATAGAAATTAGAATTTTCTTGCAGATACAAATTAGGGGTTGTTATGTCTAAGGAAAGTTTAAAGATTAGAATTAGACTTATGCAAATGTTCTTGATAGGGTTATTCTGTTTAGGTTTAAGCTGGGCACTAACCGATCTAACTGAATTCTTTAAATTACCTATTAGTTCGATAAGTGTTGGTATGATGAGTTTTGGGGCGCTTGGAGCACTTTTCATTGAAATTGTTTTAAGGAGATTTGAGACTTTTTTCTAGAACATGAAATCAAAGCGTTATGGATTCAGCTACTTATTCTCGTTATCATACTTAGCTCGGCGGCTGTAATATTTCCATATAGTTTTGCCGGCTTACAATTCTATCAAATAACTCATCTTGCAATGCGCGGAGAAATTGGTGAAGTTTCGTATTCGCCGGAATTAAGTCAAAAAGTAGCTCCTCTTACTTATAGTTATCAGATAATGCCTTTACTCATTCTTTTAATTTCACTCATCCTGTTATTATATTTGGTTAGGCGTAAAAGGTGATAAGATGGCATTTAGGAAAGTGTTTAATAGAAGGATAGCTATTTCCTTGCATAGTCTAATGTATATGAAGAGTTGTGTCGGTGAGTTCATGTCTGGTAACGATGATTTAACTCGGATGTTTTATGATTTACTTATTGCTATTTCCTCACTTACCACCTTAGAGAGAAAAATCATCCTATATTTAGCTCATATTTATCCCAGTGCTGTAAGTGTTGCACAGCTTGCCAGAGCAATAGGATATAGTGAAAAGGCTCGAACACTGTATCGAGGAGTATTGCAAAGACTTACAGATGCAAAGTTAATTTTACTTGATAAGTTAACACCCAAAATTTTCTCCATTAGAATAAATCATGAACATGAACAAATGCGCTTCCTAGCAGAACTTTGGAAAAAACACGGCAAAGAACTTAGGAAAGTCTTATTAGGAACACTTAAAGGTGGTGAAGAGAAACATGGCACAGACTGAGCTAGATGAAAGAATAAGATTAGAAATCAAGGATTATAGAAAAAAACTTAAGACAATCTATCTTATAGTGCTAATTTCAATTATTTCAATTAGTTGTATTTTCCTGTCTTACTATAAATCCAAACAAGTTCCACTTTTTCCCGAAAATGTTCTATATACAAGGCCGTTATCTACGACAATACCCTTTACTTATCTTATGTTTACCGTGTTCTTAGTGATATTTTCCTCAGCATTGTTTGGACTCAAAGTTAGATGGTATATCCCTCCTACACTTTTCTCCTATGTTTCCAATGAACTAAAACTCCTAGGCTTAAAAGAACTCGAAAAACGACGGAACAATATCCAAACCTTAATAGACGGTATTATTTTGAAAATGTATTTTTATGATGAGATAAAGGAAAGTAGCGAGGAAAACATGTTAAAAATAGAAGCCATACCTATTATGAAAATTGCTAATATGAATGAAATTGCAAAAAGAAATCTTCTCTGTTACAATTCATTGAAAGGGTGTTTTGAGACTTGGGTAGATCTAGAAACTTTCCCACTTAAAATGCTAGCAATTTTAAAACTAATCAAGGAAACAGAAAAATGCGTAACATCCTAATTCATCAAAACCGCACATGATTTAGAAGTAAAGTTTGTATTAAAAATAGGAAAAGTTGAAGTTTTGAAATTCATCTTATATGATATGTTATTTTGTTATTTCATATTCGTATTCTGTGAACTTCTTCACACCGTCTGCCTTTACTGCAAATGTATCTTCACATTTTATGGAGCCGATGTCTGGAATGGTTAGTGGTGCATGAATGAAAGCTAAAACCATGTTTTCAACAGCTTCATATCTTCTATGTGGGACAACAATAGTAGTTATAGGATCTTCTTCGATAAGAAGCCCGACGCTATGAACAAATCCTTCCACATAATATTTTCCGAGATCTTTCCTTTCAATTTGCTCTTTTATCTTATTTTCGATTTCAATGAATCTTATTCCCGGTTTAAGAGAACTTGTTGCTAAATTATGTATTTCCATCATAGTCTCAAAGGCTTTTCTCTTTTCTCCTGAAAGGCTTCCCATGAATACTGTTCTACTCATATTACTGTGATAATTATTGTAATCGGCAGCGACTATAATGTTAATGGTGTCTCCGGATTTAACTCTTACATTGTAACGGGGTTCTGCGTGTACTCTTGGTCTAGATCCCACGTTAACGTATACATGAGGGTGTTCTGATCCATTTTTCATCATTGTGTAAATTGATTCAGCAGCAATATCTAATTCGCTAACATTTGTGTCAATAGCGTTTATGGCTGATGAAATACCTTTAACAGCGATGTTTGAAGCTTTTTGTATATATTCT
>Ga0164311_10001978_pt1 | contig 10397 bp, 8 predicted proteins | sample GuaBasSedimGuay2_FD_121796 | JGI IMG/M metagenome (GOLD analysis project Ga0164311, IMG submission 121796) | Subseafloor sediment microbial communities from Guaymas Basin, Gulf of California, Mexico - Guay2, Core 4569-9, 9-12 cm | ecosystem: Environmental > Aquatic > Marine > Hydrothermal vents... | reverse complement strand
GCTTTCCATGTTTGCTGACGGATTCGTCGAACAGTTGAGCAATGGGAGCCGCTGCTCTGCCGTAATAGGTCGGAGAGCCGACGACGACCGCATCGGCATCCACTAAGTCGCTGACCTTGACATCGGACACACTTTTACACTTCGTAGGTAATCCAGAAGCTTCCATGGATTCGGCAATGACAGAAGCCATGGCTTTTGTGTTGCCGCTTCTTGAATAATAAAGTGCCAATCCTCTGGCCATGTGGCGTTAGCTTCCTTTCTTTACGGACTTCTCTTTTAGTCGCTCTACATTCTTATGGAAATCAGGCGGCGTTTCAATGGTAAAAACGGCCTTTTTTAATTTTTTATTGATTTGGAATTCTTTGAATTTAATATCATGTATGTCGCCTTGCGACGAATAAGCAACAATTTGCTCTGGCATATAACTGTTGCTGTTTACACGGAAATCGATTTTTTTGTACTCTTTTTCATATTTTGAACCTTTTTTTACGCTCAGCAAGAGCTTAATGGATTTATCGGACTCATCGTTGTTTTCAGGCAGGCAGATGTCAAAATCTTTTCTGAGGCGGTCAATGTTTGAAAAGCCAATCAGTGGGAAATTGCCGCTTATCAGTTCAAAAACGCCGATCGGCTTATCTTTTTGGGCTTTTTGATAGAGGTCGGTTTGTTTGAGTTTGAAGTCGATTCGAGTCAGCCAGACGCCATCGAAAAGGTATTCTTCCCGGCGGTTTTCCGGCTCGAAGTCCTCTTGTTTTATATCATCAAATCGAATTCTTAATTTGGAGCGGTCATTGTTTTTTTGATAATAAAGCACCCCGCTTTTAAGGGTTTTTGAATCAAGCAGGTCGGGGTCTTGAATGTAAAGATGAGACAGTTTTGCCTGGCACGATTTTAATTGTTTTGTGGCACGGTTCATTTTTGAGAGAATTTCATTGATTTTCCCATCGCTTTGTTCCGCTTTTTGTTTGTCCTGTACGGCTGGTTCCGGCGGCTTGCTTTTTGATTGAGTGCAGCAGGATGCCGCTGGCCATGCAAATGGGCTTAGGTATATTGAAAATACGAGTAATACGATATGTGCTTTCATGGTCATTCCTGTTTATTTTTGCTCGAGTTCATTAATAATGTCCAGCAATTCGCTCATCTGCGAGATGGAATAGTCTGCGTGGACTTGGTAGTCTTCGGCTTTTGGGTGCGTTTTGATTAAAACAGGTATTGCTCCGGCATTTTGTGCCGACAGCAGATCGTGCAGAAAATCTCCGACAACAAGTGTTTCAGCGGGGTTCGAATTAAACTGACGACAAAGTTCAAGAACCCCATATGCATTGGGCTTTGCGGGCCCGTCGTGACGGGCCACAATGGCGTTAAAGCAAAGTTGATGTCGTCGGGCTACAAAGAGCGTGTTTTCGCGTGTGTTTCGTGTCAGCAGCCCGATGGGTATCTTTCGCTTGCGGAGTTCTGATAGTAGTTCCGCCACGCCGTCATTCAATTGTGAATGCTGTGCGGCATGGTACTCATGGCGGGCCAGAACTGATTGTGCCTGCTTTTGTCGGATTGGATCCATTGCCTCCATGGCCACCAAGATATCCTTGGAGTCAGAGTCTATGCCCATTTCGCTGCGAATCTTGCCGAAATCCAGTACTGGCTCCGTCAGCGTTCCGTCCAGATCGAAGATGACCGCATTTACTTTCACAGTTCCGCACCCGTCTCATTTTGCATTAGCTCAAGCAAATATTGACCTGCTTTGTTTAACGGATGTCCTTTTTGAATGATGACACCGGTCGGGCGGAAAAAATGTTCATTTGATAGTTCGACAACGGTCAGTGTTCCGTTGCTTACTTCCGCTTGAATGCTGGGTAACGGAAGGATGCTGACGCCGGACTTAATTTCAATGGCGCGTTTAATCGTTTCAATATTGTCAAATTCCATCATGATTTGAACGGATACACTGTATCGTTTGAGAATGCCGTCGATATGATGCCGTGTAGGGACATTCTGAGAAAAGGCGATAAATTTTTCTCCCTGTAACTGGTGGATATCGATTCTCTCTAAAGCGGCGAACGAACGCCCCGGCGAACAGACTAATGCCAAGGGTTCGTTCTCAAAGGGATAAACCATGACATTTCGATCTTGTTTTGGTAGCGCCACTACACCTATGTCAATGCTGCCTTTTAACAACTGGGCATAAATGTCTTTTGCGTCCAGATATTCCACAGACAGATTGACATCCGGATATATTTTCATGAATTTCTTAATGTATGCCTGAAGGGTGTGCATCCCGATACTGAAGATTGAAGCAAGATTTATACGACATTTTGTTTTGCCCAGTGCGGCCAGTTCAGAGTTGATCTGATTGTACCGTTCCAGCAAGTCCTTACAGCCGTGATAAAAGACCTGCCCCGGTTCGGTTAATTCGAGAGGGCGTTTTTTCCGGTTGATCAATTGTGTATTATGAGCCATCTCGAGCTGTGCCAACTGCTGAGAGACAGCCGACTGGCTGATTCCGTGCATTTCAGCGGTCCGTGAGAAGTTTTTTATCTCAACGAGGTCACAAAAGATATTGGCGATTTCTAGATCCATAGTATTAGCAAAATTAATCGTTACTATCTCATCAATTTGCTTGAATAACCTTTCTATTAATACTATCATAAGTTTAATTGATGGAATGTAAACCATTTCTTTGGGAGTTTTTGGCGTTAGAAATTGCTTTCCGAGAAGAAATTGTATAAATTGCATTGGTGATAAGAGAATTCTGCGTAAAACCTAATCATTGGCTTAAAATATCAAAAATATCACTTAAGAAAGGGAAGTTATGGCTACACAATTCGTAGAAAGTATTATGGAACAGGTTGTCGCTCGTAATCCGGTGGAAAAAGAATTCCACCAGGCCGTTCAGGAGGTTGCCGAGTCCGTACAGGAAGTAATTGAGAAAAATCCGCACTATGCAAAGGCCAGAGTTCTTGAACGCCTTGTTGAGCCGGAACGACAAATTATGTTTCGTGTTCCGTGGACCGATGACAAGGGCAATGTTCAGGTTAACCGCGGTTTCCGCGTTGAGTTTAGCAGCGCCATCGGGCCTTATAAAGGCGGCCTCCGTTTCCATCCGTCGGTTTATCTGGGAATCATCAAGTTTCTCGGCTTTGAGCAGATTTTCAAGAATGCCTTGACCACGACGCCGATTGGCGGCGGTAAGGGTGGCAGCGACTTTGACCCCAAGGGCAAGAGCGATAATGAAGTAATGAGTTTCTGCCAGAGTTTCATGAGCGAACTGTTCCGTCACATTGGCCCTGATACGGATGTTCCGGCTGGTGATATTGGTGTCGGTGGACGCGAAATCGGGTATATGTTTGGTCAGTATAAGAAGCTGACAAACACTTTTACCGGTATTTTGACCGGCAAGGGACTTGGCTGGGGCGGTTCTCTGGTGCGTACCGAAGCGACCGGATACGGCCTGGTTTATTTTGTTACACGAATGCTGCAGGACCGCGGCACCGACTGGAAAGGTAAGACGGTTGTTAGCTCCGGCAGTGGAAATGTTGCGATCTATGCCACACAAAAGGCCCAGGAGTTGGGTGCTAATGTCATTGCGCTTTCTGACAGCGGTGGTTATATTGTTGATCCGGACGGGATCAAACTGGACACGGTCAAACGCATCAAAGAAGTTGAACGCGGCCGGATTAAAGAATATGTCGATGCACACCCCGGTGCTGAATATCATGAAGGTTGCTCCGATATATGGACAGTACCCTGTGACATTGCTCTGCCGAATGCGACCCAGAACGAGATTGACAAGGAATCTGCTGAACTACTGGTCAAGAATGGTGTTATGGCTGTGGGCGAAGGTGCGAATATGCCTTCCACACCTGAAGCGATCAATGTCTTCCAAGGCAGCGGGGTTTCGTTTGGCCCGGCCAAGGCCGCCAATGCCGGTGGTGTTGCCACCAGTGCATTGGAAATGTGCCAGAACTCCATGCGTCTGAACTGGACTTTTGAGGAAGTGGACAATCGTCTCAAAATGATTATGGATGCTGTCTATGATCAGAGTGTTGCGGCGGCGGAAACTTACGGCAAGAAGGGTGACTTGGTTGCCGGTGCTAATATCGCCGGGTTTGTGAAAGTTGCTGATGCGATGATAGCACAAGGTGTTGTTTAATCGGGCAAAAGGATTGCCCTTGACACCTTTAACGAATAAAGAAAACCAAAATCCCCTTGCCGTAAAGCAAGGGGATTCTTTTTTGGTTTTTGGAATATGTTTTGTTGCAAAAAATATCTTGTATAGCTTAGAATATGGCACAAGGGAAACAAGCTGATAACAGGAAGCAAATTATATGGAAAGATTTCCTTATCCGAGTACCGGGCTGGACCATCTGGATAAATTACTGACCCGACTTCAGTATGGCGACAATGTTGTTTGGCAGGTGGATGATATTGCCCACTATAAAGAACTGGTGGTTCCGTATGTGAATCGCGCGATTGTCGAGCATCGCAAGGTCATCTATATTCGCTTTGCCCAGCATACTCCCCTTTTGGAACCTCAGCGCGGATTGACGATTGTTGAATTGGATGCCGATACCGGCTTCGAAACTTTTTCGACACAGGTTCATCAGGTCATCTCTCAGCAGGGCAAAGGTGCTTTTTATGTCTTTGACAGTTTGTCGGATTTACTGACGACCTGGGCGACGGATTTAATGGTCGGTAATTTTTTCAGTGTGACTTGTCCTTTTCTCTATGAACTGGATACGCTTGCGTACTTCGCCCTATTGCGTGATCGTCACTCCTTCCAAACGGTTGCCCGCATACGCGGCACAACACAGTTACTGCTGGATGTTTACCATTTGGAGGGTACGCGCTATATTCATCCGCTGAAAGTCTGGAACCGGCATTCACATACGATGTTTCTGCCGCATCGAGATGACCAGAACCAATTTACTCCGGTTATAAACAGTGTCGATTCAGCCCGGCTGTTTTCCTATATATCCGATATTGCTCGCAGCCGAACACGGCGAAAACTGGATTACTGGGATCAATTGTTTTTGAACGCTGAAAATCTGGAGGATCGTTACTCCGACAGTTCAGAGTACACTCAGGCGACTCCGGAATACAGCCAGACGATTGATACTATTTGTCGTATTATGGTCGGTCGTGAAGAGCGGATGCTTGAGCTTCTTAAATCGCACTTTTCTCTCCGTGACCTGCTGGATATTAAGGCCCGGCTGATTGGAACCGGCTATATTGGCGGCAAGGCGGTTGGGATGCTTCTGGCTCGAAAAATTCTTTGTGCGGACGCCTCTTTTGACTGGGTCAGACATCTTGAGCAGCATGATTCATTTTATGTCGGTTCGGACATCTTTCACACCTATGTCGTCCAAAATGGTCTCTGGAAACTGCGAATGGAACAGAAAACACCGGACGGCTATTTTTCAAAGTCAGAAACACTGGCACAAGGACTCCTGAAAGGGCGATTCTCAAACGAAATACGCGAACAGTTTCAGGAAATGATGGAGTATTTCGGACAGTCTCCCATTATTGTTCGTTCCAGCAGTTTGCTGGAGGACAGTTTTGGCAATGCGTTTGCCGGCAAATATGAAAGTCTGTTTTTGGTCAACCAGGGTTCACCGGAAGAGCGGTATGAAAAATTTGAGGCCGCGGTTCGTCAGGTTTATGCCAGCACGATGAGTCGGGATGCACTAACCTATCGTCTTCAACGAGGGCTTGATCAGATGGATGAACAAATGGCGCTCTTAGTGCAACGCGTTTCCGGAACGCATCACGATAAGTATTTTTTCCCGGATGTAGCGGGTGTGGGCATCTCTTATAATACTTTTGTCTGGAATAAGGAACTTGATCCAAAGGCAGGGATGCTTCGTGTTGTGGCTGGCTTGGGAACGCGTGCGGTGGATCGAACAGATGACGATTATCCGCGTTTGATCGCGCTGGACGCTCCCTTTATGCGGCCCCATTTAAGTAAGGGTAATGAGCGGCAGTTTTCGCAGCATTATATGGACATCCTTAATATTGAGGACAACCGATATGAAACGCTTTCAATCAGGCAATATCTGGCTCATGATTCGGACTGGAATGTTGACCTTCTGGCGACCGAAGATCAGGATGCGGTGATGCGGATGAAGCAGTTGGGGCTTGATTTTGGCCGACAGGTAATTTTCACATTTGATCCGCTTCTGGAAAAGACAGAATTTGTGGCCGTCATGCGGCGTTTGCTGGGAACTTTGGGCCAAGTGTATGATTATCCGGTTGATATTGAGTTTACGATCAATTTTTCTGACGGCTTGACCCCACAGATCAATCTTCTTCAGTGCAGACCGCTTCAGGCCTCTGGTGTCGGTCGAAAGGTTAGCTTGCCGGAAGAGTTGCTTCCTGAGCGAACACTCATTCAAACGCAGGGCAGTTTTATGGGGGGCAGTATTTCGCAGGCCGTCAACAAAGTAATTTATGTAGATCCTTCCGCCTATATTCAATTGTCCCAGCAGGAAAAGTATGAAGTGGCTCGGTTTATCGGAAAACTCAACAATCAATTCTGCAATAAAAAGACAGACTTTACGATGCTGATGGGGCCGGGCCGATGGGGGACCTCGACGCCTTCACTGGGAGTTCCTGTCCGGTTTTCCGAAATTAACCAAATGGCGGCTTTATGTGAAATATCCTATCCCGGCGGAAATCTGATGCCGGAATTGTCGTATGGGAGCCATTTCTTTATGGATCTTGTCGAAGGGCAGACTTACTACATTGCTCTGTTTTGCGAAAAAAGCGACATTGTCTTTCAGACCGGTCTGCTGCTGAGACGGGCCAATATGCTGACGCAGATTTTGCCGGAAGCCGAGAAATATAGTGACGCTGTGTTTGTTTATGAGATTAAAGACGATATACTTATGCTGGAGGCGGATGTTTTCAGTCAGAAATTAGTCTGTTATTTTAATCCGGTCCGTTCCGAGCGTTCCTGACGGTTGGTATTGTTTGACAAAATCGTGGGGCTTTCTCTTCGGATAAGGTTTTTTTTGGTTGTAATCGGGCTTTAAATCCATACAATGCACCCATCATGGAACAACAGTTAAATTTAAACAAAATATTCAAACAGCATCTGGAGATGGAGCGGTTTTTTGCGGGCGATTTCGCTGTCAAGGGCGATGCCGAGCTGTTTGCAGGTGCTGACACCGGACAGGAGGCCCCCGATATGACCCAAGCACTCGAAACCATTGCGACAACAGTACGATCCTGCACGAAATGTGAGATCAGTTCGTCGCGGCTCAATGCCGTGCCGGGACAGGGCAACCCCAAGGCGAGATTGTTTTTTGTGGGTGAAGCGCCGGGAGCTGATGAGGACAAGCAGGGGCTGGCGTTTGTCGGCAGGGCGGGTAAGCTGCTGACGGAGATTATTAAGGGAATGGGGCTGAGCCGGGATGAGGTGTTTATCGGAAACATCCTCAAGTGCCGTCCGCCGGGGAATCGAGACCCGAAGCCGGATGAAATACAGAATTGCTGGCCGTATTTGAAGCACCAGTTGGAGGTATTGCAGCCGGAGGTGATTGTGGCGCTGGGTGCACACGCGGCCCGGACACTGCTGGACAGCAAAGACGCCATTGGTAAGCTCCGCGGGCGGTTCCATGAGTACAAGTTCTCCGATGAAGTCCCACCGTCGAAACTGATGCCGACCTACCATCCGGCGTACCTACTAAGAAACTACTCCTACGACAATCGCAAACGGGTGTGGGAGGATATGATGAAAGTACTTGAGGAATTGGGTTTGTCAGTGCCGAAGAAGAAGCAGTAACACGATTAAATTGTCCCACAAATTTACGGGTTCGCTCCGGTCTTGACGACAGCTTCAAAATCGATACACTGGTTGAGATGAAAATAAAACCCATTATTGGCATATTAGGCGGGATTGGTAGCGGCAAGAGCATGGTTGCGGCGTGCTTTGCGGGTGTGGGGTGCGGGGTGCTTGATGCGGATGCTCTGGCGCATGATATTTTGAATGAGCCGGTCGTACTGACTGCGATGGTGGGGCGGTGGGGCGGCGATGTGCTGGACGATGCGGGAGGAGTGAATCGCCGCTGGATTGCCGAGAAAGTGTTTGATTCGCCTCGGGAACTGAATTTCCTGAATGGTCTTGTCCATCCGCGGGTCCTGAAACGATTTGAAGTGGCAATTGAGACCTATCAGGCGGACCCGGATATTTGTGGAATTGTACTGGATATGCCGCTTCTACTGGAGGTTGGCTGGGGGGAAAAATGTGATTTTCTGATTTTTGTGGACTGTTCAGAGAAAAAAAGGGCCGAAAGGATCACGAAAAACGGTAAAATTGACATTGAACAGCTTAAAAAAAGAGAAAATGTTCAAATTTCTCTGGACAAAAAGAAACAAAAAGCCCATTATAGGGTAAATAACAATTCTGACGAGTCGGATGTAGCTGAGCAAGTCGCTCAAATTTTTTCAAACATAACAGAAAGCAGTCAGTAGCACACATCGGTTTTTTACCCGTTATTCGGTTTGGAATTGGTATTTTTAGATATAGGGTGCAGCGGTTCAAGCCGTGTTTTAGCATTAAAAATAACACGAATTTGTATCCCATCGGTAAGAAGACACATAAATTTAGGTTCCATTTCCGAAAACTACTCTTACAGGGGGTGGTGGAAAATTAAGAGTTTTAATTGAATTGACAATAGGAGAAGCAATGGCCAAGAAAGTGGCAAAAACCCGAAAGAAACGAACAAAGAAAACAACCGTGGCGGAGCCGAAAGATTCGGTCGAAGAGATTTTAGATCAAGCGGACGCGGCTTCGGACAGTGGCGAAAAGACCGCCGAAAAACCTATGACCGAAGAAGAATCCACGCATGCCAAGTATGAGCGCATCAAACGCGGGAGTCTTCATATCGCCGACCTGCAGAATCTGGAAGTGACGGAACTGCACAAGATCGCCACCGATGAGGGTATTACCGATTGTATGGGGATGACCAAACAGGAGCTGATTTTCCGCATCCTCAAAGAACGAGTCCGTCAGGACGGTTTGATGTATGGTGAGGGTGTGTTGGAGATTTTGCCGGATGGCTTCGGCTTTTTGCGAAGTACCAAGTATAACTATCTGGCCTCGCCGGATGATGTGTATGTGTCGCCGTCGCAGATTCGCCGGTTTGGGCTTCGCGGCGGTAACATTGTGCAGGGCCAGATTCGCCCGCCGAAAGAGAGCGAGAAGTATTTCGCATTGCTGCGTGTGGAGGCCATTAACTATCAGGAACCCGACAAGCTGTCTGAGAAGGTGGTCTTCCGTGACCTGACGCCGCTTCACGCCGAAGATCGGCTGATATTGGAAACCACCGGTGATGAGTTGAGTATGCGGATTATCGATCTGGCCACACCGATCGGTAAGGGCCAGCGCGGTCTGATCGTTGCACCGCCGCGAACGGGTAAAACGGTGCTGCTGCAGAAGGTCGCCAACGCGATCAGCGCCAATCATCCTGAGGTTAAGATGATCGTTCTGCTGATCGATGAACGGCCGGAAGAAGTAACCGATATGGAACGCAAGACGGCCAAGGATGTTGAGGTCATCAGCTCGACATTTGATGAGCCGACTTCGCGACACTGCCAGGTGGCCGAGATGGTCATCGAAAAGGCCAAGCGAATGGTCGAGTATGGTGAGGATGTTGTGATCCTGCTGGATTCGATCACCCGTCTGGCGCGTGCGTACAATACCGAAATGCCGCACTCCGGCAAGATCCTGACCGGTGGTGTGGATGCCAATGCGATGCAGATGCCCAAGCGGTTCTTTGGGGCGGCCCGAAACATTGAGTTCGGCGGTTCGCTGACGATTGTCGCCACGGCCTTGGTCGATACCGGTTCCAAGATGGATGAAGTGATTTTTGAGGAGTTTAAGGCAACGGGTAACTCCGAACTGCATCTGGACCGCCGTTTGGTCGAACGCAGAACTTACCCGGCGATTGATATCAGCAAGAGCGGAACCCGCCGCGAGGAATTGCTACTGGACCCACGCGAACTGGAGCTGGTGTATCGCCTGCGAAAGGTGCTCAGCGAGATGAACATGGTAGAAGCGATGGAATTGCTCAAGAACCGCTTGTCTAAGACAAACTCCAACGCCGAATTCCTGATGACGCTCAAGCTGGACTAACCCTTTACAACAGGGCTAAAATGATTACAATACAAGTCCCGTCACCGGATTATGGTGCGGGACTTTTTTTTGTGTCATCCCGGCCTCTGAGCCGGGATCCAGAGCAACATCGTCTGGATGCCGGATCAGGTCCGGCATGACAGTTGTGTGAAAGCATAATGTGAAAAAATACAGGACTAAACTGAATGACACGCGAAATAGCCAAGATTTATGACCCGACAACGGTCGAAAAACAGGCCGCCGAACTCTGGAAGCAGGGCGG
>Ga0164311_10001977_pt1 | contig 10401 bp, 10 predicted proteins | sample GuaBasSedimGuay2_FD_121796 | JGI IMG/M metagenome (GOLD analysis project Ga0164311, IMG submission 121796) | Subseafloor sediment microbial communities from Guaymas Basin, Gulf of California, Mexico - Guay2, Core 4569-9, 9-12 cm | ecosystem: Environmental > Aquatic > Marine > Hydrothermal vents... | reverse complement strand
CTCCTGCTGATGACTGGCTAAGCAAATTACAACACGACCCTCGTCTTTGGTCAGAATTTATCCCCATTGCTTTTCACGTCGACTACTGGGATTACATCGGTTGGAAAGATCCTTTCGCCAAGCCACAATTTAGTAGCCGGCAACGTCAATACAGCCAACAAAACAATCTATCCAGTGTTTATACCCCTGGGATGTTACTCAATGGCCAAGAATGGACATCATGGAGAAGGCAATCCAATCTAGAATATGGACCAGCCAAATCTGCCGGCAAACTCACAGTGAACTTGGACGATGATTCCGTAAGTGCAAGCTATCAGCCCCTAAGAAAGTCAAACTCAAGTATTGTCCTGAATATTGCTATTCTTGGGTTTAACTTAAAAGTTGATGTCAAAACAGGTGAAAATAGCGGACGAATCTTGATACATGATTTTGTTGTTATTGGATATCAGAAAATTGCAATGGATTTATCAAGTGAGGGGCTTTACACGGTATCTGCTGCTAACTTACCCAATCCAAGTGTTAAGTCTTCAACAAAGGCCTTAGTGACTTGGATAAATGATAAAAACAACTTAAGTCCTATCCAAGTAACAGGTGGCTGGATAAACTAGGTTTCGAATCAGAATTACTACGCTAATGCAGCTTTAAAAGAGGACCAATCAAAATAAGGCCCCGGATCAGTTTTACGTCCTGACGCGATATCACTATGGCCTGTTATTCTATCTACAGATAATTTTGGGTAGGCCTTGATTAATGCCTGAACTGTCAAAACTAGATTTGTGTATTGTATATCCTCAAAAGTTTGCTCATCACAACCTTCTAATTCAATACCTATAGTGAAGTCATTACAGCATTCACGATCATCCCAGCAAGACATACCTGCATGCCAAGCTCGCTGATGAAATGGAACATATTGTATGATGTCACCATTTCTTCTTATCAATATATGAGCCGATACTTTCAGATCTGCTATCTTTTCAAAATAAGGATGTGCGTGTGAATCAAGTTTGTTTAAAAACAAATCATCAATCCAGCCGCCACCAAATTCTCCTGGTGGCAAACTAATATTGTGAATTACTATTCCACTAATATCTTCAACATCAGGTCGTTCATCCTGATTAGGTGAATCGTAATATTCAGCCCCAGAAATCAATCCAAGTTGGCGATCAACTTGCAAAGCTTATTTCCTTACACCGTGCACAACCATCCTAGTCAGACTTACTACACCGACTAATTTACCATTTTCAACTACTGGTGCTCTGGAAAGTCTAAACCGTTCAAACAATCGTGCGCAATAGCGTATATCCATTGAGGCATCAACAGTAATGATTGGTTTGATCATGATCTCATAAACATTGACACGATCAGCTGACTTATCTTGTGCCAGTACATGATGAGCAATGTCTGACATCCTAACCACACCATATTCATCATCTTCATGGCGCTTATCAACGATCAGCATCTTATTTTTAAGGTTTTTCATTTGTGAGAGTGCATCAGAAACTGTTGTCATACCATCAACAATATCAATTTCAGGCCGCATCACATCTCGGACTCTTACTATCTCTTTTGGTTTCATCAAAGGTTCCTCAATTAATTAAATCTCTTCTTCTACGATATCGTGTAAAGTTTGAATTTGGTGCGACACACCAACAGCATCTTCAACATCGATCTGGATCGCAATTCCTGTTCCCGGTTTTTCATCAAACTGACCGGCTTTTTCAATAGTTTCTAGAATTTGTCGACTTAAATGCTCCTCTACCAAAAATAGAACCACATCACGCTGAGTTTCAAGGTTTAAGCCGAAAAAGGTTTTACTTTGTTTCAAGCCTTCGCCACGCGCGTTGTTTATTATGGTTGATCCTGTCGCGCCAGCCTCCCTGGCCGCATCTAAAACATCATCCGTTTTTCCATCTTCTACAAAACATATAATCAATTTGAAATGCATTATTTTGTCTCCTCTGTTGCTTGTTTTTGTCGTTCATGTTGACGCCATTCTGTTAGTTGGGCATAAGCCATGACACTCATGATTGGAAATAAACTAGCAAATGCAATTAACCCAAAGCCATCCAGTAAAGCGCTTCTACCTGGAACGGTAGAAGCAAGTCCCAATCCTAAAGCAGCGACTAAGGGCACTGTCACTGTTGACGTTGTCACCCCACCAGAATCATAAGCCAACGCAATAATTAATTTTGGGGCATAAAATGTTTGGATAATTACTACCACATAGCCTGCCAGAATGTAATAGTGCAATGGTGTGCCAGTAATAATACGAAAAGTACCCAATGCAATCCCTACAGACACACCTATCGCCACAGCGATACGTAATCCCCACACGGAAATAGCTCCAGCCGATACTTCTTCTGCTTTGATCGCAACAGCAATAAGTGACGGCTCAGCAATAGTGGTTGAAAAACCTATAGCTGCAGCAAAAATATAGACCCACATATAATCTTGCCACCGAATCACATCAGGAATTGATGCTAAACCTTCAAAGATAAATGCCGGATCTGTCAATTGGGCAGCCATTAACTTACCCATAGGAAACAGTGCTAACTCAAGCCCTTCCAGAAAAAAGGTCAAGCCGATCAAAACATAGAAGAAACCAAATAGAACTGTTTTTAAATGCGGAATTGGTTTACGAATTACCAACAGCTGAAAGCCAAAGATAATGGTTGCAATAGGTACAACGTCTATTACTGTCTGTATGAATACGTTCGCTAAAGAATGCAGTAGTTCCATTAAATCAACATTCCATAAACCATAACAAATATCATCGGTGTCAGTGAGGCAAATGCAATTAAACCAAATCCATCGACCATTGGGTTACGTCCTTTAATACTCGATGCCAAACCAACACCCAATGCTGTCACCAGAGGTACAGTAATTGTTGACGTTGTAACACCTCCCGAGTCATACGCAATACCAATAATTTCAGTTGGTGCAAAGAAGGTCATAATCACTACCCCCATATAACCAGTGATAATCAGATAATGAATCGGCCAGCCTTTTAGAATTCGCAATACACCAATCAATATGGCAATCCCGACTGATAGCGCAACCGTGTAGCGCAAGCCATTAGCATAACTATCCATGGCCTGCTCAGTCTGTTCTATCATTCCTCCACCGGCTGCTACTATCGCTGCTTCTTCTGCCACTGCAATCAAAGCAGGTTCAGCAACAGTAGTTCCAAAACCAAGTGAAAAAGAAAATGCTAATAACCAAAATAGACTTCCCTTGCGTGCAAATGCATAGGCCATGCTTTCACCAATCGGAAACAGACCCATTTCCAGACCACGAATAAAGAAAGTCAGGCCAAGCATTACTAATAAAACGCCTGTAAGGATTTGTCCTATATTGGGTATAGGTTGCTGTAAAACTACCAATTGGAAGAATGCAATAACTGCAATGATTGAAGCTAAATCTCGTGCACTGTTAAAAAAATATCCTAAAAATATAGAAAATTGTGCCTTCACAAGTTAACCTGTTTCCTTAATGAATTTCGAAACGCGCTACGAGAAATAATGACTATAAAAAATACCGTGCCGGCACAATTAATCACATCTCAGGTAAAGTTAGCACTTCAAGAGGATATCGGTCAACAAGATTTGACTGCTGAATTGATTCCTATCAATTCACAGGCAACAGCAACACTGATTACCAGAGAACCTGCAACATTATGTGGCAAGGACTGGTTCAATGAAGTTTTTTTACAACTTGATCCCTCGATCACTATTGATTGGAATTTTACTGATGGTGATCGCTTATCAGCAGAAAGTATTATTTGCACCTTAACCGGTAGTGCACGCACTTTACTTACCGGTGAGCGTACAGCAATGAACTATATTCAAACCTTGTCAGCAACAGCGACACTGGTTCAGCTATATACTGACCAAATCCGTGACTTACCCGTACAGATATTAGATACGCGTAAAACAATTCCCGGTTTTCGATTGGCACAAAAATATGCAGTTCGTTGTGGTGGTGGTTATAACCATCGAGTAGGACTTTTTGATGGCATATTAATCAAAGAAAATCATATTTCTGCTACCGGCTCCATTGATGCTGCTGTTAACAAGGCACAGCAACTCCATCCAAATATAGCGATTGAGGTTGAAGTTGAGACTTTAAATGAACTTGAACAGGCATTATCGGCCCAGGCCGATATTATTCTTTTGGACAATTTTGATATTCCGACACTAAAACAAGCTGTCAAAATTAATAAAGGCCAAGCTAAACTTGAGGCATCAGGTGGAATTACTATTGAGAGTATTCGGCCTATTGCTAAAACAGGAATTGATCGCATTTCAATTGGTGCATTGACCAAGGATATACGCGCCATTGATCTCTCAATGCGTTTTAGTTAAAAAAAACCGTGATGTTATTGCTAACATCACGGTTGAGAATAAGGCTTAATATCTAAAGACTTAGCCTAAAAACTGTTTATTCGAGTCCTATTTGCCAGTTTTCACGATTAGCTTCAACAATTTCACCTGTTGTTGCATCTACTTCGACCTTCATTTCCTGATTTAAAGTAGTATCTATATCAAACTCGTATGAAGCCGCCCCATTTGGCTCAATTTCATATTCAACTTCATTAATTTCACCAGGATAAATTGCTAAAGCAGTTTTGCGTGCATCAGCTTCACTGACTTTCATTTTTGCCTTGAATAATGGGTGATTAACATTTTCAACTTCACGTTCTACTTCAGTAATTAGTCCACGGTGAGCACCACATTCAACATCCCAATCAGCACCATCTATACCACGAATATCGAACTCATAAACATGGGCACCCAGTTCATTTTTCATTTCTACTTTGACAATTTCACCAGGTCGTTCATCCAATGCTGCTGCCATACACTTTTCAAACTGATGTGGATTGTCATCATCCGCCAATACATAACTACTAACTAATAATAAAACTATAGCTGCGATACCTGCTTCAATAATTGATTTACTCATTTATACCTTTCTTCCTAATTAAAAAACGACTTATATCAACTTACGTATCTATCAAGTCATAAATAACTGGGCTGCTTAGCTTAGCTTAACAGCCCACTCACATTAAACATGTCTCTACATTGATACTTTGATACCAATCCAACCAGCACGTGGTGAGCCCGCACCTTCAAATCTTGGGTCACTAAAGCCTGGGAAAATCTCATCCGGCTCACCCAATAGACCATAGTTTGAGTATTCTTTATCAAATACATTATCTACTTTAGCAAAGAAATTAATCTTAGGTGTCATTTGGTAATCAGCATGTAAATTAAATACCATGTAGCCACTAATCTGGTCTAGATCATTAGATTCATCACCTCGATAATATTGTTCAGAATTTGCAATGGCATCAAAACCAGCCGAAAACTTAGTTGTAAAGTCATAATCAGTAGCAAGTTTTAAACTGTGTTCAGGAATACCAGGAAGTGAATCACCTGATTCAACATGAATATCACCATTACCATCAGCATATGGATTGTTAGGACTGCTCATTGTCAGAGGAGATCGAAACTCTGCTTCTACATATGAATAGTTAACAGCCCACGAAAGACGATTCTGTTGTCCTGAAATACCAAGTTCTGCACCTTGGCGACGTGTTTTACCAATATTATCGAAAAACCCAGTATTGCCTGTTGTACCGCTAGTACTGATGAACATAATATCATCATGATTTGTGGTTGAAAACAAGCCCGCATTCCATGAAACGTTATTCATGACTGTACCACGAAACCCACCTTCCCAACTCTTGGCAACAACCTGTTCCAAAGGAGGATCTGCTAAGAAAGCATTTGGTAATTTACATGGATCATTGGGATCTGAACAACCTAACTCAGAAGGTGTGGGAGCCCGTGATGATTCACTATAATTTAGATATGTTGACATTGCTTCATTAACAATAAATGTCAGGCCTGCAGCAGGGTTAAATCGATGAAATTCATTAGTCTCATTAATTGTTGATGCCGAATCAAGTTTATCTTTGAGTTTTATCTCAGTATTGTTATATCGACCACTTAAAGTAAGTGCCAATGAATCTGTTACTGACATAGTATCGGTAAAGAATAAACTATAGGTACGATTATCAGCTTTTACATCAACAAACTCATCACCTACAAATACACCTGTTTCTGTAGTCCCACGGTCTGCATTTAATGATGAAACCTCAACTGATGAATCATAAGCAGAACGTCCTTGATCATAGCTTAACCCCGTAACCAGTTGATTCTCATAACCCAACAAATCATTTAAGAAAGTTAATTGTAAGCCTAAACCACCACTGTCTTCTGTTATATCACCACGATTATTGATCGCGTCTAAATCCTCACCATTAAACTGATCAGCAATATCATTACCATTTTCATCTTGGACACGATTACCATCTTCATCTACCAAGAATCCTGCATCAGCTCCTGTACCTTCTTCGTATTCAGTGCCATCGCCATTAAAGCTTTTTGTTTCATTATGGCGGTAATAGATATTACCACTTGCTAACATCAAGTCATTGATCCAATGTGAACCTTGCAAGTTGACCAACTGCATTTCATTTTGGGTATTATCAGGCCAAGTAAAAACAGCTTCCCGGTCAATATCAATCAGCTCAACAGGTGCTGGACCATTACCATTAAGGTCATTATCGGTCGCTGTTAAGCTTAGATCCAAAGTAGTTGTTTCACTACGCCAGCTAGTGTTAGCAAACAATTGTTTTACTTCTGAATCAGAGTGATCACGCCAACCATCTTCTTCAAACCAATTACCTGTTACAAAATAACCAAATTCTCCATCGTTACCACCACTCTCAATTTCGACTGCGTGTCTATTAAATGAACCTGCATACCCTTGGATTGAATCCTCTTCATGAGTAAAACCATTTTTACTTTGAATTGATAATGCACCACCCAGAGTATTTAGACCAAATAGTGGGTTTGATCCTGGCATTAAATTAATACTTGCAATAGCTGATTGGGGGATGGTGTCCCAATGTACATTATCACCAAATGGAGCATTTAAACGTACGCCATCCATATAGACAGACATACCCTGAGGCAACCCAAGTAATGGTGAAGCACTAAACCCCCGATATGTCACATCAGGCTGATAGGGATTGTTTTGTGCTGAATTGATGTTGACACTACCTAAAGTTCGAGTCATAAACTCACTTAAATCAAGGCTTTGTGTTTTTGCAATATCTTCAGATGTTGCCGTCTGAACATTTGTGGGAATCATATCTTTTGGTAAGCCAACACCATGAAGTGGTGTTGTGCCTATAACTTCAATATCAGTTAATTCAACGCTATCGTCAGCTGCGAAAGCAGCACTGGAAACAAAAGTTGTTGCCAGCATTAGGGTCAAAGTTTTACGTTTGTATTGCAGGTCCATTTCGTATATTTCTCTTTCATTTAGTGTGGTAAAGATATAGTTAATGCAGGTTTAATGCCAAAAGCACATATGCAGTTCATTCAATTAGTTATAAGCTGTGAGGCACCTTGGAACCATAAAAGTGGTTATTATCAGCCAAATAAAATGGTTTTATGTAACCACTAAAACCAAGATAATGTATTGTGCAGTCTCACCACCTGACCGATGATGACTAAAGTAGGGGCTACCGGTTGCTCTCTTTCTGCCAAAGCTGGTAAATCTGCAATAGTACTAACCCATACTTTCTGATGTTCTGTTGTGCCTTGTTGAATCAATGCAGCAGGTGTTTCAGCTGCTAAACCATGCTGTTGGAGTTGTTGGCTCAAAACTGGTAAACCAGCCAAGCCCATATAAACCACGATTGTTTGTCTTGGTTGTACAAGTGCAGACCAATTCAGATCTAACTCACCTTGTTTCAACTGGCCGGTTACAAAGGTACAACTTTGTGAATAATCACGATGGGTAAGGGGTATCCCTGCATAACTGGCACAACCAGAAGCTGCTGTTACACCTGGTACCACTTGAAAGGGAATATTTTCTGCAGCCAAGGTTTCTATTTCTTCTCCACCTCGACCAAAGATAAATGGATCACCACCCTTCAATCTTAGTACCCGTTTTCCTTGTTGTGCTTGAGTTAATAACAGCTGATTGATTTCCTCCTGCCGTACTTTATGCCAGGCACGTTGTTTACCAACATAAACCTGTTCAGCCTCTCGGCGAACTAAAGCCAATACTTCTTTACTAACCAATCGATCATAAAACACAATATCTGCTTGTTGCATTAAACGCAGTGCTTTAAACGTTAGCAATTCGGGGTCACCAGGTCCTGCCCCAACTAAATAGACTTCGCCTGTTTGTAGTTCATCCACGTGCACTGCATCTAAAGCAGCTTGCAATGCTTGCTGACCCAAATCATCCCTGCCGGATAACACATGATCAGCAACATCACCTTGTAATATAGATTCCCAAAATCGACGTCGCATGGACAGTTTAGGTAATTTACCTTTTACAACATCACGATATTGGCCCACCATTTCGGCCAGACGGCCATATGAGGCTGGAATTAAAGTCTCTAAACGTGCTCGCAGTTGTCTGGCTAGAATAGGCGACTTACCACCACTTGATACCGCAACCACAATCGGCGAACGATCTAAAATAGACGGTAAAATAAAATCACACAGTTCAGGGCAATCTGCAACATTTATCAGAATATTGTTGGCTTTCGCCTGATGGTAAACATCACGATTGACATCTTAATTATCAGTTGCTGCAATAACTAATGTATTGCCCTCTAACAACTCTGATGAAAACACAGTATTCAGCCACTTCACTTCACCGCTATCAATTAAGGCTTGTGTGGTTGCTGAAACATCCGGTGAAACTAATGTGACGGTCGCTTGAGCTCTTCTTAGTAATCCTGCTTTTCGGGCAGCTATATCGCCACCACCCACAACAAGACATGATCGATCTTTCAGATCGACAAATATCGGTAAATAATCCATCTAGTTCTTTTCATCACCTACATTTAAAGCTACACCTTGCAATACAAAACCATCATTTAGATTTTGTACCAAAGCAACAATTTTGATCTTGTTTTTATCCCATTCATCATCCACTTGAATTGTAGTCGACAAATCTGTTTCACCATTTTCATGAAGGGAAAATGGTCCCAACCATTTCCTGACTAAATTTTGATGATTAAAGGTTGCACCAGCATTATCGCCACCACTGACTTTACTGATTATGTCATTTTCAGTTACAGCTAGGTATAACTTTGAATATTGACGATTTTCTTTACCTTGAACAGTGATGTGACTATCTATAATCCATTCTTTATTTTTTTCCTGAACTGTTAATCCAATTTTTGCTTCAGGTTCAAAGCCATTAACTGCATGAACAACCTCTTTTACATGTTTCTTCCAGTTATGAATCACTTCACCACTGACTACAAATTCTGGCGTATAAACCGTTTTGTATAGGTTGATCTGAGCTTGTTGACGTTGTCGATCTGAAAAGTCTGGACTAGCAAAACGATCAACCCAGCCTTTTTTATCATTCAAATAGTCAATGTGGAAACCTAAGACTATTAACTGTTCATCTGTTATCCCTTGCTTTGGCAAGTTATGAACCCAACGCTCAGCTGCAGGACATAAACCACAGCCTTCAGAGGTAAACAATTCAAGTACTGCCAACTGATGCTGCCCACTCTCAGTTTGCCATGTCTGTGCAAATAAAAGTGTCGGCAACAGCAGCGATATTATTATCAACATTTTCATTATAATCAACCGCCTTTACTCAGAATTATTAGTGTTATCTTGTGAGATAACTTGTACATCATGATAGTTCCGCTTGTTCACATCAGTAATTATTGCCAACTCTCTCATCACTGCAGTCGCATAGCATCCTGCCGGTAAAAAGAATTCTAGCTCAATTTGGCTATTATCCAAATATTGCCAATTAAAGTCATCTGGAAACAGCCGTAATGATCGCCTTTCCTGATTAAGACCTGCCTTTTCTAGCCCCTGTTGCCAGTCTTGCCAATCAGTTAATACCCGTTGTTCTATCGTTAAGCTGTCCGAGTGAACCAGTTGTGAGCCACGACCCCATAATGGCCCTGTTGGATGAATATCCATAGTGTTTAATCGTGTTTGTAACACATCATCAACATTATCAACGACAAAAGAACTAGACTTTGTACCTGCTAACAGCATCACATCACCTGCCAATGGCTGGTTCCAATTTTTAAGCTGGACACGTTCTGCCAACACAAGATTAAAAAGCCATGAACGGGCTGCTGATAAATAGATACTTTTTTGATTTCGTTTACGTGGTGCTTTACCAGTAGAAAACCAATAATCCACTCGATTCAAATTATTGCCTTGATGACCAAAACGTTGCTCTGCAAAATAGTTTGGCACACCCTGTTGTTGAATATGTTTAAAGCTTGACTCCCAAAGAGACTGCTCTCCCTGAACATTAGTCAAACGT